>Ga0154003_1000029_pt1 | contig 46180 bp, 29 predicted proteins | sample TSFL087MetaG_FD_104679 | JGI IMG/M metagenome (GOLD analysis project Ga0154003, IMG submission 104679) | Attine ant fungus gardens microbial communities from Florida, USA - TSFL087 MetaG | ecosystem: Host-associated > Fungi > Mycelium > Unclassified | place: USA: Florida, Lake Talquin State...
CAGCAACGAGTGGCCTCCGATCTCGAAGAAGTTGTCGCGAATGCGCACTCGGTCCAGCCCCAGGACCTCCTCATAGATTCCAGTCAGAATCTCGGCGACCGGCGTCAGCGCCGCGGCTGGCCCATCTATCTCTTCATCCGCCACCGCGAGTGGCAGCATCTTTCGATCTATCTTACCGTTGGCCGTGAGAGGCATCTCCTCCAGGACGATGATTGTTCCCGGAACCATGTACTCGGGCAGCCCCTCTTTCAAATGCCTCTTCAGTTCGGCAGCCGTTACGCCTTCCGCTCCCACCACGTACCCCAAGAGCCGCCGATGGCCTCTCTCGTCCTCCCTCACGATCACGATGCTCTGCTTCACCGATCGATGTTGATTCAACAGGCCCTGGATCTCGCCCGGCTCGATCCGGTATCCACGCACTTTGACTTGATCATCCGCTCGCCCGATGAACTCGATCTTCCCGTCAGGTTGATACCTGGCCAGGTCTCCGGTCCGGTATATCCTCGCTCCGGGTTCACAGTCGAACCTGTTCGGGATGAACCTCTCGGCCGTCAACTCCGGCCTTCTCCAATAGCCCCTGGATACTCCTGCTCCTCCGATGTAAAGCTCGCCTTGCGCTCCTACCGGGACTATCCCCAGCCCTGCATCCAGGACATAGGTCTGCGTGTTTGCTATCGGCCGTCCGATCGACACACTGCCTGTGGCATTCGGCTGGCAGACTCCGAAGGTCGACTGAACTGTGGTCTCTGTGGGGCCATAGGCATTGCACAATGTGGCATTCAGCTTCTTCGGGAACATCTCTACGAGATGAGGAGGCAGAGGCTCACTCCCGCTCACAACCAGGCGCAGGGAATCGCAACTCGCGATGTCCGGAGATTGCAGCAACGCTTGAAGCAAAGAAGGGACGAGGTCTAAGTATGTGACACGCTGCTCGGCCAATACTTTTGCTAGATAATCGAGATCTCGCTCTCCATCCGGCCTGGCTATCACGATTCGCGCGCCCACGGTGAGTGGCAATAAGATTTCCAGAATCGAGGGATCGAAACTGAACGAGGTTTTGTGAATAACGCAATCGGCGGCGGAGAGTTGATATGCGCTTTGCGCCCATTCCAGTTGATTACTCAGGGCCCGGTGCGGGACGACGACTCCCTTGGGCTTGCCGGAAGATCCTGAGGTATACATGACGTAGGCCGCATTCTCACCGTCAATCGGGCCGAGTTCCACGACCTCATCCGGTTCGACGTTCAGCCCAGAATCCATCAAGACGAGCGCAAGTGTGTGAGATGGTAATCGGGAAAGTAACTGTCGCCGGGTCAGCAAGACGCGAACTTGCGAATCATTGAGCAGGTAGTCCAGCCGCTCAACCGGATAGGCCGGATCCAGCGGCGCATATGCGGCGCCAGCATTCAGAATGCCCAAGATGCCGACCACCATCTCCACCGACCGTTCCAGACAGAGGCCCACCATGACCTCCGGCCCCACTCCAAGCCCGCGCAAATGGCGAGCCAGCCGGAGGGCCAGTTCATTTAGCTTGCGGTAGGTCATCTGTTCTTCACCACACACAACCGCCACTGCCTCCGGACTATGCGCTGCCCGATCAGCGATCATCTCGTGCGCTGATCGCGCCGTTCCCGCCGCACTCCCTGTCTCGTTCCATTCCTCGATGATCTGTTTCCGCTCCGATTCGCTCAGCAGTTCGAGTTCACCTATTCTTCGCTTCGGATCGTCTACCGCCGCTTCCGTCAACGTGCGGAAGTGCCAGGCCATCCGCTGGATTCTCCACTCATCGAAGAGGTCGGTGTTGTATTCGATGAATCCTTTCAGCCCGTCTTCGACCTCGACCAACGAAAGGCTCAGATCGAACTGAGAGGTTCGCTGCCGCAAGACTAACGACTCCGCCGATAGCCCACCGAAGTCCAGCCGCGCCCCATCGATCAATGCCCGCGAGGCGGAGCCCTCATTACCGAATGAAGGCGCATGCTGCAACGCAAACATCACCTGAAAGAGAGGGGATCGGCTCGGATCCGGCGCCGGCTGAAGGCGCTCGACCAAGAGGGCGAAAGGATAGTCCTGATGCTCGATGGCTGCCAATGTAACTACGCGAACCCGGTCCAGAAACTGGTTAAAGGTTGGATTGCCGAAAACATCCGCTCGCATGACCACCGGATTCACGAAGTAGCCTATCAATCCTGCCAGCCCCGCGGCGCTTCGGCCTGCTACGGGAGATCCTACCAGAATATCTTCTTGACCAGTGTAACGATGTAGCAGCGCCTGGAAAGCTGCCAGGAGGGTCGTATAGAGAGTCGCTCCGTTGTTTCGCCCAAGCGACTTGAGTGAGGCAGTCAGTTCTCTGCCCAAGCAGACAGATTGGGAGGCTCCACGAAACGTCTGAAGAGGCGGCCGTGTCCGATCGGTCGGCAAATCGGACGTCCTCAGATCGCCGGCCAGTTGGTTCCGCCAGTGATTCCAGAGTCGCTCTCCCTCCGGGCCCGCCAGCAACTCTCGCTGCCAATAAACGTAATCGGAGTACTTGATTGGCAGGTGGTCGAGCGCCGCCGCCGCGCCGTTCGCCTCCGCCCGATAGCAGAGGCCCAATTCATGGATCAACACCCCCATCGACCAGAGGTCGACCACGATATGATGCGCGACGACCAACAACAGGTGATCTTCCTGCGACCGTGAGAAGAGAAAGACTCTCAACAAAGGCCCCTGCTCCAGGTCGAATGGGCGTCCGGCTTCTTCCACCAGACAGTCATCCAGAAATCGATCGCTCCACGATGATGCGTCCGTCACCGTCAGCGAAACCTCCGACTGTTCATGAATTCGCTGGAGAGGTTCTACTTCGGTCGCCATGAAGGTGGTCCGCAGTGAATCGTGGCGATCGACGATCCTCTGCAACGAGCGTTTGAAAGCCGCTATGTCCAGAGCCGACCGAATCCACACTGCCGATGAAACATTATAGGCTCCGCTGTGAGGCGCCAACTGGCGCAAAAACCACAAGCTCCGCTGACCATAAGAGAGAGGATGTTCAGAAACCTCCTTCAGCGCGGAGGTCAGGGATGGCCTTTTATTGATTGAGGCCGCCCTCAAATGATCGAGCGCTCTCTCCGAAAGTTGGGTGGCGGTGGCGTCTTCGAGCAGGCTCACCGAGGGGATGGTTACGCCGTATTTCGACTCCAGGAAATGCGAAATCTCGATCGCCGCAAGAGAATCGACTCCCAGTCTGAGCAGCGATTTGTCGACCTCGATCTGATCGGCGTGACACCCCAGTTTTTCCGCCAGGAAAGATGAAAGGCTCCTCTCGATAGTCACTGTGTCCAGGGCCTCTATGGTTGGCGGTCCGCTTGTGGCGTTGAGGGGGAGATGTTCCGCCTTCGGCGTCGTCTTTGCGTTCCATTCAGCGATGGCCGCCAACTTGCCCGCCTGGTAGTCGCTTCGGCATTGGTAACGCTGGATCTTGCCGCTCGTGGTCTTCGGCATCCGCCCTTTATCAATTAACACAACAGCATACGTTTGGACCTCATGTTCTCTGGCCACTGCTTCGCGGATGGTCTCGATCAGGGAAGATGGATCCGGCGCTCCCCGGCCCAGTTCCTTAACTATCACGAGCCGCTCTTCGTCCGCCTCCTGGATGGAAAATGCGGCGCAGGCGCCGGACTCCAGGGCGGGGTCCGACTGCTGGACTGTCAATTCCAGGTCCTGCGGGTAATGGTTACGCCCGCGAATGATGATCAGATCCTTAATGCGACCGGCCACGAACAGTTCGCCGTCTTTGATATATCCGAGATCCCCGGTGCGCAAAAACGGGCCCTCCCCGATATCTTCCAGGAAAGCGCCGAAAGTTCGCTCCGTCTCCCGATCCTGATTCCAATACCCGCGCGCGACGTTAGGCCCGGAGATCCAGATCTCTCCGACCCTTTCCGCCGGGCATTGAGTCAGAACTTCGGGATCGACGATGAAGACTCGCTGGCCTGGCATTATCCGGCCGCAACTGACTCTGGCCCTCTGACCGTCATGATTTTCGGGCAAGATCAATGCGGACGGCGTGGCCGCATCTTCTTCCATGTCCGGTTGCGCGGCGTACGGGCCGGCTGATACCAGGAGCGTCGCTTCAGCCAGACCGTAACAGGGATAGAAGGCTTCTCGCCGGAAACCGCAGGCCGCAAAGGTTGCGGCGAACCGTTCCATCGTTTCGCGAGAGACCGGCTCGGAGCCGTTGAACGCCACAGTCCAACTTGACAGATCCAGTTGCCCACGCTCGTCAGGGCCGATCTTGCGGACGCAGAGATCGTAAGCGAAATTCGGCCCGCCGCTGGTGGTCGCCCGGTAATCCGAGATCGCCCGAAGCCATCTGAACGGCTGCTGCAGGAAGGTTACGGGCGACATCAGCACGCACCTCGCGCCGAGAAAGAGCGGCTGGAGCACGTTCCCGATCAACCCCATATCGTGATGAAGTGGTAGCCATCCGACGATGATCGAATCCTCCGTCTGGCGGAATGCCTGCAGGATCATTCGCTCGTTGATCAGGAGGTTACGATGACTCACCATCACGCCCTTCGGAGTCGAGGTTGATCCTGATGTGTATTGGATCATCGCCAGCGTTTCGCCGTCGATTCCCGGCCTCCGCCAGTGGTTCCCCAGATCGTTATCAATATCGTCCGTCGCCAACCATCTCAGCTCTCTCAGGTAAGGCTCCTCGCTGAAGACTCGATCAACTTTCGATAGTATTGATTGCGTCGTCAGCGCCACCGCTGCCCGCGTATCTTCGACAATCTTCCGGAGCCGCAGTTGTGATCTGTTGAGGCGCGGCGGGTAGGCCGGCACGGCTACGGCTCCAGCATAGAGACAACCCAGAAAGGCCGTGATGAATTCCCAGCCGGGCGGATACAGCAGCAACACGCGCTCGCCGGTCGCCCCTGCTACTTGAAGCGCCGCCCCAATCGCGCGGCTTCGCAGATCCAGCTCTCCGTATGTCAGATCTACCTTCTCCGCCTCTCCGTCAACCAGGAATGTATAAGCCAAACTCTCCCGGTGATGCAGAGCATTGTTGCAAAGCAGGTCGATTATGGTTGATACGCCCTGGTCGGTGGCTGAGCGCGCTTCAAAATCAGTGTACAACATGTAAGTGAAGGGTATGCAAATAAAAGTCCATTGCAATCAACACTGTGTGGCGAAAACCTGAGTATGCGGCGCTTCCAGCGCGCAGGCGTGGCAGGGCGCCCATTGAAAAGCAGTGGAGCTACACGCCGAGACCGCACGCTGGAAGCGATGCGTACCCAGGGCGCTTTCCCGGTTTCTTCACAGGCTTAATATAAGTACGTATTCAATAGTGATTACACCGGGACTAAGTGTCCCTGGCCCGTGAATGTTTGCAGGTCGATATCCGCAATACATCGGACCTTGACATAATCCAACGTCAACTCCCCTTCCAAGTGGACCGTGCCGGTTTGATTGTCGAAATCGGCATGGCTCAGATCTGTGGCCTTCCGGTCAAGCCTCGCCCCCAGTTCGGTGCCGCCTCGTGTCTCGGTAAATTTGATATGGACATATCCCCGATCAATCTGTTCCTTGAGAGCTTGCGGCGTCTTTTCCGGTCTCAATCCACTTTCAACCGCATGCCTGCCCTTGGACAAACGGACTACCAAACCGTCTTCTTTCAGCTCCGGCGATCGGCCGTTATCGGGAAGAGGGCGCGGTTCCTGAGCCCGATTGCGCGCGGCCTCTTCCATCCGCTTCCTCAGGCTGAGCGGTCTCATGTCGGTCCAGACCTCCTTTATGTAGGCGAGACACTCCGGTTTCAAACCGCTCTTGCCGACCTCCCTCCAACCGAGAGGAACTTCTTTATATTCCGGCCATATCGAATATTGTTCCTCATGGTTTACGACCACTTTATAGACCGTAGCATCTTCTCTATCGGGATCATTCCAACTCATTATTACCTCCATGAATTCTGTTTTGCCATTGATAAGTACCTGAGATGAAAAGCGATCAGTACTGCATTAACCAAGTTTTTTAACATTTGTCCGGCACAGTGCCGCGCGCGTAAGCAAGCGGCCGTCTCATAAGTCAGCCGCGCAGCAGTCGCGCGCGGTACTGTGCCGATCTCACGTGTTCTGTCTTAAACAAAACGCCAAACAACTTCGTTAACGCAGTAATCAGTTTCTTCTCAGGAGTCTGATTGCAAGATCTGACTCGGCGTCTCGCCCACAGTTATTTATACCGGGGACGGTTATGATCGAGATTCTGGTTGTCTCTTCGAGCCGAACGGCGACCGACCGTTGCAGCAATGTCACCGAAATAACCAATCGTTTGTGATCTGCGTCCTGGCAGATAATTCCCTGAACCCCGGCCATCGGCCCATTCTCTACGACCACGTGTGTGCCTTCGGGAATGTATCTCCAGGGTTCGCGCAAACAGTTACTCTCGACTAAATGTTGTAAGGCCTCGATCTCTTCGGCGGCCACTTCCGCAGGTCTCCCTCCAAATCCGACTATTCTGATGACCCCGGGAGTCGAGACGACTTTACCCAGCGCCGATGAAGAGAGACAGCAGAAGATGTACGTCGGAAAAAGCGGGGCCTCGATTTCTACTATGCGATCTGACCATTTCCGTTTTTGCCTGTAGGTCGGGGCAAGACATTCATAACCTTTTTGCCTGAGCAGGAAATCTATCTTCCTTTCACTCCGTGGCCTGGTCTGTAGAGCGAACCATGTCTGTGGGGTATTCATATTGGTCAATGAAAGATGGTCCAATTTCAGGGCAGGCTGCCGCCATTCTGAGTCCCAGATTAGAGTGTTGAGTTGTAGCGCTGGCGGGCGTTATGGCAGGCTGCCGCCATTCTGAGTCCCAATGTGGACTTAGAGCGTTTTCGGATTGAACGTTCAGCCGATCTCTCACGGTCGCGGTAGAGGCGCCGCGCGCGTAAGCAAGCGGTTCCTGAACATGGGAGTCGATAATGCTGTAGAGTGGACCGCGGCTTCTCCGCTGTCACTTTCTAGCGATGAAGCCTGGATGTGACAGGCGACAGCAGGCTGTGCTGTGATTTATGTATTTCCGTATCGTGGTCTGATGTAATCGGAATAATATTATACCGAAACGATTCTAATGCGCTTGCAGTCGCCGCCAACTTCCGCCTGTACTGTTTCATTACTATCCTCCTTCTCAAATTGTTGTTCTGCCCTGTTACGACAATGCACGTTGAATCCATGTCTCATCACCGCCAAATAACGCGCCGGTTACGGACCGCGCCTTCACTTACTACTGGCGCAGGGAGTGAAAACGTGTCGCGGAATTTTCGCGGTTGGGAAAAAGAATTATATAAAGGTCCGGTATTACACCAGTCGGCCGGAAGGGCAGCTGTTTTTAAGGGATTAATGATTAACATTCACGTTCCTGTCTCCGATATGGCTTGCTAGGGTTTTTGAGCTGAGAGCAAAGCAACATGTCCAACCCCAGTGATAGTGCGCACACCGCTCGGCATCTCCTCGATGTATACTCCCGGGCAGGTCAGCGCGCTCGCTATAATTGTTCGCCTCATCTTTGAGATGCTGTGGTTTCAGGCCGAGGCGTTTCGAAGCGCTTCTAAGTCTCAGGAATGACTGGTCGGGACAATCTCACTAGCCCTCCAGTCAGCGCTTATCGTTACTTTCAATCTTCAGTGGCAACCATCAATAGTTAATCTTTCTGCCGAGTAAAGGCTGATGACGCTGTTTGTAGTATTGCAATAAGACGAATAGCAGGCTCTCACCTGTGCAGCTGAATTTCGTCTTCTCACCTTGATATGTAAATGGAGACGGAATATTACGAGTCGAACCCAGAAAAATTTTCTTTTTGCCGGATTATCACCAACACGAACTCATGCGCGGCTGAGGTGATCAGAGGCCGATGATAACGCTAACCGGCGCCATCTCATTCAGGATAAGCCTTATGTGGTCGGAGACCATACAGGCCGGTACTCAGCCTAAAGGGGCGTTGGTAAGGCTCAGGCGACCGGGATCGCAGGGATTAACGTCGTCTGCGGCTTGAATCGCCGAAAAGACTTGGAATTGTTCGTTCTCCGGCACGTTTAACACCTCATAATAAAGGGCGAAATCAGTACGGCCCAACCCCTCAAGGTCCACATCTTCAGTGCAAAGATTAGTCACCGAAATTTCATAGCTGATCTCAGGCTCTTTTTTAAGTCTTATCGAGTAATCGGCGTTAGGACCATATCTAAACACGAATTCCTCTCGGCCAACCAGGTGGATATCACATCCGATGCTTTTGGTTATCAAGCAATCCTTGGGCTTCGGTAAAATGAATTCGGAGCCGACCAATCCACCGCCGGGATGTAAGATCGGTGAAGGCCTCTTGATTATCACCTCTTCCGTATCGCGAGTATAGAAGAGGCCGTTAAATACAAAGACGCTGCGTTCGAGCGTGCGATCTCTGAGCGGAAGCCTCTGATCATGGAGTTCAGGTCCCTCAAAGTCCAAAACCCATCGGAAATCGCGTCTGTCGTGTAGGCGATTGCGATCAAAAGGACCGGGCTCATAGGTATCGACACCGTTTGCCCTGCGCGTCACTTCGAATTTGATGTCTCCATCCGGAACATTGAATGAAATCTCTGGAGCGTCAGGCAACCAAGCCGCCTTAGTCATGATTTTGATCTTCAAGCAATGTCTCTCCGCTTGTATAACACCTAGTTGGCAAAAATTGTTCTCTTTTTCAAACGCTATAAGGAAGAGTCCACTGAAGACCATAGTAATGTCCGGAGAGTTCGATGGGAACATGTGTGCTTTCTCCTATCTAGAGTTATTCAGATTGATGTCGCGCAATCAAAAGCGGGCGACTCCGCCCACGACCATAAATCCCGCCCATGAATACGGCCGGCGATAATTCATCGTGTCTTGATGGAGCATGTCGAGCTGCGCCTGGCGAATGGCCCTGGCCGTCGGCAGATTCGAACGAGTTCGATAACGATGAAAGTCATTCATCATCTTCGCCGTTACCTGCGAATCGACCTTCCACAGGCTGGCGATGACCAGGGGCGTTCCCGACGCAATGAATGCGCGAGCCAACCCGACCATTCCTTCGCCGCGATAGTCGCGTCCGATCAATGTCTGACAAGCCGATAAAACGACCAGCCGGGCTCGCGGTAGCTTCATCCGGCCAACCTCCATGGCCTGCAACATCCCGTCGTCATCGAGGGTCGAGCTCCCCGGCCTCACCCAGAGAGCCAGGCTTGAATACTCGGGTTTCCGCTCATTGACCAGGCCGTGCGTCGCAATGTGGATGACTTCAGCAGACGTGATCTCGCGTCTTACAGAAGCTTCAGTGGCCGCGCCATTGAGCAGCAGCTTCGAGTTTTGCCCATAGAGGGCGGCGACATTTTCGGCCTCCTCGATGGTCGAAGGAAGCGGCGAATTCATCAGGGATGGTTGCTGAAATATCGATTCCCCGACGCTCAGAAGGCGTTCGTGGGAAAATGCCTCTTTCCGCCTGGCGATATCTGAGCATTGAATGAAGACGGTCGAGCTTGGAGAAAAAGAGATGACGTATTTATCAATCAGGTACTTACCCGTGTCCGGGTTGATAAGCGCTACAAACGGAAGATTGTTGAACGGCCTGTCGGCAACGATAATGACCTCTTTGCCAGTATCCAGCCTCGTCTCAACCGGCTTGATCAGAAGCTGATATAGCTCTCTGGAGAGGGCCTCTGCTCGATCGCTCAGGTTCGGCTCTTTGAGACATTCGAGATACTCATCGACTTTCCGACCTAGATCGTCTGAGCGAACGGGTTGGCTGATTCCCAAAAAGTCAGAATTGGACACCACCCAAATGCACAGCGATTGGTCAAGAGCAGAATATTGAATAATCTGGGCTGAAGCGGGAATCTGATCCCTGATTTGCGACAAAGTTAGAGGGAGGTTGGCCGTCACATCGGCTATACCATTTAAAGAGGGTTCGCTGGTGGGCTGCATGAAGTCGAGCAAGGACCTGGCGCGACCTAGTTCGGAATAATGAAAAGCCTGTTGATAGTCTTGCTGTAGCGTTAGGGACAACTCGATACCCAATCGATAAATATCCTGTCCGGTTTCAAAGAAACTGACCCTCAGCTTATCATCGTTAATTCCGCGACGGTCCCGCTCAAACAATTCGAGCGCTTTTTCCAACTCCGTTCTGGCTGACAGGTAATCGCGCTGCTTCAGATAAGCCATGAGTCGGCCACGGTGAACATTCAATCTCTCAACAAACAGCCCCCTCGATTCTGTGATTCGAAGGCAGTCATCATACGCGCTGAGCGACTCATTGAGGTTGCCAATCTCTCGATAAAAATGTCCCAGCCTCAGCAGCGCATGGGCCTTGATGTTCAATCCTACCGGGTTGTCGCCATATTGATTGCCTATTTCCAGATCTTTTCTGGCCAAGGCGATCGCCTCTTGATAGTTTTTCAACTTCCCGTAGATTTCGCTCAGAACTCCGTAGGATCGCGATAGTTGGAGCGGACGTTTCATGTCCCTGGCCAGAAGGAGCGCTTGCTTCTCAAAGGCCGCAGAGGTGAAGAGCCTCGAAAAGTGGCTGTTGGCGGCAGCCGATACCCTGTAAATCAGCCATAGTATTGCCGGGTCGACAGGGTAGACACAGGCAAGGTTAAGGGCCCGGCGAGCATAATTCATCGATTCTTCGTTAGCGCCGAGGAGTTGATGAGCGGAGGCCAGTTGCCCGAGTATGCCGATCTTTTCGTTCCAATCCTGTTTCCGTTCTGCGACTGACAGGGCAAGTTTACTGTATTCAATCCCTTGGGCCGGTCTATTCTGACTAGTGTTAAGATCGGCGATCAGAAAATGGGAACGGATGAGAAGCCAGAGATAACTTCTTTCTTTTGAATAATTAGCGAGCGCCCCTGCAATTGTCGCCGCTGATTGATACTCCGCAGAACGCGCATAAGATGTTCCGATCATCAAATCCACTAACGCGACCTCACAGCTACTCCCGGCGCGGACGAATATTTGTCTCGCTCGCTGATAAAGGCTGATCTCTTCCGACTTCGACTTTTTGTTCCGGTCACGCGCTTCCTCGATAATCCGGTGAGCGGACAATAGTATGCTTGCTTGTTCGGAGTTGGTAGTTTGGTAAAAATTCGCCAGGTCGTTGGTATATAGGTCACCGCTCTTTTGAGCTTCGATTCTCCCTGCCGTGATAATCATATCAAGCTTAATTCGCGCTTCAGCTCGTCGCCCTTGAGCAGACAGTTCCAGATACTGCTTGAGCAAAAGATCTGTGATGAGGTTGCCTCTCTGCTGACTTCCCCATATGAACGACTGCCAGATGCTTTCTTGATCACCTGAATCATAAGCAGCAAGGAAATTCTGAAAAATCTTGCTTGTATCAAAAAATGTCTTATCTTTCTGTTTTTTCAGCGCCTCTACCCTTTCTCTGGCTTCTGTAGCCCACTCGCTTTGGGAATCCAGTCGAAGATAGCTTTCCCATCTCTCCAACGCTTGGTCGATCAGGCCTAGATGCTCCAAACACACCGCATGGTTAAACAGCGCTTCAGCCAACCGGCTGTCCTGTTGCATCGCTTGCGAAAAATGTTCATTCGCCAGGCTCAGGTCTGAAAGTATTTCGCCAGGGAGTTGCTCGATAGCTTGCGCTTCTTTCTCTTTCAGCGAGTCGAGGCGCCGCTGTTTATTGATGGCAAGCTCCATTAATGCCGCGCCGAGGTCATTATGAATGCTCGAGTTGGATGGATCGTATGTGAGCGCCTTATTGAACTGATCGATCGCTTCCCTGATCTCGCGTTTTAGAAGATAACTACTGCCGAGAGCTTGATAGGCCCGGGCGTTGGGATGCGTTCTGGCTACGCCAAGCAATGTTAGACTGGCCTGATCGCGCAACGTATAGTCAGTTAGTCGCTCATTGCCGCTACGATCTTTTTCCCGGGAGGCGTATCGGAGCCCTGAAAGGCGAGCTTCAATCGGACGCCCCTTGCTATAAGCCTCGTTCAGCATGGCCATCCCCTGGCGAACTTGCCACCAGGGCAGAAAGACTCGCCAGCCGGTCACTCCGACTCCTGCCAGCAGCAGGATGGTCGCGGCCAGGCGAATAGCCAGCCGCCAGGCGGGCATGTTTTTTGAATGCCTGCGAGATGACGGTTGCGACAGGTCAATGACCTTGTTCGATGGAGTCGCTTCAGCGGCCTCGGCGTTTGAATTCAAGAGCATACGCGCCGTTGCGAGTTTGCGCCGGCGCGCAGGAGAGTTCAGAAAAATCCGCTCGAAGCGCCTTACATTTTCATCGGTCAAACCTCCTCGAATGTAATCATCAATCAGATCGAATTCTGCGGCTTGAATCACTTCTTGAAACTCGCCATCTTCAAGCAACCGGATTTCAATCCGCTCCTGTTCATTAGGCGGCAGGTCTCCCAGCAAAAAACGATAGAATTGGTTTTCGTTTCCTTGCGCGTCGTTCATAACGGATCACCCAGTCGTCGATCTCACTCATTATCGTATGCGCGCCGCGGTTGATTTATTACATCTGAATTGGAAAGCAACTCTAAACACTCTTCCAAACACCTATTTAGGGCCGATCTGATTCGAAAGGCTCTGACCGTCAGGGCATTACTGGTAAGTCCATATTGAATGGCCAATTTGCGGCGATGCTCGACCTTTTCTCGCTTCACTTTCAGGTAATAATCGGTAATCAGCCGCCTGTCTTCAGCTGAGAGTTTGTCTAAACACTGCTGGCGACATCGATCTTTTCTTTCCTGAATGATTGAATCCTCGGATTCGGTCGCAGAAGAGGTGATCTGAGGCCTTCTGAGGCATTCTTGGTAGATGCGGTGGGCGACCCCATAAAAGTATTTTGCCTGCTCGCCGGTATACTGATCATATATTTCAGGAAGCTTTTTGATCACTCGGTCGATTGTTTCATCAGCCAAATCGGCGGATTCAAGACATCCACGCCGCTCGAAAAACTGGGTTAGACCGCGACGAATGACCTCGTACTTCTCGCCGGCCATATTGCGGTCGGGATGGAACCAGGCCAGAAGCCGGTCGAACGCCTCCTGTGTCATCTCCGCCTGTTCCTGCATCTGAGTTCACCCGATCGATAAGGAGTTCGCATACTGAGACTTATTTCATTGGCTTATAGATTCACGCCACCCGGCCGACAAAATGTTAGCTCAATCACCCAGATTTGAAAATGTTGGCCGAGAATAATAATGCGCGAAATTTTCGCCGCTTAGCTCGACTTTGGCCATTTAGGCCCTATAACTTACAGCGTCCGTTTAGCGCTCCACATAGAGAGCGCGAGATTTTTAAAACATCACGACTTTGATTCGACATTGAAGAATGACATCTGCTTCACAAACAAAGCCTTACCAGCGCAATCGCATCGGCGGCTGAGGGCATACCGCAGATACCGGCGTACGCAGAGAAGGATGATTCCGCCATGGTAATGACGCCATTTGAATGGATCGGATTCGGCCAAAGCAGACTCCCAGTATGAGATGGGTGGGGAAGTCTATCAGTCTTGACCACAAACCGCCCGTTTTTTGCAACTGAGCATGAAATCATCTTAGCCGTCTTACTGCTTGCTCCTGGACAAAACTTCCTGTTCCGTAACGGCGTCCCAGAGCTGGTTCCGTTGCAAAAATTCGCTGACTATACAAGATGTTGTGACAACGCTCGTTTTATTACTACTGCAGAATGTGGCCAAAATATTTTTCGCAACAGATATCGAATATGCCTCGCGCAGAGGCCGGGCAGAGCGACACGGCGGCGGATTGCGGCGGCAAGTGAGGAGCTGTATTGCAGTCAAAAACGGAGGAAACTTCGGATCGGTCGGAATCGGGCGCATGATCCATGGTGAACGGCGCCAGGCATTCGCCGCACAGGCAATGTTTATATTTCCCGCGCAATTCTTCTCTCGCCCCTGGTCTGAGCTTCACTTGAAAACATCAGCAGCCATTGAGGGACGCTCCGCAGCGAAATGGATTACCGCAGGCTTCACATAAGCGATGCGCCTGTCTTTCAGGCCGGATGAGTTCCATCAATTTGCGCAGCATCACCAAGCCCTCGAAAATGGATTGCCCCCGCGCCCTTCGTCGCGCAGTCTGGAGTCAACGCCCGCCCGCAGTTCCAGCGTTCGACCAAACAACCAAAGCAAATCTGAAAGGCGATTGAGATAACGGATAACTTCATCGCTGACCTCTTCGCCCGCTTCCCGCAGGCGAACCACACATCGTTCGGCGCGCCGGCAGACGGATCGGGCCAGATCATAGGCCGCCGCCGGAGTATGATCGCCGGGCAGCGCCCAGTCGGAGAGAATCCCTTCGAGGCTTTCGAGGCGGTGAACTTCCCGCGTCAGGCGCTCGGTCATTTCAGACGTGACATCTGGCGGCTGTTTTTGCAGCGCCCGGGGATTGGCGACCGAGCCGGCGACGAGGAAAAGCTCCCGCTGAATCTCTTTCGTCAGTCGATTGATCTCGTCGTCGCCGGAGATCGAGCGCGCGAGCCCTAGCCCCGAGCCGAGTTCGTCTATCGCGCCGTAAGCCTCGACGCGAAGATCGGATTTGGAGACCTGTGCGCCGCCAACCAGCTGCGTCTTTCCGCCGTCGCCATGTTGCGTGGCAATGCTATTCATAATTGCGCCTCCCAAAGCTTGCGTTTAATGTTCACGTCACGGGAGCGCCAGGTTTCAACCGCAGAGGCAATCCCGCGATGACGAAGACTACGGTGTCGGCGGCCTGCGCCAGCCGTTGATTGGCGAAGCCTTGCAGATCGCGGAACGCGCGAGCGACAGGATGCTCCGGCACGAGGCCTCCGCCGACATCATTGCTGACGATGACGACCTCGCCAGCGGCCCCCCTGGCTATGGCTTTCTCGGCCCGCCGCCGCACGGCTTCGATCAGTTCATCAACTTCCGCCAAGATCAACGTTTCCTGCTCCGCGCCCGGCTTCTCCCTGAATTCCCACATCAGGTTGGAGATCCAGAGCGTGACGCAATCAATCAATAAGTACGCCTCGACAGGCGCTTCGAGGACTGCCCGCGAGAGGTGTAGTGGCTCTTCGACCGTCCGCCACTCAGCCGACCGATCCGCGCGATGCCGGCCAATTCGTTCGCGCATCTCAAGGTCGTTCGCATCGTTTATAGCCGTGGCGATATAGATCACGCCAGATGAAGAGTCGCACAACGATTGCGCGTAACGGCTCTTGCCGCTGCGCGCTCCGCCCAGAACCAGGGTCAACATTATTATTCCTTGGCGCTCCGCCTGAGCCAGGTTTCTATTAGGGAAACCAGGCGTAAATTGTCCTCTCTCGATCTGACGGCGAGCCGTATATAGGCGTCCCCCAACCCGAAAAACGAGTCGCACCGCCTGATCAAGATCCGCGATGATTCGAGCCACTCCGCCAACTCCGCGGCGGAGCCCCGTGACAGCTTTGACAGTAGAAAGTTGGCGTCGGAGGGAAAGACCGATACTCCGATCTCACGCAACGCGGCGGCGAATTCTTCCCGGGCCTGCGCGTTGATGCGCCGGGTCTCCCTCTCATACTCTTCCTCGGCCAAGGCCGCACGCCCCGCTTCCAAAGCGATGGTCGAAACGGGCCATGCGTCGAGTTGCTCTCTGATCGCCGCCGCCATTCCAGCCGCGCAAACGGCATACCCGACGCGCAGCCCGGGGATGGCGTAAAACTTGGTCATCGAGCGCAACACAACGAAGCGGGATTTCGCCGCCGCCATGTGGAGCAGGCTGGCCTGCGGCGCGTAATCAATAAAGGCTTCATCCAGCAACACCGAGACGTCATTCGCCTCCGCCAATTCAACCAACGCCAGCAAGTCTTCTCTTGCATACACACGCCCTGTCGGATTGTGTGGCGAGTTCAATATCAGCAGATCACACCGGCGCGATTCGATGGTATGAGCGAGGGCGGCGAAGTCGGGTTCGAAACCGTTCTTTTCGGTCAGCCGCAGGCGCAACACTTCCGCTTCGACGGAGGCGCAGGCGCGAAAATATTCGGCGAACCCCGGCTCCATCACGAGCGCAGTCGCGGGCAGCATGGCGCGCAGCGCGGCAAATATCAGCGCTGCCGAGCCGGGGCCGACAACGATCTCATCGGGCGCGACGCCGTGTGTCTCCGCCAGGGCTGAGATGAAGACGTGCGAATCGGGATAAGACCGAAGGTTAGCCGGCGCAAGGTTTTTTTCGATGGCTGCGAGCACACCTGGCGGCGGCCCGAGTGAATTGATGTTTGCGCTGAAGTCAATCACTTCTTCGGGCGCGACTCCCAAACGCCGCGCCGCCTCGTAAACCCGCCCGCCGTGGGCGGCTCGGCGCCACTCCAGATTATTCGACGCTTTTTCCACTGCCATGCGTTTCATTTCGCGAGATGACAACTTCCGAACAAATTCGGCGCAACACGCTTTTTTATCCATTTGCTCGTCTCTCCCCGCCGCATCGCGGCGCTTGAATTTAGCCGTGGGTTTATAGTCTTTGAAAATTATGCGCAACATATGTGGGGGCAGACCTGTGTGTCTGCCCCGGCGCCGGGGCAGACACACAGGTCTGCCCCTACGTTGAATTGCGTTGTTGCATTTTATTTTCAAAGGCCATTAACCCACGATGGGCATGAAATGTTTTTACCGTCGCGTCAGCGTGGAAACTATCCCGTGGGTTGAAACCCACGGCTAAAATCAGGCGCCGCTGACGCGGCGGGGAGAGACGAACAAAAGGATAAAGTCGAGCTAAGTTTTCAGAGTAGTAATGAAATCGTATTCTTGCGGCCTCGTTTCTTTCTCATAAGGTCCAACTTAAACGCCCCGGCGCGCTACCGGCGGAAGAGTAGAAGCCGCGCTGACAGACAAATCGCAAACATCAATAAAGACGCGCAGGCTGTTATCCGTAGCGCATATCGCAACGCCCGATCGTCCAGCGGGCGCTTTGCGTCTCCCAAATGCCGGCCGTAATGCGGCTCTCCGTCGTAATAATTCGTTCCGCCGAGTTGCACGCCGAGCGCGCCCGCCATCGCCGCTTCGGGACGGCCGGCGTTCGGGCTTTTGTGTTTCGCGCCGTCGCGGCGCAGCGCGCGATGCGCGCCGCGCCAATCCAAACGCAACGCCCACGCGGCCAGTACAAACAACAGAGCAGTCAATCGGGCCGGGATGAAGTTTGCCGCGTCGTCCAGTCGCGCCGCGAACTTGCCGAAGAACTCGTACCGTCCGTCCCGGTGCCCGATCATCGAGTCGAGCGTGTTGACCGCCTTATACGCCAATGCCGCGGGCGCCCCACCGATCGCCAGATAGAACATCGGGGCGATCACACCGTCCGACGCGCTTTCTGCGAGCGTTTCGATCACGGCCCGTGTAACTTCCGATTCGTCCAGCGCATGCGTATCCCGCCCGACGATGCGCGCGACTTGCAACCGCGCCGCAGGGAGATTGGAGTTCAGGAGTAACCGCCTTACGGCGCGCGCCTCATCCAACAGCGACCGGGTGGCGAGTGTCGTCACGGCGAAGTAGAGAGCCACGATGAGCGCCAACATTTGACTCCATCGCCACAGCCATATCAGCAGAAACCAGCTCCCCACGCCGAAAGCGCCGACTACCGATAAACTCAATAACACCCCGCCGACAAATTCGGCGCGAGGCGTACGAATGAATCTACGCAGGAAGTTTTCACCGGCTTGAATCAGTCGCCCCATCCATCGCACGGGATGCGGCGCCCATTCCGGGTCGCCGACCAGCCAGTCCAGCGCGTAGGCCAGCGTAAATATCAGGAGGGCGTCATCTTTTTCCATCGATCATGCGGTGAATAATGTCCATCCTCAGATTGCGCCGATAATGGTCCGCGAGCGCGTCATAACGCCTTTCCCGTTCGGCGAGCGGGTCGGGCGCCGTCGCCGTTGAAACTTTCTTCCCGCGGAGCTTTCTCCAGTGAGCCATCAGCAACGCGAGCCCCTCCCCCGAGTCAAAGAGACCGTGCAGGTATGTGCCGAAAACGCTGCCGTCGTCATTGACCGCGCCGTCGTCGTGGATTTCGGCGTCGCCCAACCGTGTGAGTTGAAAAAGCGGACGTGTCCCGTTTCCCAAATTCGTTTCGCCCAGGTGAATCTCGTAACCGATAAACACAGGGTCTGAGCCGTTTGGGGCGAAGCGCTCCGGCGCAAGCAGCCGCGCCGTAGCCTGGCGCGTGACCTTTTCACGGGCTAGCACGGTGGTCGCGTCAAGCAGACCCAACCCAGGTATGGCCTCGATGACGCTTTCTGTGTGATGCGGATCTCGGATTTCGCGCCCCAGCATCTGGAATCCGCCGCAGATTCCCACCAGCGGCTTGCGGGCCGCGACATGGGCCTGGACCAGCTCTTCCCAGCCGTTCTCTCTGAGCCAGAGTAGATCGGGGATAGTGTTTTTGCTTCCGGGCAGGACGAGCACGTCAGATGCGCGCGCTTCCTCCGGCTTGCGCGCGTAATACACGACCACGTCCGGGACGTTTTCCAACGCGGTAAAGTCCGTGAAGTTGGAAAGGTACGGCAGCCCGACCACGCACACGCATAACTTATCTTCGCCATCGATCGAAGGGCGTACGGCGCGGCGTTCAAGCGACACGCTGTCTTCATCGTCAATGCCGTGATCGCGAAGATACGGAATCACCCCCAGACAGGGCTGCGACAGGCGATCTTCCAGATATTCAACGCCGGGCGTAAAGAGGCCCAGGTCGCCGCGAAACTTGTTGATCAGGAAGCCGCCGAAGCGCGCGCGTTCGTGCGGTTCGAGTAGCGCGTAAGTGCCGACCAGCGAAGCGAAGACGCCGCCGCGATCAATGTCCGCCACCAGCGCACATGCGGCGCCGGAGATCTCGGCCATTTTCATGTTCACCACGTCGCGGTCTTTCAGGTTCATTTCGACGGGTGAGCCGGCGCCTTCCAGCACGATGATTTCGTGTCGCGCCGCCAGACGCCGGTACGCTTCGCCGACCGCATCAAGCAGATGTGGTTTGAGGCGGTAGTAATCCGCCCCGCGATAATTGCCGAAGACTTTGCCGTTGATGACGACCTGTGAACCGACATCTGAGGTCGGTTTGAGCAAAATAGGATTCATGTCAACGTGCGGCTCGATCCCGGCGGCCTGCGCCTGCATCGCTTGCGCGCGCCCGATCTCATGACCTTCGCGCGTGGCGAAAGAGTTGAGAGCCATGTTCTGGGCTTTGAATGGCGCCACGTTGAATCCGTCCTGCCGCAAAATACGGCACAGCGCCGCCACCGTGAGCGATTTGCCCGCGTGGGATGCCGTGCCCAATACCATCAAGGCTCGCGCTGTCATAGTTCCGATCTCAAGAATATCAATCTAGAGCGGATTGCAATTGCATGTACGGGAAGGCTGACTGGATCAGTACCGCGAGCGGTACTGATCCGTACTGTCATCTCAGTATGCCTTACATTGATTTGCAATCTGCCCTAAAAACACTGTTCAGAGTTTGCTTTTCTTCCAATCGTCATCGTTCAGCCATTCGTCGCCGGCGGCAGTGTCATAAATGAAGCGGTTGAAATGACAACTCGCCAGCAGACCTTCCGGCGGCAGATATTTTTCCGCCGCCAGCATCGCTTCCAGATAATCGTAGATCGCCGTGACGTGCTCCGGCGTGTTGATCGAATGCAACCATACGGACTCGCCTGCAAACAGAATCAGCACGACATTTGCCAGCGGACAAGGGCCTAAACAGCCGGTGACAGTCAGGTGAACCCGCAACCGAATCCCTCGCTCTTTCCACTGCCGCTTGAAATCGTCCAACGGCAAGGCGGGATGGCCGCGCTCAGTATTGCCGCAACAGCAACCCTGACATACGAGTAACTGTCCTTCCAGTACGCGAGTCTTTTTCAGCTCTTCGTCCGCGCGCTTCACGTACACGAAGCGATTCGGAATCCCTTCGGGCAAAGGTTTCTCAGCGCTTTTCGTGTCGGTGTTCGCCATCAGTACTCGATCCCTTTTTGGGCTTTAACCCCGCTCTTGTACGGGTGTTTGATGAGCTTCATCTCGGTCACCAGGTCGGCCAGTTCGATCAATTCGTCCTTCGCGTTGCGCCCTGTGACTATGACGTGAAGGTCTTCCCGCTTGTGACGTAACGCATCAAGCACTTCGTCCAGCGGCACGTAGTTGTACTTGAGGACGATGTTGAGTTCGTCCAGTACGACGATCTGATAGCGCGGGTCCCCGATTAACGCGCGCGCCCGCTCCCAGGCTCTGCCCGCCATGGCGGTGTCACGCCCGCGATCCTGCGTCTCCCAGGTGTAGCCCTCGCCGAGCGTGTAAAAATCAACTCGCCCTTCCAACTGTTTGGCGAACGCCGCCTCTCCGGTCTCGATTGCGCCCTTAGTGAACTGCACAACGCCGACGCGCATTCCATGCCCAAGGGCGCGGAAGACCATGCCAAGCGCGGCGCTGGTTTTGCCCTTGCCCGTGCCCGTGTGAACGATGATCAACCCTTTTTCCTTTGTCGCCGCCGCCTTGCGCGCGTCGTAAGAGGCTTTGCGCCGTCGCATTTGTTCGGCGTGGCGCTCGTCCGCTTCTTCCATTGTGGACTGCTCGCCGTTTGTCTGTTCTTCAGGTTCCATATTTCCCTCCCGCGGACTCGGATTTACCCAATGCCGATCGTTCGATAGTGACGCAAAAGCAAATAGAGAAAGAAAGGCGCGCCCAGGATGGCCGTCACGATTCCCAGCCTGATCTCTTCAGGCCGGTTCACCGTCCTTGCCAGAATGTCCATAAAGATCAGGAACGCCGCCCCGGTCAGCGCGCTGGCGGGCAATAAATATCGGTGCTTTGGACCGATGATCAGGCGCACTATGTGAGGTATGACCAACCCAACAAACCCGATCAGGCCGCTGACGGCGACGGACGCGCCCGTGAGCAGCGCCGCGCTCGTCAGGATTACACGCTTCAGCTTTTCCACCTCCGCTCCGACGGCGAGCGCTGTCTCTTCGCCGAGTAATAACACGTCCAAATCGCGCGAATAGACGAACGCGACGACCAATCCGATCAGAATACAGGGCAATGACAGCCAGACGTGCTTCCAGGTTCGGCTGTCCAGGCCGCCCATCATCCAGAAGAGGATCTCCTGCGCCACCTCCCAGCGTACCCATTGCAGGCTGATCACGAACGACGTTATCGCGCCGATCAACGCGTTGAACGCGACCCCGGTGAGGAGCAGCGTGGAGACGGGCGTGCGCCCATGTCGAGTGGCGATAGCGTATACCAAAAACAGCGCAAGAAAGGCCCCGGCGAAAGACATCAGCGGCAGATAAAAGATCGAGCGCATCGCCAGGCCCGTCGCGAGCGCCAGGACGGCGCCGAGCACGCCGCCGGAACTCGAGCCGATGATGTCGGGCGAGGCCAACGGGTTGCGGAACAGCCCCTGCATCTGCGCCCCGGCGACCGCCAGGCCCGCCCCCACGAGCGCCGCGACGATGACGCGCGGCGTGCGAATCAACCAGACAATAATTTGTTGCGGCTCCGCGACGTCGCTCACGTCAATCCATCCGTGGGGCAAAGAATGGGAAGCCAACACGCGCGCGACTGTCGCAGCCGGCACGGGCGAACTCCCGACGGCGATTCCGGCGATGAACGCCACAAGGAGAATAGCCGTGACGATTGCAAAGTATCCGCCGATCCGATGTGTGAAGAGGCCGCGCGATGCCCGCGCGATACGGGCGGGCGGCGCTTCGATTGTCTTAGTTCCGATTTCCATAGATCCCGTTGGCCACATCCTCGACGAAGCGCACGACGTGGTGCGAGACGGTCAGAAAATGGCGGCTGTCAATCACGATGATGCGCCCGGCGCGCGCGGCCTTACTTGTCGCGACTGCCGGGTCTTCGAGCAATCTGTCCTGCGCGAGTTTTTCCTTGCCTCGGTTTGCGCCCATAATAAGAAAGTCCGGCTGCCACTCGACGATCTTCTCCGAATTGATCTTGGCGAAGCTCTTGATTCCCTGCTCCGCGCTGACGTTTACGGCTCCCGCGGCGCGCACGACGTCATCAAAGATAGTGTTCGAGCCTGCGGTGTAGCCTAGTCGGTCGTATGACATCACGCGCATGGGCGATTCGCTTTTTGGAATGCGCGCGCGAACTGCGGCCAGGTCTTCATCCATCCGCCGGATGAGTTTTTCCGCCTCGGCGTCCGTTCCGGTGGCGTAACCGACCGTACGGATGTTCGACTTGATGTCCGCGATCGAATCAAAATTCGCGAACCGGAAGACCGGCGCTTTGGAAGCCTTGAGCAGTTCGACCGTCTCGGCGCGGCTGTAACTGGCGACAAAAATCAAGTCGGCCTTGAACTGTAAAATCTGCTCCGGGCCTTCAGTCGTCCTGCCGGGAATCCGGCGCGCCTCCTCGACGGCGTTGCTGTAATCGCCGTCCTCGGCCATGTTGCTCAACGCGACGACTCGTTCTGTCGGACAGATGGCGAGCAGAATCTCGTCCGTGCCGAGCGTCTGCGAGACGATGCGCTGCGGTTCGCGCTGGAGATTGAGCGTCTCGCCTTTGGCGTCGCGCAACTCGCGGGGAAAAGGACGCGCGACTGCGGGAACGGCAGTGGTGGCGTCCGCAGGACTCTTCAGTCGCCTCGTGACTTCGATTCCGGCGACCACCAGCGACAGCGCCGTGACCAGCGCCGCGATATAAAGCGCCGAGCCTTTAAGCCTTTTATTCGGCGGTTTAGAAACAGAACTTGACATAAGATTGCCTTTCGACAGTTATTCGAACGCTACTGTCCGGCCCGAGCCTGTCGAGCGGATGACGAGTTCGGTCCTAGCGGATAAACGATCAACCCGCCCGTCTCTTCATCGCGCCATACGCGGGCGCGGAGCGCGAAGTGGCGGACAAGATTACTTTCGGTAATGACCTCGGCGGGCGGGCCGACAGCCGCGATCTGTCCTTCCGACAGAAGCAACAGACGGTCGCAGAAGCGCGCGGCCAATGACAGGTCGTGAATAGCCGCCAACACGCCGCCGCCTGCGCGCGTGAATCCCCGGACGAGTTCAAGCGCCTCAACCTGGTGTGTCAGATCGAGATTCGCCGTCGGCTCGTCCAGCAAGATGACGCGTGTCTCCTGCGCAAGAGCGCGGGAGAGATGGACGCGCTGCCTCTCGCCGCCGGAAAGCTCCGTGACATTGCGTTCGGCCAAATCAGAGATGCCGGTTTCGCGCATCGCGCGCGCGATTGCCTCTTTATCGGCCACTCCTTCCGGCCTGAAGCGGCCCAGATAAGGAGTGCGCCCCATCGCCACGATCTCGCGCGCGGTGAAAGCGAAATCCACGCGAGTGTCCTGTGGCGCCATAGTGGCGCGCCTGGCGATCTCGCGACGGTCGAGCGACTTCAGCGATTCGCCGCACAACCGAACCTCGCCGGGGGCCGGCAGCGACCCGAGTAGAATGCGCAGGAGCGTCGTCTTGCCGCTGCCGTTGGCGCCGATCAGTCCAACGAACTCGCCCGCCTCGACGGCCATCGAGATTCCTTTCAGAATCGGCCGGCTGTCGTAAGCGAACGAAATGTTTTGCGCTGTCAGTAATGCGCCCATAGGATTCAGACACGTATATCAGAAACGCAGTCCCACGCCTCCAGTGAAAACCGCGCCCGGCGTGCGGAAACCGCTCTCGAAGTATTCTCGATCAAATAGATTTTCGACTTTCCCGTAAAACCGCATATTGACCCGGTCGCTCACCGGCACGGTGTAACTCAAGCCCAAATCGGCCTTGACCGGGCCGCTGAATTTGAAGGCGCGACTTGAAAAGGGGGAGAAGTAACCGCCGTAGGCGAACATGTCGAAGACAACATCCAGTCGCCGGGTGATCTGTTGCGCGGCGAACAATGTGAAAGTATGACGTGGTTGCGCGAATGTTCGCAGGAAGCCGGGAACGGAGGACGGAACGCGGTTCACGGCGCTGGTGAAGGTGTATGACGCGCTCAGGTCGAGCATGCGATACGGCTTCGCGTTGACGGCCAATTCCACTCCGCGCGCCAGCCCGCCGCCCGTGTTGCGATACCCACTGGAGCGGCCGAACGGATCGGTCGCCGGGATGATGGCGCCTGTCGAGTCAAAGACGATGACTTCCTGCAACCGCGTGTAGAAATAGGTCGCGCTCAATTGCGCGCGATCCCCGGCCAACCTCTGATCAACGCCGCCGTCAACCGCAATCGACCGTTCGGGCCGCAGGCGCGGGTCGCCGAACGGAGAGAAGACGCCGTTGAAAAAAGAAGACCCGAACCGCTCGAAGGCGGCAGGCGCGCGGTAACCGCTGCCGATGTGCGCGCGCAATTTCGTGCCGGTCGAGTTGAAGAAATAGGAGACGGAACCGTCCCCGGTATAGGCCGTCTTCGGCGACTCGAATTGCAGCCCGGAATAGACTGAAGTCCCCCCAAAGAATTCGGGCTGCGCCAAATCGAAAGACTGGACGCGAAAAGCGGCCGAAACCTGGAAGCGGTTGCCCAGCGCGCGGAACTGATCCTGAATGAAAAACGTGTCGCTGCTCTGTCTAACGTCAGTGCCGGAATTGGCGCGTAACGCGGCGTTTGGATTTTCGTCCCGATTCCTGCCTATGAACCGCTCCCGCTCGAATTCATACCCGGCCGCCAGTAGGTTATGCGCCCCCAGCCTTGTGTCGGCTTGAAAATTGAAGGTGTCGATGCGCCCTTTGGAAATGCTGACGCTGTTGAACGCGGGTTCAAAGCGAGCGCCTACCGGCCCGTCGCTGAATTGCCGGTTGGTGTTGACCCTCTGGTAACTGGCGCGATAGCCGAACGAATCGTTGATCCGCTGGTTGAAGATCATCGCCGCCGTCAAATAATCCGAGTCGCGCCGGTTGTCCGGGTCACGCAGGTTGGGGATATAGTTGGCGGCGCTCCGGTCGGTCACTGACAGCCCGCTCTCGATTCTCCTCTGCTGCCGGAGCGAGAGCGCAACGGCATCAACGAGACTGCCCGCCGGCGGCGGAACAAATCCTGGCAAAAATCTTGCGATGTCCGTTTGACTCGTGGCGGTAAACGGACTGTCGGTTAAAGCAAGGTAAGCAGTGTTTCCGAAGAGACGCGTGGCGAGAGAGATGTTCGGAGTGAAGTTGTACTTTGCAAAGCCTTGCCCGCTGAAGTTGCGCGTCGGGGTCTTGTTGACGCCTTCACTGACATTGAGCAGAGCCAGGCCGCCGCTGTAGAGAAGTCTGTCTTCGCCGATACCTCCTGCGAGTTGGGCGCGCCCGCGAAAGAGGCCCAATTGCCCGCCTTCGAGCTGCGCCTGACCATGCGCGGGCCCGCCGCCCTGATCCGAAATGACATTCACGACGCCGCCGATGGCGTTCGTGCCGTAAAGCGAAGAGCCGGAGCCGCGCAATACTTCAAGCCGGTCGGAGCTGACGGTGAAAAGCTCTTGAATAAATGCTGTCGCGTCGCCCTGTGTAGACGCGGCGTCGCGCAGGCGCAGCCCGTCAACCAGAATCGCCGTGTCCGAGTCGCGCAACCCCCGGGTTTGAACCCGCGCGAATGTTCCGGGCCCGCCGAGTTGTTGTACTCGCAGTCCGGGCACGGCGCGTAAAGCCTCGCCGATCGAGTATTCATTACGCCGGTCGATCTCCTGCGACGTGATGACGGAGATGGCCTTCGACACCTCGTCCACGGTCTGCGGCGTTCCGGCCGCCGTGACCAACACCGTTTCGCTGACTCCCGCAATTTCCAGGGCAATATCCAGCGTCACGGGCGACCCTCTCTCAACGCGAACCGTACGCGAAAACCTGCCGAAACCGGCGGCAGTCGCCTCGATGACATAATCGCCTTCCGGTAAACTCTCGAAGCGATACTCGCCGCGCTCATCGGTCACGGTCTTAACCCGCGCGTTTGTGGCTCGCGTATAAAGTGTGACGGTCGCGCCCGCCACAGCCGCCCCTTGCGAATCGGCGATGCGCCCACTCAGGCCGCCGGCCGATTGCGCCCACACCTGCGTCAGCCCCACCCCAAAACACAGAAAGCAGGCGAAAGCGATCACTGCTCGAAAGCCATTTTTCATGGAATTTGTCCTTTCTTTCCCATCGAAAGTCGGCGCCGATGCGCTTGAAAGCCGGTCTCCTGACTTACGGTTTTCGTCGGCGCCAACGCCAAGGGCCTTGGCGCCGACTGCCTTCCCCCCGAGCCTTCCCATTCACTTCGAACAGTGGCCAGTTGCGGGGTCAGTCTCCGTTACAGTTGCGTGGGCAGTGGCGGATTTACACCGCGCTTCCCGTTCGCTTTCAGCGCGTCCCTGGTTAATCGTGAACCGGAGTAGTCTCTCGGCGTTATGCGCCGAGACGCTTCCGGCAAAACTATGCGGATATAAATTCATGCAAGAGCCAGACGCCGAATCCGAGACTGAACAAACCGGCCAGCGCGCGGATTGCCAGGCTCACTTTCAGAAAACGCGTCGCCATCAGGTGTGTAGGCAATCCCACCATACAACTCATGATGACCATCCCCGCGATCGAGCCGGCTCCGAAGACCAGGATGTAGACGATCTTTAACGCCGTCGAGGGAATGACCGGGATCAGCAGCAACAGCAGAGCGGCGCTCCCGGCGAGCCCGTGAACCATCCCGATCAATAGTGGGCGAACGCCAATGCGTTCCCATAAGCCATGCGGATGAGCGTGATGTATATGGGGGTGATGGAGCGCCTCAGGTTGTTCGGCCCCAACTGTGGTTTTTCTCGCCCGCCATAATTTCCACAACGCCCTGGCGCCGAGCCCGATCAGCATCAGCGCCACGATGACTTCGACAGGCTTCAGGTATTCTTCGCGCAGGTCGAACCCGAGCAGAATCACAACCAACCCGGCCAGCAACAGCGACAGCGTATGCCCAACGCCCCACACCGCGCCGACCAGCGAAGAGCCGATCAGCGATTTATGCTCGATGGCTATGGTAGAGACCGCAGCCAGATGATCCGGCTCCAGCGCGTGCTTCAATCCGAAGACCAGGCTGTAGGCCAGAATCGAGAACACCGTGATCGAATGTGGATTGCCGTCCGTCGCCAGCAATTCGTGGACGACAATCCCGTGACGCCGCAACAACAAATAACCGGCGTAAATCGCCAGGCCTGTGAAAATCAATGCGCCCACCCTCAGAACGGAGCGGCTATGTTTATTTTTGCTACTCATTCGGAAACAATTCTGGCGGGCCGCCAACGCGGCGCGTGGAAGCGCCGCCATTTGACGCCACGCATTACTCTGCGCCAAGCCAGCCACACCGCTGTGCAGCTCAACAGGCATCCGCCCAGGCTCAGGACGATCACCGTAATGTCCCATGCCGGTCGGCTCTGATATAGATAGGGGAAATCCAGGCTGTGCAGCCCGTTGTAAAGCCAGCGTTCGATGCGGCTGCGCGTCTCTTCCTTTTGCGCGACCGCGCCGAGCTGCGGATCAAAGTAGAGCCAGGTCTGTCGGGGGTCATCGTACTTCACGCGTAACGCCGGAAGTCGGCGCCCCCGCGCCCTGTGGTAGTAATAAGCGTCATATTGATCGAGCCAGGACGCCTCTACGATCATGGCGCCCGGCATCGCGTCCCGCGCGGCGCTCATCATTTCGTCGCGGGAAAACTCGCGCAGTTTCGTCCTCGAGTCGTCCGCCGCAATGAGCAGGTGCGGCAAGGGCGTTTCAGCGGAGGAAAACGCGCCGAGGTCGGTGTTCAACCATTCCCCGGGTTTTAGTTGATCCGGCGATTGATAAGCCAAGTAGAAGGGGCGTCCACGAAATTGTAGAAGTTCGATCTCCTTCGGCTGATATTCGGTTTGGAACTCTCGTATCGCTTCGGCCGGGCTAAGTTTGAAGCTCCCCAAATTGAGAGCGCCGCCGGCGACTGCCCTGATCTGCGCTGCCGTCGGACTGTTACCCGGAGACCAATCCCCCGGGTTCATCGACAAGAGTCCGCTCAGAATCCAGGTGAAAGTGATCAGCCCGAAGAATAACCCGAAGTAATGATGCCAACGCATCAACCTGACATAGGGAGTGCGGCTCAATTCGCCCTTGAGGCGATACCGTCTCCTGAACCGGAGCCGCCACAGTCCGATGACAATCCCGCTCACACACATCACGCAACCCACGCCCGATCCCCAAACGATCACGTCGTTCCAAAGGCCGGCTCGCTGCCGGAGCGGCGTGAAGTAAATCCAGTGAATCACCGCTCCCATCCAGCCCCAGAATCTTCCGTCTCGGGTCGTCTTCATCACGACTTCGCCTGTCACTTGCGACACATATAGGCGCGTGTCCGCCCCGTCATCGAGCGCGACCTTGTGCAAGGGCTTAAATCGTCGTAGCGAGCCGCCAAGCGTCCACTGATCGGCGACCTCGGCAGTCTCTTTGTAAATCGCCCCGCCGCGATGTTCCGGCATAAACGCTCTGACGACCTCGAGCGCCTGCTCCGGCGTCACGGGATCGAGCCGCCCGCCGTCATCGGCAAAAACCGTCACCCAACCTTCCTCTGAAAGAAAACGATAGACAGGACGTCCGTTGAACGTTCCCAGTCGAGCTTTACTCGGCGCTTCGCTCCAGCCGGTTCGCTGATAGGCCTGATCGGGCGTCAGCGTGGCATGGGAAAAGTCGAGCGCGGGCAGCCGCGCCAATCGCTCTTCCGACGGCAGTCGCGGCATTCGCCTGTACATCATCACGACGCCCGACACGAACCAGAGCGCGAACATCACACAGAACGCCGAGCCGAGATAGCGGTGCGTATAGATCAAATATTTCTTCAGCTTCAGCATGTCCGATTAACTCCGAGCTTGAGGCGACGAGTCAGTACCGCGAGCGGTAGCGAGCGGCGCCTTTGCCAATAACCGCTCGCTACCGCTCGCGGTACTGATCCAGACAATCGGCTTCAATTCGGCAGTCATGTCTATTCTCTTCCTTTGTTCATTTGCAGACGGTTGACGGCTTCGACGAGCGCGTCAACGGCGTCGGCCACGTGGTGCGAGACCGTCAACACGCCGCGCGCCGGAACCTCGACAATTCGTTTCTCCTTGACGGCCCTGACGGCTGAAAGCTGGGTGTCGTTTTCCAGCGCCTTCCGAAAGCCTCGGTCGCGTTCATACCCGGAGGCGATCAGAATCACGTCCGGGTTGATCTGCATGATCTGTTCTGTCGCGAGCTTGACGTGGCCTTTTATCCCGGCTTCCGCCGCTGCGTTTTTCAGTCCCGCGGCGGTCAATATTTCGTGGATCGAGGTCCCGGATCCGGCGCTGAAGTTCCCCGACGCGAGGTAGAGCACGCGCTGGGCTGCGCCTTCGGGACGCAGGCGGGAACGCGCCGCGTCCAGCTTCCGTCGCATCTCGCCGATCACGGATTCGGCGCGGCCTTCTTCTCCGACCGCCCGGCCGATCAGCCGTAAGTTGACTTCGATATCGGCGAAATTCCGAAAATCAGTCGTGACTATAAGCGGCGTATTGGTCTCGGCCAGCAGTCCCTTCAAATCGACCTTGGTATAGCGCGCCGCCAACACCAGATCCGGCCGCAGCGAAATGACCTGCTCGGCGTTACGGTCGACAAAGACGTTGATTCTGCGCGCCGCGTCGGCGACATGGCTTGTCGCCGCGTCCTGGGAGAATTTCGAGAGTCCCGCGATTCTTTTTTCATCCACCAGCGCGCATAGAATCTCGTCATTGCTCGGAGTCAGTGAAACGATTCTCTCGGGCTTGCGCGAGATGCTGACTTCCATATCGCCAGCTCTCACCGTGCGAGGGAAAGACCCGTCGCCCGCGGCCGTCTGGCCCGGTCGTGACGGCGTCCCACATGCCGCTTCCAACGACACGGCAAGAAGGAGTGATAGCCCGATGTGGCTCAATTTGTTCGTTAAAAAGGACATCGTTCAGAAAAGTGTGGAACCTTTTGCGGCTCCGGCTCGACGTTCGGCGGCGATCCATTCGTGAATCACGCGCCCCCAATCCTTCGGCGGTAGTTCCTGAATATGCGCGTAGGCCGCATTCAGTTCTCTGGCCAGCGAGCTCGCCTGACCGAATCGCAGCCGCCCTACTTCCATATCGATGAGCAAGCCTCTGACCCGCATACTGCGCAAATGCGCCGCTTCAGCCAACGCGGCTTCAAACGCCCCCGTCTCCGGTACAGTGGCGCGACCGTCAGTAACCACGACCAAAAATGGCTGCGCGCGTTCTCCTTTACGCTCCTGTCTCTCAATGATCTGGCGCGCTCGCTTCAACCCTTCGGCCAGAGGCGTTCTGCCTCCGGTCGGGAGTTCGGCCAAACGCCTGTAGGCGAAGACCGGGCTGCGCGTAGGCGGCAGGAGTTCTTCCGCCGTAGAGCCGCGAAAGGCGACCAGCGCGACCACGTCGCGTCGCTGGTAGGCGTCTTCCAGTAGAGAACAGACCGCGCCTTTCGCGGCCTTCATTCGATCGAGCGCCGCCATCGAGCCGGAGGCGTCAACCAGTAATAGAACCAGGTTTCGCGTGCGAATCCGCCGCTGTTTGTGACGCCAATGGTCGGGGCGGACAGATAGGCGCGCAGCTTCGGCAGCCGCGCCTGTAAGCGCGTCAATCGCCGCGGCGCGAATCGTGGCTTCGATGGCCAAGTCGAGAGTTTCTGACGGGCGCGGCGTCACAGCTCTCACTACTTGCCCGGACCTCCGCGAAGAGGCGAACGGCCCTTTGCCAAAAACGACCGTCGTCGCGTTACGCCGTTGGCGACGCGCAATCATTCGCGCAAGGTCGAAGCCATTACCGGCGGCGAAGACTCTTTCCCCGGACGCCGAAGCGCCGTCGCTCGACGGCGCATTTGCGCTCTCGTTCGGCGGCGCCGCGCTGGATTCCCGCTGCATTTGACTCGAAGCCGGTTGTGAATTTGGGCTTCGAGGCGTCTGTGGCGGATCGGCGGCGCGGTTGCGCTTCGTTTCGCCGGTCGGGTCGCCGGCCAAGTCGTCGGGAGGCCGCGGTTGAGGGTCGTTTCCTGATTTGGGAGTCGGCGCCGCAACGCGACGGCGATGAGCGAGCGCCAGCGCCAGCGCTTCCTTCACGTCGGAAGCGTTTACCTCCGCGCGTCCCTCGAACGCGGCGACGGCGCGAGCGGTCTTGTAGGCGACGATGTCGGCGCGCAAGCCGTCGGCCCTCGCTTCGGCGCAGGCTTCGACGAGCGCGTCAAATTGCTCATCCGGCACGGATACTGACGCGAGTAACGAGCGCGCCCGCCCGATGCGGCCGGAGAGTTCTTTTTCTGCGTCTATCCATCGCTCGACGTAAGCTTGCGGATCGGTCTCGAAAGCGATCCGCCGCCGGACTACCTCTTTGCGCATATCCGGCTCGAAGTAGCCGGTGACGGCGACCGACAGGCCGAAGCGGTCGAGCAATTGCGGTCGAAGCTCTCCCTCTTCAGGGTTCATCGTGCCGATCAGGATGACGCGGGCCTCGTGCGTAAACGAGACGCCCTCCCGTTCGACCCGGTTGACGCCCATCGCCACGGCGTCGAGCAGCACGTCGACCAGATGATCTGGCAAAAGATTGACTTCATCCACGTACAACACGCCGCGATTGGCGCGGGCGAGCAGTCCCGGCTCGAAATGTTTCTCGCCCGCGTGCAAAACCCGTTCTACGTCTAGTGTGCCCAGCACTCTGTCTTCGGTCGCGCCGACAGGCAAGTTGACGAATGGCGTCGGGATTCGCACGGACATCTCCGCTTTTCCCGGCCTCGGCGCGGAGTTGAAAGCATCGCCTTCAACGACCTCGATCGCGGGCAGCAACGCCGCTATTGCTCGCGCGGCAGTGGATTTCGCCGTGCCGCGCGTGCCCGCGATTAGCACGCCGCCGATGGAAGGATCAATCGCATTGAAAATCAAAGCCCTCTTCATCTCCTCCTGCCCGACAATGGCCGAAAAGGGAAAGTGCGGCGCGGCGGGGGCTGTTGAAGCGCTGAGCGTCATTTCCGTGTTCATTTACCCTCGCCTTTCTCTTCAAGAAGACCTTCATTAGCCAGATAGGCCGCCTTCAACCGCGCCAGCGTCTCAGGGTCCGGCTTGCCCCACATCCCGCGCTCCGCCGCTTCAAGCAAGCGTCCTGTCATTTCACGAAGCGCCCACGGGTTGCTGCGTTCGCAGAACTCCCGGCTCGTTTCATCGAGGACATACTTCTCGGCCACTTGCTGGTACATCCAGTCGTCAATGATCTGCGCCGTCGCGTCATAGCCGAACAGGTAGTCCACCGTCGCCGCCATCTCCAATGCGCCTTTGTAGCCGTGCCGCTGGATGGCGCGCAGCCATTTCGGGTTCGCCACGCGGGCCCGGAAGACGCGGCGCGCTTCTTCACGGATGTCACGATTACGCGCCGTCTCCGGATTCGCCGAATCGCCCAACACGGCCATCGGATCGCGCCCGGCAAGTGACCTGATGGCGGCGATCATCCCGCCGTGAAATTGCATGTAATCGTCGCTGTCGAAGATGTCGTGTTCATAATTGTCCTTGTTCTGCACGGCAATTTCCGCTGATGCCAGCCGGTGTTGAAACTCAGCGTGCGCCGGTTCTCCGTAGAGGTCTTTCGTATAAGCGAATCCTCCCCATTCGAGATAGATGCGCGCCAGGTCGTCGCTCGTCTCCCAGTTCGATTCGGTGATGGCGTTCAGGATTCCCGTGCCGTATGACCCGGGTTTATTGGAGAACAGCCGGTATCGCGCTTTTGCCGCCGCCCGCGCGATCCCGTCGCGTGAGAACTTCGCCTCATCGCTCCGAACATGCTTGCGGACGAAATTTTCCGCCTCCGGTTCGTCCAGATCGGCGACCAGGTTCACCGCGCGGTCCAACATTTTCACCACGCCAGGAAACGCGTCGCGAAAGAAGCCGGACATTCTGATCGTCACGTCAATGCGCGGGCGGCAAAGTTCCGAAAGAGGAATCACCTCCAGATCCACGACTCGCCGGTTCTCTTCCTGCCAAACGGGGCGGACGCCGATCAACCACAAGGCTTCCGCGATATCGTCGCCTTGCGTCCGCATGTTCGAAGTTCCCCAGATCGTCAAGCCGACGGCTTCCGGGTATCGCCCTTCACGTTCGAAGTACTGTCGCAACAGATCGTCGCCCAGCCTTTGTCCCACCTGCCACGCGAAGGGAGACGGAATGGCTCGGACATCGACAGAATAGAAATTGCGCCCGGTCGGCAAGACATTTGCCATCCCGCGCGTCGGCGCGCCGCTGGGCCCGGCCGGAACCGCGCGGCCTTCCAACCCGTCGAACAGGTTGATCAGTTCCTCATCCGTGCGCCTTAGGTCGGGAACGATGCTTTCGGCCAGCATTCGCAAGGTTGCGCTCGTTTTGCCGCTGGACGGCAGATGACAAGATTGAAGCGCCGCTTCGATAGCCGGCGGCGCGAAGTCGGCTGCGGCCAGGCGCGTGACGAGTTGGCGCGCGGCATCTTCAAGATGACGCATGACGTCGCCATTGGTCCGCGCGGGAGGGCCTTCGGACAGAAAGGCGCCTTGTGGAGGCGGCGCGCCGGAATAAACCGCGCCGAGCGTCGCGGCGCCGCTCAGCGCGGGGTAGTCCAACTGATAATCTTCCGCGATGGCGCGGCGGACGCCGGTCATTCCGGGCGAGTCGAGCCTGGTCAAAGCCAGCGCGAGGTTGATGAGTTGTTCGCCGCCCGGCAATTGACCCAGAATGTGCAGGCCGTCGCGAATTTGCAAATCGCCGATCTCGCACAAATAGCCGTCAATATGCTGAATGAATTCGCCGTAGTCCTCGGCTCCCGGTTGCGCTTCGACCCCTAGATCCTGATGCAGGTTGGCCGTGACCACGGCGTCCCAGATCTCCTGTTGAATGAGTGGAAGTTTGTCAGGATCTATGCGCTCGGCGTTGGCGTAAGTCCCGAGCAGTTGTTGCAACCGCGCCAGCTCGTCATAGGTTTCCGCCTGCGTCATCGGCGGGATCAGGTGATCGATGATACAGGCGTGCATTCGCCGCTTGGCCTGCGAGCCTTCGCCGGGGTCGTTGATGATGAAAGGATAGAAGACCGGCAAGTCGCCGATGGCGAGTTCGGGATAACACTCTTCGGAGAGCCCCAAGCCTTTGCCCGGCAACCATTCCAGCGTCCCGTGCTTGCCGCACTGCACTATCGCGTCGGCCCCGAAGACGTCGCGCAGCCAGTGGTAAGCGCCAAGGTAATGATGCGTCGGGATGAGGTCCCCGCTGTGGTAGACCGCCAGCGGGTTCTCTCCGAAACCGCGTGGCGGCTGGATCATCACGAAGACGTTGCCGTAAAGCTTGCCCGCGACATAGATTTCATCGTCACGTCGAAAGATTGCGCCGGGCGGAGCGCCCCATTCTTCATTGAGCGCGGCCCGATTGCCCGCTGGGAATTGCGAAAACCACTCCTCGTACTGGCCGGCGGTGTAGCGCGCCGTGGAGAAGCGCATCTGTTCTTCGGATAGAAACTCCCTGTCGTAACCGCCACAGGCGATGAGTTCCTCCATCAACGCGTCTCCGTCCGCCGGAATATCTCCCACGTGATAGCCACGTTCGCGCAAACCCCGCAACAGGTTGATCACGGATGCCGGGGTGTCCAGCCCGACCGCGCTCCCGATGCGACCGTGCCTGTTGGCGAAATTCGTCAGGACGATGGCCAGTCTCTTTTCGGCGTTCGGCTTGCGGCGCAAGAGGGAGTGCCGCGCCGCCAGATCGACACACGCCCGCAAACGATCCTCCAGGCCGACCGAGCGCGACTCGGCCTCCGATATTGAATTCGCGTTACCGCCCTCCTGACGAAATCCGACGACCGGACCTATGATGCGCCCGTCGAACTCCGGCATCACGACTTTCGTCGCGGCGTCCCAGGGCGGTAAACCGGCATCGCTTTTTTGCCATGCGGGTACGGTAAGTGAGGTGGTGACGGCTTGAATGAAGGGGACGGCGAGGGCGGTCAGGAAATCGGTCATCTGGCCGCAAACAGTGGTCATTCGCTCTTCGTGTAGCAACTCGGCGACGGCATAGCTGAACAGGCTGATGACGCAATCAACCGTCGGCCCGTCGTCATCCACGAAATACCTGGCGAAGATATTGGCCGTGGCCGCTTTCGCCGCCTCGTCGCGCAGGCTGTAACAGAAGACGGGTAGCGCATTATAGCCGCGCGCCTCGATCTCGCGCGCTAGCCCGTCCACCACGGCGAGATCATCGCTCTGCCAGTAAGCGCGGTAGAACAGTAGGCCGATGGCCAGTCGCCGCTCTCGCCAGTAACGTTGTTTGAATTCGGGGAGGCTTAACGTGGCGCAACCGACGCGGTCGGTCGCGCTGGGATGATAAAGACCGGCGTCAGGCATCGGGGCAGGAGCCTCGAAACCGAACGCGGTTGATAGATAGACATCGGCCAGGTAGAGCAGCAGGTTTTTGTAATTCTCGACTCCGCCCGCCAGGGCGTACTGAAGGGCCGTCACTGCGTCCGCCAACGGGACGTTGGAAATCGCATCGAGTTCCGCATCGGGATTCTGATCTCCCGGTAAGGCGATCAGATAATGATTGCGATCGCGGCAAAACTCCTGCAGGCGGGCAAACCCGCGCTCGAAATAGTGCCTTCCGCCAAGCACCCGAACCACGAAGACACGACTATCCGCTCCGGCGCTCGCCAAGAAGCCGTCAATTTCGGCGTCAGTTTGCAGCTTTCCGCTTTCAAGAATTCGTACGGTCGGAAATCCCGCGGGCAAGCTCTTTGTCGCGGCGGAGACCATCAGGCGCTCAGTCGCGGCGGCGGATATAAAGACGATCATTGCCTAACCCCAAAGCCCGGACGCAATCCAGGAAAAGCCCAGGTAACCCCGGGTAATGATTGATGACTGCTTGTGTTAACGCGGCCAATCAGCGTTGGCGGTCAAACGTGGATGAACTCTGTATTGCCAGGTGGAGTGTTGTCTGGATTTGGTGGAAGAAAATAGGTTCAGCAAGCTGTCGCTCTCTCTCAATCCGCGAAGAGTTCATGTGCACGACCGAACTTCAGGTAGGTCTCCTGACTTGAGCCTTTACGCCGAGAATAAGCGGCATGTCTTCTCCTCCAAAGCCTTCCCATGCTTTCGCGCAGTGGCGCAAGATTGGAGAGGAGAAGAATCAAAAGGCTTTCACAGTGGCGGGACCGTGCGGGAATTTCACCCGCTTCCCTATTCTCCTGTTGCCAGAGATACGGCAACAAGCGCCTGAAGCCAAAACTGTTCTGTAATGACGCCGCCTAATATACACCGAACGATGTGTGATGGAAATGCTCCGGCGCGGCGTCTATGAAAATTGCTCGATTATTGCGAGTTTTGGGAATTGACAGCTAACGGCTCGTCCACGCTATGGATGTCAAGGACCGATTCCAGCGCGTGGCGTCTAAGGTCGGTACGCGGCGTGAGATCAGCCGCGCGTTGATAGTTCTATATGATTTTCGAAGCTGGAGCCGTAGTGGAGATCAGTCGGCGGTAGGACGCGGCGTAACCGTTTGAAACGGCGTGGTCAATAACCCGCAAAGGCCGTAGAGGCTGGACGCAATGGCGGCTTGAAGGCGGTCCCGCACGCGCTAAAAGCCTGTCTGCTAAAAAGCGAAAGATGATGATGAAGAAGGGCGCGCACGCTGGGAAAACAGGTAGCTAGCCGTTTTCGACACGCGCCTTTATATCCGAGTACGCCGTATCGATGAGCCTGCTTAGCGCCGCCGCGTTTGTGGCCGTTCCCGGTCTCAGCTTCACATGGCGCATGGATTTGCCATTGCCTTGCAACAAGCGAGCCGGATCCGACAGCGATGCGCCGTGAAAGAACCCCACGTTGACGTGCGAGGTGAATACATTGACATAGCCGAAGGGGGCATCTCCTAAACATGCAACCGGGCAGCCGTCATGTAAAAGCTCCCGGACTTCGTCCCCGCACTTTCGCATCACCGCAAACCACTGATGCGCGATGGCTCCCAATTCACCTGCATGCTCTTTCATCCACGCATCGATGGCGGGATCCCGCTCGACAGCCCCGTTGAATCGCAGCAATTCCGTTCTCATCGTCGCTCCACGCTCCCGCTTGTGAAAGTCGATTTCCAAATAGTTACGAGCTCAAAGCCGTCGAACGACAAGCTCACCTGACGGGGCCGCGAGTGAGACTATGGACCCTGAAAAACCGGAATGGCGGCCCCGGTCAGGCGCCGCGCCGTGTTAGGACTCGCCTGCCGGCCGTCGTTTGGCATACCTTCGGACGGCCAACTCATACGCCTCGGCGAGTAACGGCCGTATCGCCTGGAACGTAGCCTCGCTGGGGTTGAGCACGCAGACCCAGGACTGCGGCGAATAGACAGGGTGAGGCATGAGCTGGTCCACGGCGGTGAAGTCGTGGCCGGTGTCACCAACACCGGACGCGCCGGGAGGGGACGGCTGGGGGCCGAACAAGGAGTGGTAGGTGTCCTTGCTGACGCCGATGTTCAGGCGGAACACTCCCGGACGATTCAGATTCGAGGCGCAGTCGAAATCGCCATAGTCTTTGGTCACGATGGTGACAAACGGCAACCTGTGCTTCGGCTCGAGGTCCCGATCGGGGTCGTAGCTGAAGAAGGTATCGCCCCAGGCGACTTCAGGGGCCCCAGTTTCGCAGGAGGCGACGACGACATCGACGCCGTCAAACGTGTCGGCAATGTATCGGGTGATCGAGGCTTCGTCCACAGCTGTCTCCTGATAATGATGATGCGCGTCCTAGTCGGGTAAGAGAATGATATCGCCACCATCCCCTCCCCTAAGCGCCGTGCGGGCGAGTTACTCCGCACACGGCGCAACCCTTTCGAACGCCCGCTAGGGCGGACGCAGTATAACATCTTTGGCAGTTTGCGTGTCTGTCTGCTCGTGCGATTGTTGGTGACAGGTTGGATGCAACAGAATTAGATTCGCCACTGAGCCAACTTTACACGATCTCCCTCGCTTTTTTTCGGTCTCGGAGTCAGTTTGCGACGCCGCGCGCCACCCAGTTGGAAAAGCATCTCTGGAACTCACCTGGTTTGATCCACGCAAAGACGCGCCCAGAGGCTGCGATCGCCCCGATTCCAAGCCACTTTATTTCTGCCGCCTGCCGGAAGCCGCTTTCTTTTTGCCATGTGGGCGTTTAGCTACAGCGCGGGACTTGGGATGCCGCAAGGCGGGTCGCCGTTCGTCGCGCTTGCTCTTGGCCTGACCACCTTGAGCTGCGAGCTCAGCGTGGTCGCCGATCGAGGCTGTTAGGCGGGCGGGGTCGAAGAATTGCATATACGGGTTCCCGTAGTGCTGGTAAGCGCCCCAAGTGTTCACTCCGAAATCGAGTTTAGCGATTGACTTCCGCGCCTTTTTCATCGCCTCGTACATAAACCCAGGGCCGTCGCCATCGGGTTTATAGTGGCCTCCTTCCCCTTCCAAACCAAGTAGAGATTTGTAGAACTCGAGCGCGAAACCGAGCGCCGCCTGATCTTGGACGGGCCAGGCGGCGCAGACAAAGTTCGCGACGCCGCGCGCGAAGAACGCCTCGGCGAAACTAGGCGCAAGCGCGGCCGTGCGCTTCTCAGCTCGGTCCGGTGTGATCCCGGATTCGCAGGCGTTTGAGAAGACGAACCTGGGAATGCGGTCTACGCGGCTCAGTTCGTTGGCCGACAGGCGCTGACCCTTGTTGAAGATCCAGCCTGAAGACGAAGGGTCCTTCTTGTCATAAACGCAGTGACCGGCGAAGTGGAGGATATCGTAATGGCCGGGGCGGGTGAGGTGAAAGAGCACGTTGTTGCGCGTCGCCTCAGCCGGACCGAGCAGGGTCCTAACCTCGACTTTGTATTCATTCGACCCATAAGCTCCTTCAAAGGCTCTGAACAACTCAGCGACAGCGCGACCTTCCTCCTGAGCGCCTGGCAGCGGGTCGTTTTCGGCCGGATCAGCAACCACCAACACACGCAGCACGCGGCGTGGCGGCGACGGCGGTTGCGGCGGCATGGCGAAGGCCGTCCGCAGTTGTCGCGTGAAGCCGCGGCTGATACTGAGGAAAGCGTCTACCGACGCGATGTTTTGATCGGATTCCTCCTCACTATCGCCTGAGGCCAACTCGGAAGAATCGCCGACCCACTGGAACGGGTCTGGCAGCGCGAGCATTTCCCAGTGGATGCGCGCAGTCGTCGCGTCCAGTATCATCACGATGGGGGCGTCGGTTTTGAAGGAATCGCGAAGCTCGTCCGGTATAAGCAGGTTCTCCATGTACCGGCCCCAATTAAGTTGGAATTCAAGTTGTTTTTCCAGGGTCTCAAGGGGGTTGTCCCTCATAACCAAGCGGTCATTGGCCTCCTTCACCAGCGCCGGATCAAGGGGAATTTCCCGCTCCGGCACTGCGGCATCCTCGGTGATTGCGCCGAAGCGATATTTCCCGCCCCTCAGGGACAGTGTGATCCGCGTGGGCGCTTGCGATTCACGCTTGTCCTCCCGCTGCTTCCGCCGGCGCTCAAGGGCGGTTATCGCTTGCGCCAGCGTCTGCCTCCGCCGGTTTACCAGCGTTCTCACGTCGAACTCTTCGTAGTCGATATCGAGCCGCTGCTCTTTCGGATAATTCCGGACGGCTGCGCGCTCGGCCTTCTGGGCATTCATGATCGCTTTCTGAATGCCCTCGACTTTGCCTGGATCAGCTTCGACAAAGGTTATGCGGCGGATACACCACTGCTCATCGTGCGCCGAACCGGCCAACGCGCGTCGCGCGCCGCGCATCCAGGCCTCGATCGCGTCCTCCACTGAAATATTGCCATGCCCCGACCCGATTAGCACCGTGGCCAAGTGGCGCTTCTTCAAACGTCCGAGCGACCAGCACAGCTCACGCGCGAGCACGGTCAGTTCCGGCGCGCCGAAACGCCCGGGCCAGCCCATGCCGGCTACCACAATCAGGCGGCCGTCTGTCGCGCGCGGGTCGTTTAGGAAGAACGGCTGCCCCAGTTGGCCTCGTATTATGCCGCGCTCAGAGTAAAGGGTGAGCAGGTATTCTCTCTCCGCCGCCCCGTCCTTGGCCTGACGATGATTGAGAAGCGCATTGCTAATCGCCTTGTCGATCGCGTATTCGGCGTATTGCGGTTTGCCGACGCCGAGGTAATGGCCAACGGCAATGGCGTCTACCGGTGGCCCTCCGCCCCGGGCGGGGTCAACTTCTTCCCCGATCTCTTCGATCCCCGCCCACACCAGCCTGACTTCGAGGCGAATGGGGTTGGGTTCATCTTTCGATTTATTGGTCTTCGCTGGCATCTTTCTCCTCCTATCTACAACTGTTTCACCCAGGTCCCCGGTCAAGCTACGCGTCAGCGCTTCACGGACACGGCGTTCTTCATGCGACAGAGCGCTGGACGGCTCTGCGCTCCGCATCCAGCCCAGGCGGTTGACCAGCTCTCTGAAGCGCTCGACTTCAGGGTCGCGCAAGTCGCTTAAGGTCAAGAGTAAGACCCTGAAAATAAATCAGCTGATACAAGTTTTGAGTCAATAAGCGCAAATTTGAGAGGCCTGGCGTCCGCGTATCGTTTAAAGCCATCCTTCATTGTTTCGATCTCGCTTTGCCATGCGAGAGACGAAAACGCATTGTTGTAATAATTGAGCACTGATCGAAGGTGCGCAGAAAAGGTATTACAAAGTCGCTGACGGTAATGACTGAAACAGTCCTCAGGTGATAATCCCGAACCGATGCCGTTTATCACGCCAGCGGCAAGCGCCGCTCCTCTTGTCGCGTACCCGACTCCGTCGCCACATACCGGGTCGAGTGATACAGCAGCCTCCCCAATCGCAATCCAACCCGGGCCGCACAGAGGTTCAGATATCTGAGGAGCCGCATCGAAGCTCTGCACAGGATGATCCGAATTGATGACGCAAATTTCGCGCATCATCGATTGTTCCAGCAAACCTAGCAACACGCTCGATGGGTCGGTCGGCGTTCGCGAAACCATTGCCTGCAGCACAGCATGGCCATCTTCCACGGGGGCAAGAAACAGCCATCCGTCCGGAAGACTTTCTATCCAGCAGGTGTTGCGGTCACTCTCTCGAACCAGAAGCGCTTCCGTACTAATCACACAACGCCTGCCGTAAGATCGGCGAACAACACCTCCCAGGATCTTAGCGAACTGAACGCCTCGACCGCTCGCATCTATCACCCAGAGATATTTTTGTTCACGCAAGTAACGGCGAAATTCCTTCGGCTCCGCCGATTGGAGCGTCTGAAACGCGGTGTTAGTAAGCCGAACGCTATCAGAATGTCTGCGCGCCAATAGCATTGCTAAGTTACGCGCCAGCGCGTCACGTTGGATAACTAGGCTACGTTCCAGAATTACAGAAGCCTCTCGGCTACCTCCCCAACACACTCGGCGTTCGTGAAGACGGTGCGAATGTCGAAAGAGGTTATTTTCGTCACGCCACATGTCCTGCAATAGATGGCAGGTAACGTCATTCAACATAAGCGCCGACGATGAGGCTGATGGTTCACCCCATACCTCAATGTTCCAACCTGCTATGGCGAGAATCTGCGCGCAGGACAGGCCCGCAATCCCGCCCCCGACAATAAGCGCTCGCGGTTTCATCTTTACTTGTACTTCAACGCTCTTCGGCGCATCTGTCGAAATAACCCTTCATAGTTTCTACGTTGCCGCGTGACCAATTGCCTCTCGTCCTCACCGCCAACATCCTCGACTGACGCCAGCGCCTCCTCTACTGAACTTTGTAGATTATCAACGAGGCTACCGGCAATCTCAGGAGTTATAGCCGCCGCCCTGGGAAGTGGCGCCCGCGGAGTTGGTAGATTAAATTTTGCGCCCACGCCTCTTGAGGCAAGATGGTGATTCGTATCATGGACATTGAACATCGCGCGGCGAGAATCTTCGATGTTTATCCCCCCGGCCCGGTCGCCAAGCAGGAAACTCGTGAGTAAATAGCCAAGCACAACCGCGTAATTTTGATCGCTCAAGCTGAGCAGGCTTTTAAGCAGAAGTGAATCGGCGGGCGCTTCCCCAAGAGGGCGAAGATACTGCTCTGGCGGCAAATCAGACAGGTGTTTTTGAATGGTTTGAAACCGTCTGAAGTGATCTCCACCTTCGTCAATAATAAGCTTAATGAGATGAATGAGTCTTTTGCGTTCCGGAAAGAGGGCCGGCTGCCTATCAATGCTGACGTGCAATCTCACGTACATGCCGTCAATTCCCTCGTTGATCGCCTGACTCGGCCTCTCTATATCAACGAACCACTGAAGCTGTTCAGGGGTGAGCGGGTTAAGTTGAAAAGGTCTGCGCACTTCAGGGACGCGGCCAATAATTTCCGCGCGGTCAGTCACGGGGCCTTCGCCGAGCAGGTTCAGAGCCTCATTAACCCAACGCAGATGCCGCATTTCATCGACCGCGATCCTGAATACCTCATCAGCGGCGGCAAAGATGCGACGCGTTTGGTCGCTTACGCCTATCGCAGGCAGGGCGGGAGGCGCGTTGAGAGAGTAGTGGGCGTACAAGTACTCCACCAGAAGAGCATGTTCTACCGTTGACAAGTATTTTAGCTCTTCAATGACTTCGCCGCGGGTCATCAGCCTGGGAACATCCGGCGCAGGCGGCGGCACGAAACATTCGCTCTCCCGGTCGTTCAGAACGGATGGAAGCGTCGTATTCCACGCGCCGCTCAGGAGCGCGGTGTAGCTAATTTCCAAGGGCCGCCGCTCTAGATAGGTCGGCAGGTCGGATGGTGGCGGATCGCTGGTTCTATCCAGGCGCTGGAAATTCAACTGTTCATGGAGTCCATCCCCGCTAATGACAATGTCAGGCTTATTTGACGCCCAGTAAAAGCATCCGCAGTCGCGAAAGTCATATTGCCAGGGCACACAAAGCGACCTGGTAAGTTCACCAGGGCCGTAAACTGACGGATCGATGACGCCTGTTTCGGGGTCAAGGTATGGCGCGCGCTCACCTGCGAAAACCGCCCACTGGAGTTTACCCTGACTGTCGCGCTCGACGTAAGAGTTTACATTTGTCGATTTATAGAGGTCGTTCAACTTTTTTATGCTATCACTTGGAATCTGCACGAAGAGCCCCGACGTTGGTCCGATCAGGATCGCGACCCGCTCGTGGCGCAAGTCATGTACGCGGCGCCACACTTCCAACCCCTCCAGACGGTCGAAAAAGAATATCGGTATGTTGCCTCCAGTCTGATCCTTCATGGTCCGGCCGTTTAACGCCCACAGGTAGAGCGGAGGGTTTAAATCGCCCTCCGTCAGCCCCGAATCAACGGCGGGGGCCGAGGGGGCTAAACGATGAATTATCGCCCCGTCGTCTCGGTGGAATTCAAAGATAAAGCCGGGGAAAAATGCTTTATCGAGGTTACGCTGGTCGAATTCCAGGCCTGGGAAACAATTGTCGACGCCGCTTTCCGGTCGCGTATTCGTCGGGTTACCGCGGACGATGTAATCGGCCCGGGCAGTCAGATTGCGCGGAAAAATTTTCAGCTCTGTAGGATCTGTTGATGGTTGGTTCGGCATAGTTACATCATCTAATTTGAGATCGTGGTAGGATTGCTAACCTTTTCCCAAACATATCTCGGCTCGTTGAAATAGTTGGGCCGGAAAGAGGAAAGTTCGGCGTAGGCGTACAAGCAAAACTCGAGCCAACCGCGGATGTAATCACACCCCAGGCGCCCGCGCCGGGAGACCTCGTGGTAACACCCTCCGCCACACAGATAGCGCGCCCAGCAACTGCGGCAAGGTTCAATGAGATCGACGTGACTGCGTGACAAGTGCTCGGCGCGCTTCTCAAAATTCGAGCCGAGTCGCACGCTACCCATTTCAAACTTCGGATCGTCGATCAGGCGGTGACAAGCGTAAAGCTTGCCCTCCGCATTAGCGCTCAGGTAGGCTGCCCCTGCGCCACAAGGGTAAGGGCGGTGACTCCCCCGGTGGATTTGTTCCAGAGCCGTTTCGAAGTTGCCGAATGGGTACTTCCTTCCGGCGGAAAGTTCTTGCAGCGCTTTCCTCCCACAGACCACCATGCGTTCAAGAAACACTTGGAAATCATCGGCGGAAAATGCGAGTGAAGGGTCCGCGGAGACCAGCGCCGCCGCAAACCCGACTTCATCAAAGCCCAGGCTCAAAGCATGATCGAGAATAGGCAGCAGATCGCCTGTTCTCGGCGTCACCGTCACCCGGGCTGAAAGGTGTCGAGGGCGGCCATGCCGGGCGATAATGTCTAGGCCTTGCAGTAAGCGGGAGTAACTACTGGAACCGTCATTCATCCGCCTCACCTCGTCATGCTGTTCTCGTTTCCCGTCGATGCTTATTGTGACGGTATATGGGAATTGGGCGAATAGTTCCGCGTCTTCAGGCTGCAGCGTCGTCGCGTTGGTGGTTATCGAAAAACGAACTCGGCGTCCGGCCTCTCTACCGACTCGCGCCGCGTATCGCGTTGTTTGATGCACAACTCGCCTATTGAGTAGTGGCTCTCCGCCCATGAAACCCACGACGATGTCGGATTTCGGCGACGACTCGGCGATAAGCCGATCAACCGCAATGCGCGCCGTTTCTTCATTCATGATACGAGCGCTGCCCCCGAACTTCCCTGTATCCGCGTAACAGTACCCACATCCCATGTTGCAGGCTTGGGCGACGTTTAAGGAAATAGATCGTAGTGGCGGTGGCGACAGAGATTCTTTGTCGATATATCTCGGCATTGCGCTATCGCAGAACACCCCAATCGCGTCCCACAAGTCGCGGTCTTTCGGAATGTCGCCGGAATCTTGGGGAGGATTGTTAATGAGCTCGGCGATGCGCCGTTCAGCGCAGTCATCGATGTCGTAAATGCGGCTTCCGTCGGTGACGAAGAGGTGCGGACCTTTCGAGCTTCGGAAGAGGCGTAGTTCCGCCATATAGGTTGGATGAAGTTGCGCACACATAATTAGCCTTCAGAATCACGGCGCAGGCGCCGCGCCCAGCGCGTCAAAAAGTCGTACTGCCTCCGCGTTACGTGTAATGGGAAACTGTCAGAGCCCCGCATGAGAGCAGGCATTCTGCGATCATAGTAGGGCTCACCGGTCATCGGCTCGCGAATAATCCGCTCGATTAGATCAGGCCTTTCACGCAGAATGTCCTCGAACACTTCCAGCGAAAGGAAACGCCGATGCCTTTGGCGACCATAGTCAGTCAAAGGAAGAGGGCGGCCCCCAACCGACTCGATTCGAGGGAAAACTTTATTTTCTCCTGCTACGGGCGGGAGACCCGAATTGTTAGCAATGCTACGATTCGTAAGTCGGGAGCGGTCGTTATGGGCATCCAGATTGATTAGTTCCATGGTTTCCAGTATTCGCTCCATCATGTCAGCGATCTCAAGGGAAGTTAGCTCGAGATTTTCAACATATGCGTCTTCCAAGACGCTGTCGCGGTCAACACGGTCTTTGAGACCGTCCGCTAATGAAACAATCGGACGCCGATCAGGGGCGTAGTCCGGCGGTCCGACCACAATGCGTGCGGTCGCCGTTAAGCCTTGGACCGAGCAGTGGATCAATCCATCACTGATATCATCGATGAGGCCAAGACTCGTCATGAATTCGGGAGACTCTTCATGATCGTCGAAAGCGTACAAAAGACCGGGATTAGTTCTGAAGTCTCCCTTTATCTGGGGGTTGAATTTACACCAAGTCGCCTCTGGGTTGAGAAAAAGCCGTTCACGAGCGAGACTGAGTTCTTTCCACTGTGTATCAGGGAAACGCGCTTTAATTGCATCGACACGCTCAATTAGATTGCTCGGTCCGTATACTAATCCGGCCGGCGGAGTGAAGCGGATCCGGAGTTCGGGAAAGGCATCGGAAGGCGTCGTCAACTGAACATTGCCGAGTAGCACGTTTCGTCCAAGCGGGATTAAGGGGTTTTCTATCATAATAGGAGATACGCCATTCAACGGATGCCTGGTAGTGACGTCCCCTTGTATCTCCACGGCGGATTCGATGCGATCGCCGGGGTTCAAAGTGAACTGAAAAGCCTTGAGGCTCGCTACCTCGACCTTCCAGCGAAGATCGCCTGCCGATAGACCAATTTTCTCCAGTACCTGTTGTGTGATGGGACCGCTTTCATCGACTCCGTCCCCCGTGTTCCATTCTCCGTGGAGTTCGAAAAACGGGCAGACTCAGTAGTCCCAAAATTGGCCGGGGCGGCCCGTAAGGTTTGAAATAAAATGGCTTGTTCGATTCCTTGTGAATTTCACAAGAAAGGAGGAACAAGCCATGTATAC
>Ga0154003_1000030_pt1 | contig 45936 bp, 43 predicted proteins | sample TSFL087MetaG_FD_104679 | JGI IMG/M metagenome (GOLD analysis project Ga0154003, IMG submission 104679) | Attine ant fungus gardens microbial communities from Florida, USA - TSFL087 MetaG | ecosystem: Host-associated > Fungi > Mycelium > Unclassified | place: USA: Florida, Lake Talquin State...
GAAACGGACCACTGGTCAGCATCCGGGAGGGATTATCGTTGTTCCTGATTACATGGATATCTATGATTTTACACCCATCCAATTTCCTGCGGATGATAAAGATTCCGAGTGGCGGACAACGCACTTTGATTTCCACTCCATTCATGATAATGTATTAAAGCTTGATATTCTTGGTCATGATGATCCGACAGCGATTAGAATGCTTGAGGATTTAAGTGGCATTGATCCAAAAACAATTCCTACAGATGATCCAGAAGTGATGAAAATATTTAGTAACACTGAGAGCTTGGGCGTAACTGAAGAGCAGATCGGTTGTAAAACAGGGACATTGGGTATTCCTGAGTTTGGAACGCGTTTTGTTAGGCAAATGCTTGAAGAAACCCATCCGACCACCTTTGCCGAACTGGTACAAATCTCTGGTTTGTCCCATGGTACAGATGTTTGGTTAAATAATGCTGATGAGCTGATTAATCAAGGAATCTGTGAGTTAAAGGATGTTATTGGCTGTCGGGATGATATCATGGTTTATTTAATGCATAAGGGTTTAGATCCTTCCACATCCTTTAAAATTATGGAGTCTGTCCGTAAAGGCAAAGGCTTGACGGAAGAATGGATTGAAGAAATGAAGAATAATCATGTACCTGAATGGTATATTGATTCCTGTCTTAAGATTAAATACATGTTTCCAAAAGCTCACGCTACTGCTTATGTTTTAATGGCTGTTCGCATTGCTTATTTTAAAGTGCATCACCCCATTCTGTATTATGCGACGTATTTTTCAGTGCGAGCAGTTGATTTTGATATTGATACAATGCGACGTGGTGCTGGAGCCATTAAAGCAAAGATAGATGAAATTCAAGGCAAGGGGCTTGATGCTTCACCTAAAGAAAAGAATATGTTGACCGTTCTGGAAATTGCTCGGGAAATGTGTGAGCGCGGTTTTTCCTTTAAATCGATTGATTTATATCGATCGAGTGCGACAGATTTTATTGTGGATGGTGAGGCGCTGATTCCACCATTTGATGCCTTACAAGGCGTAGGAACCAACGTAGCGTTAAATATTGCTAAAGCTCGTTCAGATGGTGAATTCTTATCTAAAGAAGATTTACAGCGTAGAGCTAAGCTGTCTAAAACCGTCATTGAATATTTAGATCAACAAGGTTGTCTGCAAGAGTTACCAGAGGCCAACCAGCTCTCTCTCTTTTGACTTGACAAGCTCTATATTCGAGAGTTGCCAGGTTCTTAATAGGTATGGTATAGTATTAGAGGAATTGCTAGCGAATAGGTCGACTAAAAAGAGTGGGATTCTCCCACTCTTTCGTTTTCATAAAGTAGTTAAAAGCGAATAAGACCTGTTTTACATAATACTACTTGGTAAAACTATAGCTAATCACGCTGTGAAGGAAGGGGGGAATTATATATGGCTGAAAGGATTGTTGATTCGGCACAAAAACTGATTGAACCTATTCTTGTGGATATGGATCTTGAGCTCTTTGATTTAAAGTATGTTAAAGAAGGGAAACATTGGTTTCTGAGAGTATTTATTGATTCACCTCAAGGCGTTGATTTAGATATATGTGCCAAGGTCAGTGAGCGATTAAGTGAGGTGCTAGATCAAAAAGCTGATTTTATTGATGAATTCTATTATTTGGAAGTATCTTCACCAGGTGTTGAACGTTTATTGCGTGGTATTGCTGATTTTAAAAAAGCAGTGGGCAAGGATGTCAGGTTGACTACTTATGAAGTCATCAATGGTCAAAAGGAGCTTGAAGGTCGACTTGCTCTTGTTGATGAAGACCAAGTCACTGTTTCTGTTAAACAAAAGACACGCATCATTGATGTTCAAGTACCTATGGACAAAATTGCCAGCGCCAGATTAGCGCTTATTCTATAATGATATGGCTATGGCTATGGCAAGGAACTTCGGCTGAAATTGGCACATTCGCATGGCCGACACCGAAGCTAGCACATCCTGTGCTTTGAATGAAAAAATTTTTAAGCGGATTGAGTGTGGGATTGGGTCGTGCTTCACTCAATGAGTGCTGAAGGGGAGATTCGACGATGGTTAGTGACCTTTTAGATGCGCTTTCTGCTCTGGAAAAGGATAAGGGCGTAAGTAAGGATGTTATAGTAGATGCCCTAGTGGCTGCACTGATTTCAGCTTATAAGCGGAATTATAATCAAGCGCAAAACGTGCGAGTGGACATCAACGATCAATCTGGGACAATCCAAGTCTTTGCGCAAAAGGATATTGTGGAAGAAGTAGAGGATGAAAGATTACAAATGTCCCTTGAAGAAGCGCATAATATTAGTCCACAATACGATGTTGGAGATGTTATAGAAATTGAAGTGACACCGCGTGATTTTGGACGTATTGCTGCACAAACGGCTAAGCAGGTTGTTACACAACGTGTTCGAGAAGCTGAGCGTGGTGTGATTTATTCGGAATATATTGATCGAGAAGATGATATTATGACTGGCATTGTCCAACGTCAAGATCATCGCTATATTTATGTTGATTTAGGACGCCTCGAGGCTTTGCTACCAGCTTCAGAGCAAATGCCCATAGAAACCTACCGCCCTCATGATCGTATTAAGGTCTACATAACAAAAGTTGAAAATACGACTAAGGGTCCGTCGGTTTTGGTCTCAAGAACTCATCCAGGTCTGCTTAAACGACTTTTTGAATTAGAGGTTCCAGAGATTCATGATGGCACCGTTGAGGTTAAATCTATTGTAAGGGAAGCAGGCGACCGTTCTAAGATTGCAGTGTATGCTGAAGATCCTGAGGTTGACCCTGTTGGTTCTTGTGTGGGACAGCGTGGTGCCCGGGTGCAAGCTATTGTGGATGAGCTAAAAGGTGAAAAGATTGATATTGTTCGTTGGTCCAAGAATCCTACAGAATACGTTGCCAATGCTTTAAGTCCATCAAAGGTCGTTGATGTTATCGTTGATGAGGAGGAAAAAGCAACAACGGTTATTGTTCCGGATTATCAGCTATCACTTGCTATTGGGAAGCGTGGCCAAAATGCTCGTTTGGCAGCCAAGCTAACCGGTTGGAAAATTGATATTAAGAGTGAGTCTGATGCTGAAGAGTTAGGGTTGCTCACTTTGAATCAAAGCACAGTAGTAAATGATTCTGAAGATCAGCTATAATTTGAGGTGGAGTCAGATGAAAAAGCGTAAAATACCGATTAGAAAATGCATCGTCTCCCAGGAACATATGGATAAAAAGGACCTTTTAAGAATTGTGCGTTCGCCCGAGGGCGAGGTTACTCTTGATATGACTGGTAGAAAGAACGGTCGTGGTGTTTATATTTCAAAAAATATCGCTTGTATTGAAATAGCACAGCAAAAACAGTTGTTAAGCAAACACTTAAAAGTAAATGTACCTGATACCTTGTACGAAGAATTGAAGAATCACGTTGAGGAGAATGTGGAGTGAACGCAGCGAATGACCGATGGTTTTCCTTGTTGGGTTTGGCTAACCGTGCTGGAATGGTTGTTTCTGGGGAGGAACAGGTTATTCAAGCCATTAGGCAAAATAAGGCTAATATCGTGATTTTATCTGGGGATGCATCGGTTAGAACTAAGAAAACCATTACTAATAAATGCACGTCCTACAAAGTACCTTTGCGAAGTGTTTCTGACCGGCAGGTATTAGGTAAAGCAATTGGTAAAGTAGAGCGTGTTGTGGTTGCTGTGAACGATAAAGGATTCAGTGATAAGCTAATCACTCTGTTTGATCTATCATCGCGGAGGTGAATATATGAGTAAAAAAAGAGTATATGAATTTGCGAAAGAAAAAAATGTACCAAGCAAGCAGATCATTGATATGTTAGAACAAATAGGAGCACCTGTTTCAAGTCACATGGCTGTTATTACCGATGAACAAGTACAACAGCTTGATAAGCAGATTGCTGGTTCAGCCAATCACACTAAAGAGCAGAATAAGAGTGTGAGTAAAAAGCCAAATGAAGGTGTAAATGCTACGAAAAATAAGTCAAATGAGAAAATGGCATCACAAGATACAGAAAATCGTAAAAATCGAAATGGAAATGATAAAGTGGCGTTAGATAATAGTGGACGACAACGTTCAACAGATAGTGGAGAAAACGGAAAAACCAGAGGTTCTAATCGCAATGATTCAAGAAATAATAAGAGTTTTGGGAAGCGACCTAGGAAACATTTTAATAAACGTAACCGACATGAAGCTCATAATGGGCAAAAACCCAAACAACAAAATCCTCTACCTGAAAAGATTATGTATTCTGGATCATTGGCTGTTAGTGAGTTAGCTGAAAAGCTTGGAAGAGAGTCTACAGAAATTATAAAAAAACTCATGGGATTCAATGTGATGGCTACGAAAAATCAACAGCTTGATGAAGATACCATTCAGCTTATTGCCGAGGATTATGGGGTGAAAGCTGAACAGGAAGTCTTTGTTGATGAGACTGCCTTTGAAGAGGAAGGCTTGGCTATTGATGAAGCAACAGCGGTTGAACGGCCTCCAGTTGTTACGATCATGGGTCACGTTGACCATGGAAAAACAACGCTCCTTGATTCTATTCGTCATACGAAAGTCACGGATGCAGAAGCTGGTGGCATCACTCAGCACATTGGTGCATATCAAATCACCCATGGAGATAAAAAAGTGACATTCCTAGATACCCCAGGGCATGCTGCTTTTACGACCATGCGCGCACGCGGAGCACAAATTACTGATATTACGGTTCTTGTCGTTGCGGCAGATGATGGTGTCATGCCTCAGACCATTGAAGCTATTGATCATGCTAAGGCGGCCAACGTGCCAATCATTGTGGCAGTCAATAAAATGGATAAAGAGGGCGCAAACCCTGATCGTGTCATGCAAGAATTGTCTGAGCACAATCTGATTGCAGAAGATTGGGGTGGGGATACTGTCTTTGTCAAACTCTCTGCAATTAAAGGGGAAGGGATTGACGAACTGTTAGAAATGATCCTTCTCATTGCTGAGGTTGAGGATTATAAGGCGAACCCAGAGAAGACAGCGCGTGGCTCAGTGGTTGAGGCGGAATTGGATAAAGGGCGCGGTCCAGTAGCCACCTTGCTTGTTCAAAATGGCACACTAAAAATCGGTGATGCGATTGTCGTTGGTAACACTTATGGACGCGTACGAGTTATGGTTAATGAGCACGGTCGTCGCTTAGATCAAGCCGAACCCTCTACCCCTATAGAAGTCACAGGTTTAAATGGTGTTCCCGGAGCAGGAGATATGTTTGCTGTCTATGATGGTGAGAAGAAAGCACGGCAAATTGGTGAGGCGAGAGCAGAGAAAAGTCGTGTAGCCGAGCGCAGGGAAACATCAAAGGTCAGCCTTGATGATCTGTTTGAAAAGATTAAGGAAGGTGACATCAAAGAGATCAATGTTATTGTCAAGGCAGATGTACAGGGGTCAGTTGAGGTAGTCGCAGGTTCATTGAAGAAAATTGATGTTGAAGGTGTTCGAGTGAACATCATTCATATTGGAGTAGGTGCCATTACTGAATCTGACATCGTGTTAGCTTCTGCGTCGAATGCGATTATTATTGGTTTTAATGTACGACCTGACGGTAATGCGAAAAGAACAGCCGAAACTGAAAAAGTAGATATCCGTTTATATCGTGTCATCTATGATGCGATTGAAGAAATGGAAGCTGCTATGAAAGGCATGCTTGACCCAGAATGGGAAGAGAAAGTCATTGGTCAAGTTGAAGTGCGAACGACGTTCAAAGTGTCCAAAGTTGGGACTATTGCTGGATGTTATGTAACAGATGGTAAAGTTTCACGAGAGGCTGGTGTTCGTCTCATTCGTGATGGTATCGTGATCTATGAAGGTCAGGTGGATACATTGAAACGCTTCAAAGATGATGCCAAGGAAGTGGCTGCTGGGTATGAGTGTGGGATCACTTTAGAGAGCTTCAATGATATTAAGGAAGGCGATACGATGGAAGCCTTCGTTATGGAAGAAGTTGCTCGTTGATTATCGGTTCGGTAAGATGTGAGTGCATCCTTTATAATGCTCAATCTCTTAAGGATAAGCGTGCCGTCATTAAAAGCATCTTGGCTCGAGTAAAAAACCAGCTGAATGTCACTTGTGCTGAAGTAGGGTTTCAAGATGTATGGCAAAGAACAGAGTTCATTTTTGTATCCGTGGCGGCAGCTAAGATTCCTGTTGAAAAGGAATTGGAGAGGGCTTTGCGTATTTTGGACGCTAATGGTGAAATTGAACGAGCGACTACAACATATGAGTGGCTGTAATGGAGGTGCTAGAACTTGGCTAATTTACGTGTCAATCGCATTGCTGAACAGATGAAAAAGGAGCTGAGTGACATCATATCCAATCGTCTCAAAGATCCACGAGTTGGTTTTGTTACGGTGACCGGGGTAGATGTAACAGGCGATTTGCAATTAGCAACTGCTTTTATTACTGTTCTAGGTTCGAATGATTCGAAATACGATACGATAAAAAGATTGAATAAGGCTAAGGGGTTTATCAGATCAGAAATTGGAAAAAGGATTCGGCTGCATAAGACACCTGAGTTAAGTTTCGAGATTGATGAATCGATTGGATATGGAAATCATATTAACCAACTGCTTCGTGATATTCATGGTGAAGACTGAGGATAGGCATTCTGTCTATCCTTATTTCTTATGTTTTAAAGAGTATTGTTTGGAAACTTGCAAGCAATATGTAAGAGTGGTTACTGTTGCGGAGTCTGGCTACAATTTGTATGTCATCTTTCCCATTTTTTAAAAAGCTATCATGTTAAGCGAATAGATAGTTAAGCGTTTTGTTACTTTTTGTTGTTCTTAAACTGTGGCACTTTATTCAAAGGAGTTTTGTTGCGATTATGGTTACTGGTGTACTCCCCCTTTATAAGCCAAGAGGAATGACTTCACATGACTGTATTTATCAGTTGCGTAAGCTATTGCAGATGAAGAAAATAGGTCATACGGGGACACTTGATCCTGAGGTGGACGGCGTGCTACCGATATGTTTGGGAAATGCCACACGAATTGCTCAATTTCTTACGGCAGATAACAAAGCTTACGAGGGTGTCATTCATCTTGGTACGTCAACTACGACAGAGGATATGACCGGAGAGATTGTAGAAGAGAAAAGGGTGGATGATCGATGGTCACGCACTGAAATACTAGCGGTCTTTAAGTCATTTATAGGGGAAGTGACGCAGGTTCCGCCGATGTATTCTGCCGTGAAGGTGAATGGGAAAAAGTTGTATGAATATGCGCGTGCAGGTATTAAAGTGGACCGTCCTTCCCGGCAGGTAAGGATTTTAGATTTGATTTTGAACACAGATAAAAAGATGTTTGTTGAGGATATACCATTTGCTGTTCAGTGTAGCAAAGGCACTTATGTGAGAACTTTGGCGGTGGATATTGGCAAGCAATTGGGTTATCCAGCTCATTTATCATCTTTAACACGTACGCGTTCAGGAATGTTTGATTTGGGAGATTGTCTAACCTTTACTGATATTGAACTATTATTGGAAAAGAGGCAATTTGAAGCGCAGTTAATTCCTATTCATGAGGCTTTAAAAGAAATGCCTCGATTAGATGTTGATGCGGCAACTATGCAACAGGTTATGAATGGAGCTGTTCTTGATAAACCAAAGGATTTTAAAAATCAGCTCTATACAGTTTATAATGATCAGGGAGAATGTTTAGCTATATACAAACAGCATCCAACTAAACCACATTTAATTAAACCTGAAAGGGTATTATCTTAATTGAAATTGAAGGCAAAGTAGGTGGCATTTTTGGTAATCATTCATTTAACACAACCTCCAGAAGAGCCAATTGATAACGCTGATGAAAAGGTTATGGCATTAGGCTATTTTGATGGCGTTCATCTCGGACATCAACAAGTTATCAAGACTGCTGTGAACATTGCTCGTAGCAAGGGGCAAAAATCAGCTGTGATGACGTTCCATCCTCATCCATCAGTGGTTCTAAAAAAGATGACCAAGCGCAGTGATTATTTAACGCCATCTGAAGAAAAAATAAAGTTGATGGAAGAGCTAGGTGTCGATTTGCTGTATGTCGTTCATTTTGATTTAGCATTTAGTCAGCTCTCATCTCAGACATTTATTGATCAATATATCATTCGGTTAAATGTAAGACATGTTGTGGCTGGTTTTGATTTTACTTATGGTCGAATGGCTAAGGGTACGATGGAGACAATCGAACAAGAGTCACGAGGTGTGTTCGCTGTGACGGTTGTATCAAAGCTGACGATTAATGATCAAAAAGTAAGTACAACGCAGATTAGAACCCTCATTTTTTCGGGTGAATTGAAAGAAGCTCAAGTGTACTTGGGCAGACCTTACCGCATGACGGGAACGGTAGTCCATGGTGATCAACGTGGAGGAGCTGAGCTTGGTTTTCCAACGGCTAATGTTAGGGTGGATGACGCTTATGTTATTCCGGATCAAGGTATCTATGCGGTTCGTATGAATGTAGAAAATACATGGATCAACGGGATGGGCTATATTGGTGACCGACCGACTTTTTATAAAGGAGCTGCATCGATCGTCATAGAGGTTCATTTATTTTGCTTTAATCAATCCATTTACGGTGAAATAGTTCAAGTGGAATGGTATAAGAAGTTAAGAGAGGATATAGATTTTAAAAGTGTTGATTCTCTTATTGAGCAAATGCACAAGGATGAGCAGAATGCGTTGGCTTTTTTTAAAGAATTCCAAAATGAACGCTAAGCTATGTTTATAGATTTAAAGAAATAATAATGAAGGCAACATTTCTTGGAATAATCGCTTTTGCTCTTCGAAGTAGTGTCTATGAAGAAAAACTTGAATTTTGTTAAGAAAAGATGTATGCTAGTTTTTGATTCATGAACCGTAGCGTGGCTGTTCGAGTCACCAACGACTGCTGGGCTATTGGGGATCATGGTAAGGAGGTGAAAAGGATGGCTTTAGAAAAAGAACGTAAAAATCAGCTTGTAGAAGAGTATAAAACACATGAGGGTGACACAGGTTCACCAGAAGTGCAGGTAGCTATCCTAACGGAACAAATCAACACATTGAATGATCATCTACGCACTCATAAGAAAGATCATGCGTCTCGTAGAGGTCTATTAATGATGGTAGGTAAACGCAAGAGTCTGTTGACTTATTTACGCAACAAAGATGTGGCACGTTACCGTGATTTAATCCAACGGCTTGGACTACGCAGATAGTGAAAAAAGCGGGAATCATCCCGCTTTTTCCGCTATTTAAATTAAAAAGGCAATCATGTTTCTTAAGAGCTTTTCTAGGTGATGGATGCTCTTTTATACATAGATCATAAATTTCACTGGTTACCCTAAAATGATGCTGATGCTATTAGGCGTTTAGAGAAGTGTCGTTTAAATTGTAAAGTAGTTGATTTAACCCCGTGAAGATGGCAGATAGACTTATATGATGTGAAATAGTTTTAAGAAAGGGGTTTTTAGAATACATGGAACAACAAGTAAAAACCTACTCGATGGATTGGGCTGGACGCAGTCTAACATTAGAAATTGGTCATTTAGCGAAGCAGGCTAATGGAGCTGTTATGGTTCGCTATGGAGAAACGGCCGTCTTATCTACGGTAACCGCTTCTAAAGAAGCAAAGGATCTTCCTTTTTTTCCATTGACGGTTAACTATGAAGAGCGTTTGTATGCTGTCGGGAAAATACCAGGTGGTTTCATTAAGCGAGAAGGGCGTCCTAGTGAGAAGGCGATTCTGGCTAGTCGTTTAATCGATCGTCCAATTCGTCCGCTTTTTGAAGACGGTTTCCGAAACGAAGTGCAAGTAGTTAGCATGGTTATGAGTGTGGATCAGGATTGTTCTTCAGAAATGGCTGCTATGTTTGGATCTTCCCTTTCGCTTTGTATTTCTGATATTCCTTTTGAGGGTCCGATTGCAGGAGTCATTGTCGGACGGTTAGATGGGGAATTTGTCATCAATCCTACCGCAGAACAGATAGAAAAAAGTGATATTTATTTGACTGTGGCTGGAACAAAAGATGCGATTAATATGGTAGAAGCAGGTGCGAATGAAGTACCTGAAGAAGTGATGCTCGATGCCATCTTATTCGGACACGAGCATATTAAACAACTCGTCAGCTTCCAAGAGAAAATCGCTTCCGAAATTGGAAAAGAAAAAATGATGGTTACTTTATTTAAGGCAGAAGAATCCCTTGAACAACAAATTCGCCAAGAGGCAACTGAAAAACTGAAACAAGCCATCTTGACAAAGGACAAGCAAGAGCGAGATCAAGCGATTGATGGCGTAAAATCTGAAGTCATTGGAATTTATGAAGCAGATGAAGCTTATAAAGGCAAGATGGCACAGATTGAGGATGTTCTTTATAAAATCGTCAAAGAAGAAGTGCGTCGCACGATTGTTGTTGATAATATCCGTCCCGATGGACGTAAAATTAACGAGATTCGTCCGCTTTCCTCTGGGACAGGCTTACTTCCAAGAACTCACGGCTCTGCGCTGTTCACCCGTGGACAAACACAAGCTCTCAGCATTTGTACACTAGGTGCTTTAGGGGATGTGCAAATTCTTGATGGTCTTGATATGGAAGAATCTAAGCGTTTCATGCATCATTATAATTTTCCTCCGTTCAGCGTAGGAGAGGCAAGACCTATGCGTGCTCCCGGTCGTCGAGAAATTGGACATGGGGCTTTAGGTGAACGTGCTTTAGAACCGATCATCCCTGATGAGAAAATTTTCCCTTATACCATTCGTTTGGTTTCAGAAGTCCTTGAATCTAATGGCTCTACATCTCAAGCGAGTATTTGTGCCAGCACGATGGCATTGATGGATGCTGGTGTGCCTATTAAGGCTCCGGTTGCAGGTATTGCTATGGGGCTTGTTAAGCATGAAGAAGATGTTGTCGTGCTAACGGACATTCAAGGTATGGAAGATGCGCTTGGAGATATGGATTTTAAAGTGGCAGGAACGGAAAAAGGAGTCACCGCACTTCAGATGGATATCAAGGTTTCTGGTATTAATCGTGAAGTTCTTGAAACAGCACTTACTCAAGCGCGCGAAGGACGTATGACGATTTTGAAACATATGATGAGTACGATTGTTGAACCAAGAGATGAGCTTTCTAAATATGCGCCGAAGATTCTTACCATGAGCATCGATCCAGAAAAAATTCGTGAGGTTATTGGACCAAGTGGTAAAATGATTAATAAAATCATTGATGACACGGGCGTTAAAATTGATATTGAGCAGGACGGTACGGTGTATATTGCGTCAACTGATCAACAAATGAATGACAGAGCCAAGAAAATCATCGAAGATATTGTTCGCGAGATGAAAGTAGGCGATATATACTTAGGCAAGGTCAAACGCATTGAAAAGTTCGGTGCTTTTGTTGAACTAGGCAATTCAAAAGATGGCTTGGTTCATATATCAGAATTGGATAATAAGCGGGTTGAAAAAGTTGAGGACATCTTATCAATAGGTGATGAGGCGCTTGTTAAGGTAATTGATATTGATAGGCAGGGTCGAGTCAAACTTTCAAGGAAGCAGGCATTGACGACAGAGGAACAAGAGAAAGAAATTCAAAAGTAATAAGAAGTGTGAGGTCAGGTTCATGACCGCACTTTTTTTATGCTTTAACCGTGAAAAATTCATAAAGTGGTTGATCATCCCCCATTCAAAGAGGGTGTTGTATTCCTGGTCGTTGATTCACACTGTTCATTTCCGAATAAATCCTTTGTTCTAGCTAGAGGACTTGCCTGCATAGAGTAGGGGTATAAAAGCTTTTTATTGTATAGAGGATATTTGGTGATAGAATGCGAGAATAAAAGGGGGAAATCCTTTGTATAAAAGAGGATTTCAATTCAACATATTCATAGTCTTAATCATACTTGTGTTGTCTATCTTTCCATTGTATAAAGGTTTTTATCAGCTGAGGTCTTCTTCAGTTGATCACAATGCAAAAGTAATGGGAGCTATGAATAAACCCTTATACCAGGATATAAAAAACTACGCTGTTAAGCATAATGTCAGGCCGATCAATGCTAGAGAAGACAGTGTGTGGAAAGCGATACCTGGGTATAATGGCTTGCAGGTCAACATCAAAGCTTCATATGAAAAATTAAAAACAGACGGAAATTTTGACCCTCAAAAACTCATTTATGAAGAAACGATGCCTCATATTCATTTGAAAGATATTCAACCAGCTCCGTTATATAGAGGCAATCCCGAAAAATCAGTGGTGGCGCTTGTGTTTGATGTAGCTGGCAATGGAAAATATGTACCACAGCTATTGAAAATTTTACACCAAGAGGGGCTATTAGCAACATTTTTTTTAGATGGGGATTGGGTAAAATCTCATGCGAATTTAGCTTTGATGATCAGTGATGAGAATCATGAAATCGGTAATTTTGGTATGGAACAAAAAAATCTGACTCAACTATCTCCTATTCAAGCGACAAAGCAGTTAGAGACTGCCAATAAAATTATAGAAGCACTTTTAGATGTTAATCCGAAATGGTTTACGCCACCATTGGGGTATTATGATGATCAACTCTTGGCTACTGCTTATTCTTTACATATGATCTCAACGCTTTGGACATTTGATGGAGATCCACTTAATTGCAAGATGTCATCGAGCATTACAAGACGAATTTCAGCAAAGGTGGAAGCAGGATCGATTATTCGCTTAACACCAAGTCAATCAGTGGTTGTAGCTTTGCCAGCCATTATTGAAAGCATCCAAAATAAAGGCTATCAGTTAGGAACTTTGTCGGTTTTAGTTGATGAAGAACGGGTTCGAGCATAGAAGATTTACTCATTGTGACAAAAAAATGAATATGTTATAGTAATCAGCAAGCCTAATTTTCTTAGTGTCAGGGTCAAGAAAAACTGGGTTTGAAAAATACAATGAATGATGTCTACTATCTACTAGGGGGGAGCAATTTGATCACGAGACATACATGTGAAAATGGTGTGCGTGTTGTTTTAGAAAAAATTCCAACGGTTCGTTCGGTGACTATTGGTGTGTGGATTGGTACAGGATCGCGTGACGAAATCGTGAGTAATAATGGTATATCACATTTTATTGAACATATGTTATTTAAAGGGACTAAAACGCGTCATGCTCGTGAAATTGCCGAAGCCTTCGATCGAGTTGGCGGTCAGGTTAATGCTTTTACGTCTAAGGAATATACTTGCCTTTACGCCAGAGTATTAGACGACTACGCTGCATATGCAGTGGATATTTTGGCTGATATGCTTTTTAATTCGCTATTTGATGAAACAGAATTGAACAAAGAAAAACAAGTGGTGTCTGAAGAGATCAAAATGTATGAGGATACACCTGATGATCGTGTTCATGATTTATTGAGTCAAGCTACATATAAGGAACATCCCCTTGGCTATTCGATTTTAGGAACGGAGGAATCCTTAAGTCGTTTCGATAAAGAGCTTTTGATCAATCATTTAAAAAGTCATTATTTCCCAGAAAATCTGGTCATTTCTATTGCAGGAAATGTTGATGAGGCATGCATTCAACAAATTGAAAGGATTTTTGGCAAACATAAGGAAAAACATACTGTTGAAACGCCAATTAAGCCTTTCTTTTATCCTGGGAAGATTGCCAAAAAAAAGGATACTGAACAAGCGCATTTGTGCATTGGTTTTGATGGAGTGCCCAATGGGGATGAGGCTATATATCCTTTGATTGTCTTGAATAATATTATCGGTGGGAGCATGAGTAGTCGCTTGTTTCAAGAGGTCAGAGAAGAACGTGGGCTGGCCTATTCCATTTTTTCCTATCATTCCGCTTACAAGGATAGCGGGTTGTTCACGATATATGGGGGAACAGGTGCTGAACAAGTCGATGTTCTTTTTGATACGATTTTCGTAACCATTGATAATATTTTGGAAAAGGGTGTGACTGAAAAAGAATTAAAAAATAGCCAAGAGCAAATCAAGGGGAATTTAATGCTTAGTTTAGAAAGTACGTCGAGTAGGATGAATCGCAATGCCAAAAATGAATTGCTTCTGCAAAAACATCGTTCACTTGATGAGATCATACAGTTAGTTGAAGGGGTGACTATGAAGGATATTAAGAATATTGCTGAGCAGTTGTTTCAACACGATTATTCTTGCTCAGTGATCAGTCCATCTGGTGAGCTTCCGGTAAGGAAATAAAGGTAATTAAAAGGGAATTTTAAAGAAGCTGAGATAAAATTAGCCTGACATATAAAAAAGATTCCGATTATCGTTTTTGATAATCGGAATCTTTTTTAGTGACCGATTTTAATCATTCATAAGAAGCGTAGGGACGATGTACTTTTTTAAGTTCGCTGCTATAAAAACAAGTCTTCATTCATTGCTTTCATTAATTTCTGTTTTCGTCTGCTCAATTTCACAAAGGCAAACCACTCAAGGATGAGAGTGAAAGAGGCGAGATAGCTTTGAAAACAGCATGCACCCCAAAATTCATTTGAGAAGAGCAATGAATAAGGAACTTCGGTTAAATCTAACATATCCATGTACCAGCGCCGAAGTTAACACGTCCTGTGTACCGTTAGTCACTTTATATCCTGCATTAACATATGATGACCGAGACAATATCCCAAAAGATTTCCTGTCACATTTTTAAATCAATAAGTAAGGAGGACATATATGTTAACAGGCGTCCACGTAGTTATTTTAGGTGGTGATGCTAGACAGCTTGAGGTCATCAATAAATTAAATGAGCTTGATGCTACATTGGATATAGTAGGTTTTGATCAGCTCGATCGCTATTATACGGGTGTGACCAAGATAGATGTAGAAGATATTCAGTACGACTCGGTTGATGCCATAGTGCTGCCCGCAGGTGGCACATATGATGATGGAACAATTCAGACGGTTTTTAGTAATAAATCTGTTCGGATGACTGAGGAATGGCTGCGACAAACTCCAAAACATTGTACCATTTATACAGGAATCACGACACCTTATTTAAAAGAATGTGCCAAGGCTTGTGAGCGGGAGATCGTGCAACTGTTTGAACGTGATGATGTGGCAATCTATAATTCTATTCCTACAGTTGAAGGAACCTTGATGATAGTGATTCAAAATATGGATATAACGATTCATCAGTCTAAAGTTGTGATTCTTGGGCTTGGGCGCACGGGGTATACGATGTCTAGGGTATTTGCCGCTTTAGGAGCTAATGTTTGCGTTGGTGCTAGTAGATCGGAAAGTTTGGCAAGGATCAATGAGATGGGGATGGTTCCCTTTCATATTAAGGAACTAGAAGACTATGTTACGGATGTTGATGTTTGTATTAATACGATTCCAGCGCGTATTTTAACTGGAAGAATTTTATCAAAAATGCCATTACACACATTAATTGTTGACATCGCTTCTCATCCAGGAGGAACCGATTTTCGTTATGCAGAAAAGCGTGGAATCAAAGCTATGCATGTTCTTGGGATACCGGCGATGGTAGCTCCTAAAACGGCTGGGCGTATTATTGGTAATGTGCTTTCAGAGCTTTTATTGGAAAAATATATTGAGGAGGATGATATCATTGAATCTTAAAGGAAAACACATCGGTTTTGGCATGACAGGTTCACATTGCACCTACAGTGAAGTATTGCCACAAATTGAGCGACTGGTTGACCTTGGAGCCACCGTTACCCCTTTTGTCACCTATACAGTGAAACATACTAATACGCGCTTTGGAGATGGTCTAGAATGGGTCAATAAGCTTGAAAAGGTCACTGGTAATAGGGTCATTGATTCAATTGTTGAGGTTGAGCCGTTTGGTCCAAAAACACCTATGGATGTCATGATTATTGCCCCACTTACTGGGAATTCATTAAGCAAGTTGGCAAATGCGACAACGGATAGTCCCGTTCTCATGGCCGCCAAGGCGACCCTTAGAAACGAAAATCCTGTGGTGTTGGGAATTTCAACCAATGATGGTTTGGGTTTAAGCCTAGCTAATATTGCCAAATTAATGGTCGCAAAAAATGTCTTTTTTATTCCATTTGGTCAAGATGATCCTGTTACAAAGAAAACATCGCTTGTTGCACAGATGACAGTTATCCCTGAAACAGTAGAAGCTGCTCTAGAAAGAAAACAAATTCATCCCGTCCTAATAGAAAAATTTCGTGATGAACCCTTTCCTTTCCTCTTTTCATTGTAGGAGGTTATGATAAAATAAGAAATAGAATACAGGGAAACACAAAAGAATGTGGTGTTTCTCTTTGGAATGGTTAGTTGTCAGGAGGAAAGGTCCCTTTGAATAATATACAACAAGGCTTAAATATCGCAATTGTTGGAGCAACAGGAGCCGTTGGCGTACAGATGTTAAAAATGCTTGAAGGCACATCCTTACCCATCTCTCAACTGAAGCTATTAGCTTCTAAGCGTTCAGTTGGAAAAACGTACTCTTTTAAAGGGTATCCCATCATTGTAGAAGAGGTGAAACCCGACGCTTTAGAGGGTGTGGATATCGCATTGTTTAGTGCAGGGGGATCACTATCTAAGGAATTAGCTCCAGAGGCTGCTCGAAGGGGTGCCGTTGTCATTGATAATACGAGTGCATTTCGTATGGATCCTGATGTCCCACTCATTGTTCCGGAAGTGAATTCAGAGGCACTAAGGGAGCATAAAGGAATTATAGCTAATCCAAACTGTTCTACTATACAAATGGTGGTGGCATTGGAGCCTCTTCGTCAACAATACGGTCTTAATCGCGTCATTGTCTCAACATATCAGGCTGTATCTGGTGCAGGTCACACAGCGGTTCAAGAGTTAAAGCAACAAACAGAGGCTATTTTGCAGGGGGAGGCACCAAAAGTGGGAAAATTCCCCCATCAAATCGCTTTTAATGCTATTCCGCAAATTGATACGTTTCAAGACAATCGTTATACATTTGAAGAAATGAAAATGATCAATGAGACAAAGAAGATTATGGGAATTCCAGAGCTTCATATAGCGGCGACCTGTGTGCGGATACCTATGGCTGTCGGACATGCAGAATCCGTTTATATTGAACTTGACCAAGAGATTAGTGTTGAAGACGCCCTGCGTGTATTATCTAATGCACCTGGCGTGATGGTTGTCGATAATCCAGCACAGCTTGAGTATCCCATGCCTGTGGATGCTGTTGGCAAGAAAGATGTGTTTGTTGGAAGAGTGCGCAAAGATCCAGATGAGAAAAAGGGGCTTCACCTTTGGATAGTTTCGGATAATTTATTAAAGGGAGCGGCTTGGAATTCAGTGCAAATAGCTGAAGCTCTCGTTCAACTTAAGATGGTTACTATTTAATTATTGAAGGAGTTCTCAAGATGAAGATCATTGTCCAAAAATTTGGTGGCACTTCTATTCAGTCTGATGAAGATCGGAGCGAAGCTGCAAAACATGTAAAAAAGGCAGTTGACGAAGGATATAAGGTCGTTGTTGTCGTTTCTGCAATGGGAAGAAAAGGTGCCCCCTATGCGACGGATACACTGCTCAGTCTGATCGAGGATCACACAGTCTCAGAAAGAGAAATGGGTCTATTGATGTCATGTGGCGAAACGATCTCATCTATTGTTTTTTCAGGGGTATTGCAAAGTATAGGGCTCACTTCGGAAGCACTGACAGGCGGTCAAGCAGGATTTCGCACAAGCGACAATTTTATGAATGCTAAAATTATTGATGTTGATACCCGGGTGATTTTTCAAAGGCTTGAAGAGATCGATGTTGTGGTGGTAGCTGGTTTTCAGGGACAAACAATGATGGGAGAAATCACAACGATAGGTCGAGGGGGAAGTGATACTTCAGCGGCGGCTTTAGGAACAGCACTTGAAGCTGAATGGATTGATATCTTTACCGATGTAGAAGGTGTCATGACAGCCGATCCTCGTATTGTTTTAGATGCTCGTCATCTACAGGTACTCACATATGATGAGGTATGTAACATGGCTTATCAGGGAGCCAAAGTGATTCATCCCCGAGCCGTTGAAATTGCCATGCAGGCGAAGGTACCTATTCGAATTCGTTCAACGACATCAAAGCGTCCCGGAACCTTGATTACATCCATTAAGAGAATGAGTAAAGGGCAAGATGTTCAAGAGCGTATCATAACAGGGATTACTTATATGGATGGGATAACTCAGATAAAGGTGACAGCTGAACAAGATCAGTATGATGTTCAATCAAAGGTCTTTAAGGCTATGGCTGAACAAGATATTAGCGTGGATTTTTTCAATATTAATCCTCAAGAAGTTGTTTATACGGTGAATCAAGGTGCTACGGAACGTGCAATTGTAGCTCTCGAATCACTCGGATTTCATCCTGAAGTGAAGCGGGATTGTGCCAAGGTTTCAACTGTTGGTGCAGGCATTGCGGGAGTCCCAGGCGTCACTTCTAAAATTGTTCACGCCTTGACTGACCAAGGGATTCAAATATTGCAGTCAGCTGACTCGCACACAACGATTTGGGTATTGATTGAGAATAACTATTTACATGAGGCTGTGAATGCCCTCCATAAGGTTTTCGAATTGGGGAAAGAAAATGATAATGAATCGACAAAGTACTATTGATGATCGGTAAGATAATCAAGGAGATAGATATAGGAGAGGTCCTGATTGAGCGATTTAATGGATATGGGAGGCGATTTGTATGGTATTTGGACGACTAATAACTGCTATGGTTACGCCATTTAATGAGCGTGGAGAAGTAGACGAACAACGCACACGCCAGCTTGTGGATCATTTAATTAATACAGGAACGGAGGGACTAGTTGTAGCTGGAACGACCGGGGAATCCCCAGTGCTATCTGAAAAGGAAAAGCTTGCTTTGTTTGAAACGGTATTAGAGGCGGTAGCTGGTCGTGTGCCGGTGCTTGTTGGAACGGGTAGCAATAATACAGAGGGAAGTGTTGCGCTGACTCAAAAGGTAGAAAGTCTTGGTGTAGCGGGTGCTCTTCTTGTTACGCCCTATTACAGCAAACCTAGTCAAGCTGGCATGTACGAACATTTCAAAACCATTGCTCAATCTGTTCATATGCCTATTATGCTCTACAATGTTCCCGGGAGAACAGCTGCTAATTTAAGTGCAGATACTGTTGTGAAATTAGCAACTATCGATAATATTGTTTCAATAAAAGAGGCAAGTGGCAATCTAGATCAAATGGCAGAGATTATAGAACGGACACCTGATGATTTTATTTTATATAGTGGGGATGATGGACTGACGTTACCTATTTTATCAATTGGCGGTTATGGTGTCGTTTCTGTGGCCTCTCATGTAGTCGGACCACAGATGAGTGAGCTAATTCATGCCTTTAAAAATGGGTTGTCAGACAAAGCGGCACAATTACATCGTCGCTTGTTACCGATCATGCGCCAGTTATTTGCACAGCCCAGTCCAGTACCCGTTAAATCACTATTAAATCAACTTGGGGTGAAGGTAGGCGATGTGCGGCTTCCTTTGGTGCCAATGACAGAAGCAGAGCAGGAAGAGTTGCAACAGGTTTATCAGCAGTTATCATCCAAGAGTGAGCATTAGAAAAGTTTTTCTAAAAGGGCTTTATTTAAGGTTCTTTGTTTATAAAATATAATATACATCATGGTTTTTTATGCTAATCTCTATGAGCCATGTTTAATCATTGCCTGCTATATTCTTTTCTACACTTGTATATTTTCTTATATGTAGGGTATAATGTGGGTAAGGATTCGTACGGGTGAAAGTATGGGCTATGGTAAGCCTGTTATTTAATGTATACACAATGACTATGTCAATGCGAGAAGCTTTCGAACTGTCCTATGGGCAATCGTATGCAAAGGCAACAGGTGATCAAATCGTTGTTTCATTTCAATCTGAATTTTTAAAATAAAGCGGTGAGATGAGACAACAGGCAGAGACTCGGGGGACATGCGGTAGTTATCGTTGCCATCATTGCAAAGGTACAATAGTTACAGTATGGTGTTTGTCGTTTTTTTATTTAAGATAGGCTAAAACCATAGTTCATAGTGATCCTTTTGAATTGTTAGATTTTTTATATGTTAATATTGGAGGAATGCTCATTGCAAAATCAACAAGAAGACAAGGTGAAGATTTATGCGATGGGCGGCGTAGGTGAAATTGGAAATAACATGACAGTTATTGAAATCAATGAGGATATCTTCATCGTTGATGCGGGAATGATGCATCCTAAGGATGAGATGTTTGGCGTTGATACTGTAATACCAGATATCACGTATCTGGAGAAAAAGCGTGATCGGGTTAAAGCTGTTTTTTTAACCCATGCGCACAGTGAGCATATTGGAGGTATACCGTACTTAATTCAAAAAATTAAGGCTCCAATATATGGTACAACATTGACTTTAGCATTTTTAGAACAAATGCTAAAGGGTATGAAGAGCAATAAAAAGGTCAAAACATACACGATAGACCCTGATAGAGATGTTTGGATTGGCAAGCATAAGGTGGCATTTTTTCGGACAAACCATAGCATTCCCGATTCGGTAGGCTTAGCCTTTTATACGTCACAGGGAGCCATTGTACATACGGGTGATTTTAAGTTCGACTATACACCAGTAGATGGTGTGAAATTCGATTTGAGTAAATTAACTCGTATCGGCGATGAGGGTGTGCTTTGTCTATTATCAGATAGTAAGAATGCTGAGTTACCTGGGCATACACCTTCTGAATCAACGGTAGCTGATCGTATTGAGGATGTGTTTTATTTTGCTGAGGGCAGGGTGATTACTGCACTGCATATGTCCAATTTGTACCGCATTCAACAAGTCATTAATGCTGCTGTTCAGACGAATCGTAAGGTTGCGTTAGATAATCGTTATCTTGAACAATGGGTTAGCGTCGCGATGAAACTCAATTATTTACAAGTTCCTAAGCACACATTTATCGGACTAGATAAAATTGATAAACGACCAGATCGTGAAATTGCCATTATTTCTACGAGCTCTGAGGGGAATCCTATGTCCCCTTTAACTAAAATCTCCAAAAATTCTCACAAACAGCTCCATCCAAAGGATTCAGATATCTTTATTTATGCTTCTTCGGCCTCAGCAGGTGATGAAAAAGAAGTAGCCAAGGCTATTGATTCACTCATGCGCATGGGGGTACAAGTTGTTTATGGTAAAGAGGTTCATGTTTCTGGGCACGCCTCGGCGGAAGATTTGAAGCTTATGCTCGAATTGGTGCGCCCTAAATATCTGATTCCTATCCATGGTGAATTTAGAATGTTAAAGGTACATATGGATATTGCCTCATCTACAGGAATGCCTTTACACAAAGTCTTTTTGCTTGAGAAAGGCGATGTGGTTGAATTTACTAAGGGTGAAGGGCGAGAAATGGATAAGGTGCCTGCTGGGCAGGTATTAGTGGATGGCTTGGGTGTTGGAGACGTTGGAAATATTGTTCTTAGAGATCGACGGTTGTTAGCTGAAGATGGCACTCTTATTGTTGTGGTTACCTTAGGAAGAAGGTCAAAAACAATCCTTTCTGGGCCTGAGATTATCACGCGAGGCTTTGTCTATGTAAGAGAGTCCGAAGAACTCATTGAAGATGCTACTCGGATTGTCACAGAAGTCCTTTCTACAGCTTTAAATGAAAAGGTATTAGAATGGTCATCATTGAAAAACGGTATTCGTGATGCACTAGGTCGATACCTCTATGATAAAACCAAACGCCGTCCAATGATTTTACCGATAATCATGGAAGTATGATTCATGTAGTAAAAAAGTGCTGTGCATAGTTGCCAGCACTTTTTTGTATAAAAAACATCTGTTGTCTCACCTCTTTATCAGAGCTAGAGCTATGTATGAAAAATCTATCCTTATCAGATAATAACCATTATCTAGGTTAAAGGAGGGAATATTCATGATGTCTGAGGAGGAACAAGAGCAAGAACGACAAAATAGTGAATCAAATGCTTTGCTAAGTAAAATTCAAAAACTCGGACAAACTGATTTAACTGGTTCCGAATCCAATATTTATTGTTTAGCAATCATTGGCCAAATCGAGGGTCATATGGCTTTGCCACCTAAACATAAAACAACAAAATATGAGCATTTAATTCCTCAACTTATAGCCATTGAACAAAATGAGAAAATTGAAGGATTGCTAGTCATACTTAATACCGTGGGTGGAGATGTGGAAACAGGACTGGCGATTGCTGAAATGATTTCTACCCTTTCTAAGCCAACTGTCACTTTAGTTATTGGCGGAGGGCATTCTATCGGTGTGCCTATTGCTGTGTCATCAGATTATTCTTTTATTGCAGAAAGTGCTACGATGCTTATTCATCCCGTTCGACTCAATGGATTGATTATTGGTGTACCACAAAGCTTTGATTACATTGAGAAAATTCAAGAACGGATCACGCACTTTGTTACTACACATGCTAATATCAGCAGCGAAGGCTTTGCAGAACTGATGTTTAATAAAATAAATTTAACGACAGATATTGGTACGAACCTTGTCGGTAAGCAAGCTGTTGAAAAAAGGATTATCGATGAGGTGGGTGGTGTAGATAAGGCATTGATGAAGTTACATGAATTGATGGATAATCAGAAAATGATTGTTGATGAACAGCAGATGATGCAATAATGTATGATATGATTAAGCCGTGTGGGTAGCTCTTTTTTGAGACGAGAGAGGAAAGTACGATTGACATAAGTCATGATTGATATTGGTGAGGTGTTACTGGGTAGGGGAGGGTATGTGACTGCCAAATTATGCGGATGTTAAGTGTTAGTCCGTCATCATTTCTTTAGGAAACATATCAGATAAGAGATCGGGTGAATTTTTTAGCCTTTACTCAAATCAACTATTTAGGGTACATTATAATGAGAGAACTGTACAGCATCGCATGAGTTTAATAGCCTTTTCATGCGATGTTTCTTGTTTTTTAAGCTATCATAAAAATTCAACATGTTCCTCACACGAAACTTTTATCGTGAATGACTTTGGCAGAAGAGTTGAATTTTTTTCTATTAGATTGAACAGAGGTGTCACAATCATGGCTGGAAAAAGAAAGAGAAGGCGACACACTAAAAAAGGATGGAAACAACTATTTATCTATGAAGCCACGGGTTTGGTTTTATTTGCTTTGACTTGTATTGGCATTGCTCATACAGGAATTGCTGGTAAAGTATTAGTGGATGTCGCCCGTTTTTTTGCAGGGGAGTGGTATATAGTCATTTTTATCGGGACACTCTTTTTGTCAATTTATTACATATGGGCACGGAAACAGCCGCGTTTTTTTACGCGACGGCTGGTAGGATTTTATACTTTATTTCTTGCCATGTTACTTTTAAGCCATGTGAAGCTATTTGAAGCTTTAACTGATAATAATCAATGGCATAATGCGTCTGTACTTCGTAATACTTGGGAGCTTTATCATGAATATCTCCTCGGTAATATTGCGGCTGGTTACTTAGGAGGTGGAATGATTGGGGCGATTAGCTTTGCCTTTTTCTATGTGCTTTTCGCTGCTAAAGGCGCTATGTTTATGGCATTTTGTCTCATTTTAATTTCTATCATTTTGATCACTGGAAAATCGCTTCGTGATACTATCAATAGGTTTATAACTTACCTTGGTCATGTCTCTAGGTCAGCTCGAGAAAGTGCTACAAATAAATGGCAAGAGTCTAAAGAAGATCGCAGAAATAGACAGGAAGAAGGGGATCAAAAATCATCTTCAGAGCTGATGGATTACGCTGATAAGGAAGAGGGATCCGCACCGATTATTCACGATTTTAATGAGGAAGCGGATTATGCGTATGAAACGGCAAATGAAGTAACGACACCCCAAGAGGTACCAAGAGAATCTGAAGATAAAACGAGCTTTTTAGTTCCAGAAATGGAAAATGAAGATTATCAATTGCCCTCACTTGACTTATTAAGTACACCAGTGAAAAATTCACAGACTAATGAGCGTCAACATATTGCTTCGAATGTGAGTAAATTAGAGAAAACATTTGAAAGTTTTGGTGTGAAAGCTAAGGTGAAAAAGGTACATCTTGGACCGGCAGTAACAAAGTATGAGGTGTACCCAGATGTAGGGGTTAAAGTCAGTCGTATTGTCAATTTAAATGATGACATTGCTCTAGCTCTAGCTGCTAAGGAAATTCGGATTGAGGCACCAATTCCTGGTAAATCAGCAGTTGGTATCGAAGTGCCTAACAAGGAGGTAGCCACTGTATCCTTGCGAGAAGTCCTTGAGTCCGAATACTCCTCCAAAGAAATGTCTAAGCTAGCTATTGGTCTCGGTCGTGATATTTCTGGTGTGCCCATCTTGGCAGATTTGAGTAAAATGCCTCATCTGTTGGTTGCCGGGGCAACAGGGAGCGGAAAAAGTGTGTGTATTAATGGTATAATTACGAGCCTACTCATGCGTACCAAGCCTCATGAGGTAAAGCTGTTGATGGTTGATCCGAAAATGGTTGAGCTCAATGTGTACAATGGCGTCCCGCATTTATTAACACCCGTTGTAACCAATCCAAAAATGGCTTCTCAAGCCTTGAAAAAAGTTGTTGATGAAATGGAACGTCGCTATGAACTCTTTTCTCATAGTGGTACACGTAATCTTCAAGGATACAATAATTACGTTCAGAGACATAATGAACAGCATGAAGAGCAACAGCCCTATATGCCTTACATTGTTGTCATCATTGATGAGCTCGCTGATTTAATGATGATTGCTTCAAAAGATGTAGAAGATGCCATCACACGCCTTGCACAAATGGCTCGAGCAGCAGGGATACATCTCATCATTGCCACCCAGCGGCCATCAGTGGATGTCATAACAGGAGTCATTAAGGCAAACATTCCTTCCAGAATTGCCTTCAGTGTTTCATCGCAAACCGATTCTAGAACAATACTAGATAGCGGAGGTGCTGAAAAATTATTGGGAAAAGGTGACATGCTCTTTCTGCCTATTGGAGCTTCAAAGCCGACAAGAATTCAGGGGGCTTTTCTTTCTGAAGACGAAGTTGAATCGGTCGTCGACTTTGTTATTTCGCAGCAACAGGCGCAATATCAAGAAAATATGATTCCTACAGAAGAAGCGGAACCGGAAGCACAAGAGATTCAAGATGATTTATTTGCGGAGGCGGTCAAGCTTGTTGTCGATATGCTAACGGCTTCGGTGCCTATGCTACAACGCCGTTTTCGTATCGGCTATGCGCGAGCTGCACGCCTTATTGATGCTATGGAGGAACGCCATATCGTCGGTCCGTACGAAGGAAGCAGACCCAGGGAAGTGTTGGTCACCAAAATTGAAGATGAAATTTCTTCTTGATTCTCCTTAAAAATAAATAAATAGTGGTACTTTATCATTTTCATTCATGGTTATTGATTAGATACATTCTTCTTTTCAATCATTGGTGTACATGTTTGATTTTGTGTACAATGAAATGAATAAGGTGGATGGATATGAGGAGGGAATGGCGTGGCTCTTGTTAATGAAGAGATCGTTGAGCTTGTAGGTTATCGTTTACATAGTGTAAAGACAAATAAATTTAAAACCATAACGATGGCATTGCAATTTTGTGCGCCATTAGAAGAACGTACGGTTACCAAACGTGCATTGCTAGCTCGCTTATTGAAAAGTAGTACAAAAAAATCTCCTACTTTTCAGCAGCTGCAGCATCGCTTAGATGATTTATTTGGTACATCGCTTTCTACGCAGGTCCAAAAAAAGGGTCATTACCATATTTTTTCAGCTCAAATTAATACGATCAATGGAAAGTTTTTACGAGATTCATCATCATTGTTGAAAAAAAGCCTGTACTTATTAGCAGAAACTGTTCTTGAGCCCAATGTTACGGGACAAGGGATGTTTGATGAAGCGATTTTCCAGCGAGAAAAAAGGGCTTTGAAGCAACGCTTATTGGCTGTTTATGATGATAAGATGCGCTATGCCAACGAGCGTTTAATTGATGAAATGTGCGCAGAAGAGCCTTTTGCATTACATACAAATGGGACGATAGAGGCTTTGGAAGCACTTACGTCAGCGGATGTTTATGATTATTATTTAGAGATGCTTAAAACCAACTGCATTGATCTGTATGTCGTTGGCGATGTTGAACGTGATGTCATTCAAAGAGAGTTAGAAGGCTTGCTTCACTTTGAACAAAATACATGTCGCCTAATAAAGAAGACACAGAGTGTGGATAAAACGATTTTGGAACCTAAATATGTTCAAGAGAGTCAGGATATTGAGCAAGGAAAGCTTAACATCGGTTATCGCACACATGTTGTTGTTGGCGATCCTCTGTATCCCGCTGCTCAAGTTTTCAACGGATTGTTTGGTGGGTTTTCTCATTCTAAGCTCTTTATGAATGTCCGTGAAAAGGCTAGCCTGGCTTATTATGCTGTTTCTCAAAATGAAATTTTCAAAGGTCTAATGCTTGTGATGTCAGGCATTGAATCGGCAAATTATGTTCAAGCTCTAGACATCATACATAAACAATTCAAAGCGATACAAGCAGGGGAATTTACTGATCAAGAAATCAATCAAACAAAGGCATTGCTCAGCAATGCCACCTTAGAAGCAATCGATAGTCCACTTTCATTGATTGATTTGTTTTATCGACAGGTTTTATCCAATGATGTCTTAGTGCTTGACCATTGGTTGGATGATCTTGAACATGTAAGTGGTGAAGATATTATTAAGGTTGCTCAGCAAACCCAATTAGACACAGTATATTTTCTGCACGGAAAGGAATGAAACAGGGGTGGAAACGAAACGATTTGAGCAGTTACAGGAAACGGTGTATTACCAGCAGTTGCAGAATGGTTTAGACGTTTATGTGTTGCCAAAAGAAGCGTTTAATAAAACCTTTGCAACCTTTACAACGAAGTATGGTGCCATTGATAATCATTTTAAACTTTTTGGCAAAGACGAATGGCTGAAGGTACCAGATGGTGTCGCTCATTTTTTAGAACATAAAATGTTTGAGCAGCCCGATGGTGTGGACGTGTTTCAGACGTTTAGTACACAAGGGGCGATGGCCAATGCATTTACGTCTTTTACCGCAACCTCCTACCTTTTCTCAAGCACAGCCAATGTCGATGAAAATTTGACAACCCTTGTAGATTTTGTTCAAGAACCGGCGTTTACGGATGAAAATGTCGAGAAGGAAAAGGGCATTATCGGGCAGGAAATTCGTATGTATGATGATAATCCAGATTGGCGCTTATATTTTGGACTCATTGAAAACATGTATCAAAATCATCCGGTTAAAATAGATATTGCTGGCACTGTAGAGTCCATCTCCGATATTACCAAGGAGCACCTGTATGAATGTTACAAAACCTTTTATCATCCTAGCAATATGGTGCTGTTCATCGTGGGCCCCGTTGATCCAAAAGCTACCATCGAGCTTGTTGAAAGAAATCAAGAAGGCAGGGAATTTACAAATCAACAGACGATCGATAGGCAATATCCTGAAGAGCCTAAGACAGTTGTTCATAAAGAGCGTAGTCTAGCGATGTCTGTTCAAACATCAAAATGTTTGGTTGGTTACAAAGAAAGGAGCGTTCATCGGCAGGGCATGGCTATGCTTCGACATGAACTTTCGGTGCAATTATTGCTTGAGCTTCTTTTTGGAAAAGGCACAGCAACCTATCAAGGTTTAACCGACGAAGGGCTGATTGATGATAGTTTTTCCCATGATTATACGGAGGAATATGAATTTGCGTTTTCTTCCTTTGGTGGTAACACGGATGATCCTGATCGTCTTGCGCTAAGACTAAGGGAAATAGTCGAGGAAGCCAAATCGAGGAAAATTGATGAACAAGCGCTTGAACGTGTAAGGAAAAAGCAAATTGGTTCATTTTTAAAAGCTCTGAATTCTCCTGAATTCATTGCGACTCAATTCACGCGCTATCGGTTTAATCAGATGGATTTATTTTCGGTTTTACCTACATTAGAGGAACTGACGCTTACAGAATTAGAAGATGTACTTAATGAGCATTTCGATGATGATTGTTTTACGCAGTTTAAAGTGGTGGCGAAGTGATATGGCAAAATATGCTTTGATTACGGGAGCAAGCGGAGGGATTGGTAGAGAAATTTCGCGGGCGCTTGCTCAAAGTGGTTTTTCTATTTTTTTACATTATTATCAACATAAAGAGGCGGTTGAAGATTTAAGATATGAGCTTAGATCACATTATCCTGACCAAGAATTTATGATGGTGCAGGCTGATCTCAGTCAAGATAATGGGTGGCATGTATTAAAAGAGATTGACCAGCCGATTGATTGTCTGATTCACAATTGCGGTCAAAGTCATGTAGGGCTTATTACGGATGTGACGAAGATCACCTTAGAAAAATTCATAGCACTCAACATTACCAACCCCTTTTTAATCACTCAAGAGCTTCTTCCACAGATGATTCGAATGAAGAAAGGCAACATCATCTTCATTACATCGATCTGGGGGATTGTTGGCTCTTCTATGGAAGTGTTGTATTCCATGATGAAGGGTGCGCAAAATAGCTTTGTGAAAGCTTTGGCTAGAGAGCTTGCGCCTAGTCATATTAATGTTAATGCTGTAGCCCCTGGCGCTATTGAAACAAAAATGATGGGGGTCTTTGATGAGGAGACGAAACAATTGGTCTGTGATGATATTCCTGCAGGGCGTTTTGGCCAGCCGGAAGAAGTAGCAGCTTTAGTTAATTTTTTGGTTTCTGATCAGGCTGATTATATTAATGGTCAAGTGATACCTATCAATGGAGCTTGGCAGACATAAGCATGGCATCTTCCTTTTTACCCATTTAGCAATGCATAGTTTATGCCTCAGGTGGCATCCTAAGAACGAAGGATCATTTCAAGGAGGTATAAAAATATGTCTGTTCTTCAAAATTGGGATCAATGGAAGGATTTTTTGGCTGATCGTTTACATCAAGCAGAGGATAAAGATGTTGATCAATCAACCATCAATAATTTTGCTACGGAAATAGGTGGTTATCTTGCTAAACATGTTGATCCAAAAAACGATGAGCAACGAGTGTTGGCAGATTTGTGGAGCGTAGCGGATAAGGATGAACAGCATGCTATTGCTAGTATGCTGGTAAAGCTTGTTCACAATAACGGAACCAATCATTAAATCAATGATATCTGTAAAAGGGGCGTCTGTATAGATGCCTTTTTTTCGTTATAGTTACTAAGAAATATTTATTGATGGGCTTTTATAGTCTATCAGGTATTAAAATTGGGTGTAGTCAAGCTTTTCTTTTTTTCTCTCTTGAAACCTTGTATTTTTTAGTATAAATTAGAAGTGATACTTCCTATTTGTATTTAGAACTTAAGAATTGTGTTTTATGTCACATTCTGAAGAGGTTTTATATGGGGGAACAAAAAGAGTGGTATTTAGAATATGAAATACATAGAAATCGTCCTGGATTGATGGGTGATATTGCTTCCTTATTCGGCATGCTTGGCATTAATATCCTTACGATTAATGGTGTGGATGACACTAGAAGGGGAATGCTTTTAAGGACTGAAAATAATACACAAATAGACCAGCTCCACAGCTTTGTCGAGTCGATGGATAACATAAATGTCACCAAGTTGAGGGAACCTAATTTGAGTGATCGCTTAGCTGTTCGACACGGACGTTATCTAGAAAGAGATGCGGATGACAAAAAAACCTTTCGATTTGTGCGAGATGAAATAGGGTTGCTCGTTGATTTCATGGCTGAATTATATAAAAAAGAAGGGCATAAGCTGATTGGTATCCGCGGGTTACCACGTGTCGGAAAAACCGAATCGGTCGTTGCTGCTAGCGTATGTGCTAATAAGCGCTGGGTGTTTATTTCATCGACTCTGTTAAAACAGACGGTGAGAAGTCAGCTGGCTGAAGACGAATTTACCGATGACCATGTGTTCATTATCGATGGCATTGTATCGACACGTCGTTCCACGGAGCAACACTGGGAGTTGCTTCGTCACGTGATGAGAATGTCTATGACTAAGGTTGTTGAACATCCTGACATTTTCGTTCAAAATACTGAATATCAGCTTGATGACTTTGATTATATAATTGAATTACGCAATCACGATCAAGAGGAAATTACGTATGACGTTCTTGGTGACGGTTTTTCATCATTTAAAGAGTTTAATTGATATGAATGAGGTAGGTGGTAATCAGTGAGTGAATTAGGCAATGCTCTAAAAGAAGCGAGAGAGGAAAAGGAATTGTCTCTTGAAGATATACAGGAGGCAACCAAGATTCAAAAACGTTATTTGGTTGCCATTGAACAAGGGGATTACAAGCTCTTGCCTGGACAATTTTACATACGCGCTTTTATTAAAAGCTATGCGGAAACTGTTGGTTTAAATGTTCAGGAATTTTTTACTCAATACGCCTCTGAAATTCCTAATCCTGCAGTTGAGACGCATTCTGAGATGGAAAAGCTATCATTGCGACAAGAACGGATTAAACGACCTGTATCCGATAAACCAAAGACGACATCAGTTCATGTTTTTTCATTTTTGCCAAAAATCATAACTGGTGTTGCACTCGTTGTTGTCATTGTCTGTATCTATTTTGCCGTTGTTAAGGTTCATGGTGGTAGTGCTGAAAAAAGCAGTAAAGCGTCACAAACTGATGATGTGGTATTGCAGCAAGGTAGCGATATTGGCGATCATAAGTCCAAGAAGTCATCGAAGTCATCTACTGATGATCAAAACAGTGAAGGGAAAACTACAGATCAGAAGTCGAGTTTAACAGATAAGGAAACTGCAAAGAATGACCAGTCTGATCAGAAGAAGGAAGATGTAACAGCTCAGCAGAAATTAACAATGACGAGTCAGTCGGGAACGGCATCGACGTATTCCCTCTCTGATACCGATAAATTTGTTGTCGAAGTAACGGCTGTGGATGGAAATTATTCTTGGCTTACAGCATCAAAGGATAGCACGAGTAATGAACATTATTATTTTGCTAATATAGCAAAAGATGCCACTGGTCAGAAAGATGCGATGTTCAAAAAGGATCTGAGTGGTGTGCCATCTGTGTATTTAAAGGTTGGTAATACCACGGGAACTGTTGTAAGGGTTAATGGACAGGTATTAAAATATCCGACAGATGTACCCACGCAATCGTTGACGATTCATTTCAACAAATCTTAATTAAGGGTCATCATGCGGTGACCTTTTTTTATGGATTTATTTTTTTAGGGGGAACTTTAGATGAATATTGCCAATAAAATAACGGTGGTACGTGTAATTTTTATTCCTGTTTTTCTGATTTTTTTTCTTGTGCCATGGCATTTTGGCACATTGACGATTGGGCATTCGGTCATTCCAGTGAAGGATTTTATTGCCGCAATTTTATTTATCGTTGCCTCATGCACGGATTGGCTGGATGGTTATTATGCTCGTAAGCTAGATCTGGTCACTAATTTTGGGAAATTTCTTGATCCCTTGGCGGATAAATTGTTGGTGATGAGTGCCTTTATTCCAATGGTTGGCTTTGGTACGATTCCTTCGTGGATGATCATTGTCATTCTTGCTCGTGAGTTTGCTGTATTAGGTCTTCGTCTGGTTGCTGTGGAATATGGTGAAGTCATTGCAGCAAGTCATATTGCTAAATGGAAGACGGCGGCTCAGATGGTTGCGCTCATTTTATTGCTTTTTTATAATGTTCCCTTTGGGAAAGACGGATTTCCACTAGCGATGATCATACTTTGGATCGCTGTTATTTTAACGATCATCTCTGGTTGGGATTATTTTTATAAGAATAGAGGAATTCTACTACAATCAAAATAAAAGCAGGATTTTAATAGGTCAAGCGATAATTTATCGTTAGGGTAGTAAGAAAAAAGATAGGCAAAATATATTGAATGAGGGTGTCAGTTGTGAATGCAGAGCTCATTGCAGTTGGATCGGAACTTTTGTTGGGACAGATCGCAAATACGAATGCTCAATTCATATCAGAGCAACTAGCAGAGCTTGGAATCAATGTGTTTTATCATACGGTTGTCGGGGATAATCCTGACCGTCTGAAGCAGGTGATTAGCGTTGCGCAAGTGCGTTCAGAGCTTATCATTTTTACTGGGGGATTAGGACCTACTAAGGATGATTTGACGAAGGAAACAGTGGCGCAATGCTTGGGCAGAAGCTTGGTGGTGGACGATACAGCTATGCAGAAAATTGAAGAGTATTTTAAAAGACTGAATCGTGAGATGACTGAGAATAATCGCAGACAAGCTATCGTGCTTGAAGGTAGCCATGTTCTTTCAAATGATCATGGTATGGCACCTGGAATGGTAGTGGAAAATGAGTCACATCGCTATATTCTCATGCCAGGTCCTCCGAGTGAGATGAAGCCCATGTTTCTGAATGAGGTTAAACCGTACTTACTTAAGGATTTCAATGAACCTCTTCATTCGCGTGTCCTTCGCTTTTTTGGTATTGGTGAATCGGTTTTAGAAACCGAGCTCATGGATTTGATCGATGCGCAAACCAATCCAACTATAGCGCCTCTTGCTAAGGAGGGAGAGGTTACATTACGTTTGACAGCGAAACATCGCGATCCTTTGGAAGCCACTCAGCTATTAGATGGGATGGAAGCGAAGATTCACTCGCGTGTCGGTGAATTTTTATATGGGTATGGTGATGGCACAACATTGCCTCAGGTTGTGTTTGAACTTTTGAAAGATAAAGAAATAACGGTGGCTGCTGCTGAAAGTTTGACAGGAGGACTTTTTAGTCAAAAATTAACGGATTTCCCTGGCGCATCAGCGCTATTTTTGGGTGGTATTATTAGCTATACAAATGTAGTAAAGCGTGATGTTCTAGGGATTGGGTCAAGTATTCTTGCTGATGAGGGAGCTGTTAGTGAAGCCTGTGCCATTGCTATGGCCAAAAGAGTAGCCGAGCAGTGCCATGCGGATCTCGGCATCAGCTTTACAGGTGTTGCCGGTCCTTCGGAAGAAGAGAGGCATCCTATTGGTACAGTGTTCATTGGTTTGTGTCATGGAGACGCTCATTTTGCCCAGGCTTTTAGATTCACTGGCTCGAGGCGTGCTATTCGACAGCGGAGTGTCATGCATGGTTTTGATCTTATTCGTCGCTATTTACTCGAAAAAATCTCCTTATAAAAAATAAATCGAATAAATGTTCGTAAAATGCTTGGCAATTGAATTAAAAACGTCTATTATAAGAAGAGGTAGCTAAGTTTATATTTCTGTTAAATCAACAATGGTTGTTGGTTTTAAAAATGTATAGGTAATGTGCTGAAATTTAACCTCTAATTAAGGAGAGATAATGGTTTATGAGTGAGAGAAAAGCGGCTCTTGATATGGCTCTGCGACAAATACAAAAGCAATACGGTGTGGGTTCTATTATGAGGCTAGGTGAACAGGCGGAACAGCGTGTTTCGACGGTGTCAACAGGTTCATTATCTTTGGACGTAGCGGTTGGCGTTGGCGGATATCCACGCGGTAGAGTTATTGAAGTATACGGTCCTGAATCCTCTGGTAAAACCACAGTTGCTCTTCATGCGATTGCTGAAGCTCAAAAAAAAGATGGGCAAGCTGCTTTTATCGATGCGGAGCACGCATTGGATCCTGTCTATGCACAAAAGCTGGGCGTTAATATTGATGAGTTGCTCTTATCGCAGCCTGATACAGGAGAACAAGCCTTAGAAATTGCTGAAGCGCTGGTACGTAGCGGAGCTGTTGATATTATTGTTATCGATTCTGTTGCGGCGCTAGTGCCAAAAGCAGAAATTGAAGGGGAAATGGGCGATGCTCACGTCGGATTACAGGCACGCTTAATGTCACAGGCTCTGAGAAAGCTTTCCGGGGCGATTAATAAGTCGAAAACCACGGCTATTTTTATCAACCAAATTCGTGAAAAGGTCGGTGTCATGTTCGGAAATCCCGAAACAACGCCGGGAGGTCGGGCGCTTAAATTTTATTCCTCGATTCGTTTGGAGGTTCGCCGTGCTGAAACGCTGAAGCAAGGCAATGATATGGTGGGAAATCGAACGCGCATTAAAGTTGTGAAAAATAAGGTGGCTCCTCCTTTTAAACAAGCCGAGGTTGATATCATGTATGGAGAAGGTATTTCCAAGGAAGGCGAAATTTTGGATATTGGTTCGGAATTAGATATCGTTCAAAAGAGTGGAGCATGGTATTCTTTCAACGATGAACGCCTTGGACAGGGGCGAGAAAATTCCAAACAATTCTTGAAAGAAAATGAGGAAATCAGAGCAGAAATTGAAGAAGCTATTCGGGAACATTTTGGTTTGAATGATGCGGATACAGAAGAGCCCTCAGAGTCGCCCGTCGCCGAACAAAGTGAATTATTATAAGAAAAATAAGAGTGTTCATGTGTTGTTGTGCATGAGCACTCTTATTTTTTAATGTTATCTGGGGAGGACTATTGTATAAATCTATTGATAGTAAATAGTTTAAATAGTATTTTTTATTTGTATTTAGACCATTTACTTTGCCATTTGGTAGCGAGTATCTTACAATAAAAGTTGACAACCATTTTTTCCAAATATACAATGAAAGTGTTAATTTATATTTCTTTCATTAAAAATGATTTTTGAAATGTGTAAAAAACCATGATGAAATAAAGACGACTGTTTGAGAGCAGGGAGGTGAATAGTATGGGTATAATTACCATCATCTCCATTGCGCTTATCTCTGTAGTCGTTGGAATCCTGATCGGGTACTTGGTTCGCAAATCGATTGCTGAAGCAAGAATTGCGACGGCTGAAAATCAAGCGAGGCAAATTGTTGAAGATGCTATGCGAGAAGCTGAGTCTTCTAAAAAGGAAGCACTTCTTGAGGCAAAAGATGAAATTCATTCGATGAGAACTGAAGTGGATAGTGAGCTTCGTGATCGTCGGAACGAACTTCAGAGACAAGAAAATCGACTCGTTCAAAAAGAAGATCTCCTGGACAGAAAGGGCGAAACACTCGACAAAAAAGAGGAATCACTGGACAAAAAGGAGGACTCTCTCGGAAAACAACAACGACAAATTGAAGAGATGGAAAGCAAAGTGGAGGATGAGTTGCGTCGTCAGCAAGCCGAGCTTGAGCGTATTTCTGGCTTAACAGTGGCAGAGGCCAAAGAGTTAGTCATTAATCAAGTGAAACATGAAGCTGTCCATGAAGCTGCACAATTGGCGAAAGAAATTGAAAATCGTGCCAAAGAAGAATCTGATAAAAAGGCTAAAAACATTCTTTCTCTTGCCATGCAGCGTTGTGCGGCTGATCATGTTGCGGAAACAACAGTTTCAGTGGTTAATTTGCCTAATGATGAAATGAAGGGTCGTATTATCGGTAGAGAGGGTCGGAATATCCGTACATTGGAGACATTAACGGGTATTGATCTCATCATTGATGATACGCCAGAAGCGGTCATTTTATCTGGATTTGATCCGATCCGACGCGAAATTGCTAGAGTTGCTCTAGAAAAATTAGTTTTGGATGGTCGTATCCATCCAGCACGGATTGAGGAAATGGTGGATAAATCCCGTCGCGAAGTTGATGAAATGATACGCGAGTATGGCGAACAGACGACATTTGAAGTCGGTATTCATGGTTTGCATCCAGACCTAATCAAAATTTTAGGGCGTTTAAGGTTTAGAACAAGCTATGGACAAAATGTTCTTAAACATTCGGTAGAAGTTGCTTATTTAACAGGCTTAATGGCGGCAGAGTTAGGTGAAGATGTTACACTAGCTCGACGTGCAGGTTTGCTACATGATATCGGTAAAGCTATCGATCATGAAGTGGAAGGAAGTCACGTAGAAATCGGTGTTGAGCTGGCTACAAAATATGGTGAGCATCCTGTTGTTATTAATAGTATTGCTTCCCATCATGGTGATACAGAGGCAACTTCTATTATTTCTGTGCTTGTAGCAGCGGCTGATGCACTTTCTGCGGCTCGCCCAGGTGCAAGAAGAGAAACGCTTGAAACGTATATCCGTCGTTTGGAGAAGCTGGAAGAAATTTCAGAGTCCTTTAAGGGTGTTGAGAAGTCCTTTGCCATTCAGGCGGGTCGTGAAATTCGTATTATGGTCGAGCCTGAATTGGTGGATGATGCCAAATCCTATCAACTTGCTAAGGATATTACGAAGAAGATTGAAAATGAGCTTGACTATCCGGGATACATTAAGGTGACAGTTATTCGGGAAACGCGAGCGGTTGAGTATGCTAAGTAAAGCAAGTAGTCTTGCGTTTTTAAAGTAGCTGGATATGGTACAAAAAACGGCCCATTGGGTCGTTTTTTGTACCTTAAAAATCGTTGAAAGGCAGAAATAATATGTTAAATGTCACTTTTTTATGTTTGGTGATTAGGTTAGGATAGAGCGATGTGTCATTGTATTAAAAATTTAAATGGGTTGTGAATTTGTTTTACATGGTCGAGATGTTGGCAAGAAGATGAGTATAAAGTGGTACAATAAGTAGGTACTACTGATCATAAAGGAGTTTGGAATGTTGAGAGTATTGTTTGTAGGGGACGTTTATGGAAAAACAGGAAGACAAATGCTTAATGACTATTTGCCAAAATTGAAAAATATGTATAAGCCCAGTCTAACGATCGTGAATGGTGAAAATTCTGCTCATGGTAAGGGCATCACTGAAACCATTTATAAGCAATTAATGCGTGCAGGGACTGATGTTATTACGATGGGCAATCATACTTGGGATAACAAGGAGATCTTTGAATTTATTGATCAAGCTGATCGTCTGATTCGACCTGCCAATTATCCAAAAGGAACGCCTGGTCAAGGTTTGATTTTCTTGAATCGAAATGGTGTAGAAATAGCCGTTATCAATCTTCAGGGACGTGTTTTTTTACCAACCATTGATTGTCCATTCTCCGTAGCTGATGAACTCATCAAAAAAGCAAAGGAACGAACATCCTTGGTGTTTGTTGACTTTCATGCTGAGACAACTAGTGAAAAATTGGCCATGGGTTGGTATTTAGATGGCAGAGCTTCCGCTGTTGTGGGTACTCACACACATGTGCCTACTGCTGACGAACGGATTTTAGAGCAGGGGACGGCCTATCTTACCGATGTTGGTATGACGGGGCCGTATAATGGTATTATTGGTGTGCAACGCGAGGCGGTGATTCACCGATTCAAGACAAGCATGCCTGTTCGTTTTCAAAGTGAAACAGGACCTGGTCAACTATGCGCAGTGGTGATTGATTTAGATGACAAAACGGGAAAAGCAACGGCTATTAAACGGCATATAATCAATCCTGATCACCCTTTTTTATAATTGAATAAAATTACCTTAATTTAGAAAAGTTGAAAATTAACCCCTATTATAGAAGGAATATATGTATTGGGTGCGGAATATAGATATAATGGGATAACGATTCTTTTTAAAGGAGGTACAATTGAAATGGACGTATTAAAAGTTTCAGCAAAATCCAATCCGAATTCTGTAGCTGGTGCACTTGCTGGTGTGCTTCGTGAAAGAGGAAGCGCTGAGATACAAGCCATTGGCGCAGGTGCTCTGAATCAAGCGGTGAAAGCGGTAGCAATTTCAAGAGGTTTTGTAGCTCCAAGTGGTGTCGACCTCATTTGTGTTCCTGCATTTACAGATATTTTAATTGATGGTGAAGAACGAACAGCTATTAAGTTGATCGTTGAGCCGAGGTGACGAAGAAGGTTAGCCTGCTTGAATAACAAGCGGGTTTTTTCATGTCTTCTTAGAGATTAGGAAAGCATGATGCATTTCATATAATTTTTGTAGAGTTGCGATTGTTATGTATTGTATTAGAGGCGCTAGGAATATATGTTGGGATTTTTTCCATCTCTCTCATCAGTTCGTGTGTTATACTACATAATGAAAGAGGGGCGAGGGAAGGTAATGGCGATTTTTGATGCGCATTGTGATGTGCTTTTAAAGTTACACGAGGACTCTAAATTAAGTTTTACAACTAGTGATAGCTTGCATGTCAATTATCAATTTTTAAAAAAAGGTGGTAGCAAGGTGCAGTGCTTTGCTTTATTTATAGAGCCTGAAGAACCACAAGAAATCAAATTTAGAATCGCTCTGAACATGATTGATATTTTTAATAGAAAAATTTTAGCCGTTCATGATGATATTAAACATGTGCGCACGAAACAAGATATAGCTAATCTTAAGCAAGATGAGCTAGGTGCTGTACTGACATTAGAAGGCTGTGATGCCATTGACTTCGACTTGCTAAAATTACGCACGCTTTTCCGTTTAGGAATTAAATCTGTGGGCATGACATGGAGTAATTCGAATGCGGCAGCAGATGGCGTGGAGGAATCTCGTGGAGCGGGATTATCTGATTTTGGTCGGCAAGTCGTTAGAGAGAATAATCGTCATAAAGTATGGACTGATGTTTCTCATTTGAGTGTTAAGGGGTTTTGGGATGTGGTAGAGGAGGCTGACTATTTGATTGCTTCTCATTCTAATGCTCGTGCGTTATGCGACCATCCACGGAATTTGTATGATGATCAAATTGAAGCGATTATCAAGCATAGTGGGATGATCGGTATTACCTTTGTTACGGACTTTTTAAGAGAACCTGATTACGCCTCAATTGATGATGTACTAAAGCATATTGAACATATTTGTGAGCTGGGTGGTTCCTCTCATATTGGCTTTGGATCTGATTTCGATGGCATTAGCTTGACGCCAAAAAATTTGGATAATTATAGCTTTTATCCGGAACTGGTCAATTGTTTGCAGAAGCTTTATCCGGAAGAACTAGTCAATGGTTTTCTATTTGACCATTTTTATCAAGCATTTCCAGAATAATTGTCTTGCCCTATTTATCAAAAGAAGAGGGCTTTGTTGCAATGATGATGAGAAGGTTTGTTTATCTTTTCATTATGGCTATAGTGTCAATATATGATATACATAGATGTTTTTAAAAGGAGGATCTGACATGAGCATGGCATTTCGTTATCTTCAAGAAGAGCTGGATCACATGAAGGATAATCATACATATAGACAGCTCATCCCTTTAGAGTCAAAGCAAGGATCAAGGGTTCATATTCATGGGAAAAATGTTATTCAGCTATCCTCTAATAACTATCTAGGATTAACCGATCATCCTAAGCTGAAGCAGGCAGCAATAGAGGCTGTTGAGACATATGGTGTAGGGACTGGCTCTGTTCGCACAATTGCTGGAACGCTCTCGATGCACAACGAACTGGAAGAAAAGCTCGCACATTTTAAACATACTGAGTCATCATTGGTGTTTCAATCGGGATTCACAACCAACCAGGGCATACTATCGGCGATTCTTTCTGATCAAGATGTCGTCATTTCTGATGAATTGAATCACGCCTCGATAATCGATGGCATTCGTCTAACAAAGGCTGGGCGAAAAGTATATAAGCATACTGATATGGATTCACTGGAAGAAGCTCTCAAGGCATCTACAGAATTCAGAATGCGTTTGATAGTTACCGATGGGGTATTCTCCATGGATGGCGATATTGCGCCATTACCGGAAATTGTAGAGCTTGCAGAGAAATATGATGCCATGGTCATGGTTGATGATGCCCATGCTAGTGGCGTTTTAGGGGAAAATGGGCGAGGGACTATCAATCACTTTGGTTTGGATGGGAAAGTTCATATTCAAGTAGGTACACTAAGTAAGGCAATGGGTGTATTAGGTGGCTATGTTGCAAGTTCCCGTGTTCTTCGTGATTATCTTGTTCACAAGGGGCGCCCTTTCTTATTCAGTACATCTCATCCTCCGGCAGTTACTGTTGCCTGTTCGGCAGCGATCGATGTTTTGCTTAATGAGCCAGAATTGATTGAGAAATTATGGAATAATCGGACCTTTTTCAAACAAGGATTGGAGACTCTTGGATTTGATACGGGGAAAAGTGAAACGCCGATTACGCCTGTGATCGTCGGTGATGAATCTAAGACACACCAGCTATCTGATCAATTGTATCACTATGGTGTGTTTGCCCAAGGTATTGTTTTTCCAACGGTTTCCAAGGGGTTAGGACGGATTCGCACGATTGTCACTGCTCAGCACACACAGGAAGAACTTCAACAAGCGCTTAATGCTTTTGAAAAAGCAGGGAGAGAGCTTGGTATCATTTAAAATAATAAAAAAACAAGCCCGGCAGCCATTGACTGTCGGGTTTGTTTTTTACAGAAGAGAAAGGCTTAATATTCACCATCTCGAAGCGCTTGACTTACTGTATGAGTGTGGCTTGGAACGATAGAAGAATAAGCGCTTACCCCGATAAATGTTGCTAAAAGAATTCCTAATACTACTTTACTTGTTTTTTTCAATTTAATGCCTCCGATACATAAATTTTTTGTTGAGATGCGATAATTAATTCATAGTACTTTATTGACTCTTGGTATCTGTCGTGCTCATATAGAAATTTAGTAAGAAAGGGTGCAAAATCAAGGATATATTCCCAATAACCGTGTTTCTCAAAGTAAGCCATACCCTGTCTTAAAATGAGCTCAAAATCTTTTTTTTGAGAGTCGATGTAAATAACATGGAGCAACTTTAACCGCATAATATTTGGTTGATTGTCCAGCTTCTCATATAAAGGTAAAGCCGTGTCATACCATTTCTTTGCTTCATCAATCTGATTGAGTTTACAGTATTCTTGACACAGAAGAATAGGAGTTTTATAGGATAGCTCTCCTATTTTATTCGCTTCAAGCAACCAGCGAACAGCGGCCTTTGGAAGGCTTTGTTTACTATACAGTAGTCCAAGATCATGGTAGGTCTTCTTTTTTAAGGAAATATCTTTGGTTTTATCCGCCTCCTTTAAAGCTAAATGAAATCGTCTTTCCGCTTCTTTATATTGGTGAATATCAATACAATTCAAACCAATGAGTATCTGACATCCCCACATGCGCACATAGTCTCCTAATTTTTGAAAAAGAGCATACGCTTTTTGTACGTAACCTAGGGATTCAAAGCTTTTTATCAGCTCGAATAAAACGGTAGCTATCTGATAAGACAGCTCGGCAACTGGTGCATCTTGGATAATCGAAGGAACGAGCTGTTCTGCTTGGCGATAAAACGCTAAAGCTTCTTGATAGCTTTCGCTACTGATTTTGCATTTTATACCCTGAAAGAAATAAAAGAAAAACATCTCCTCGGTGTTGAAAGAAGGATGATAGTCTTCAAGCTCAACAAAACAGCGATTGGCTTCATCAAATTCATGGACTAATATATGATGACCGTACTTTAACAAATAGTAGTAACCATACAGTTGATCCGATGATATGCTATGTATATTTTGATCTTCTAGTTCAAGTAGTATTTGTTTGGATTGAGCCGTATCTCTTTTGAGGATGACATGCTGCCAAAAGTGGAGTTTTTCTTGGATGTTATTGGTTTGAAAAATATTTGTATTTCTCATACTTCACCTCTAATTAAAAATACGAAAAATTAGATTTAAAGATAGTATAGCATACTCGATTTATAGTTGGGAGATTATTCTCAAAATATTTAATGAAAATATTACTTTTTAGGAATTTTTTAGTTTTAATTTTCCGATTTTTAAGGCGAAGATGGAGATATGGACAATAGTTGTTTAATTTGTTTCTAAGCTTTATACTATATTAATATTGGTGAATGGAGTGCGTGGTTTTATTTTATTCATAAAATTGTAGCAGGCTATGTGAGGATGCTCAATGTTGAGGAATGGATTTTCTGTACTTAAAGGAGAATATAAAAATGGATGAAAAACATAGGCAAATACATAATCAGGTGATTGAACCAGCGAATTTAGAACGGCTCAAAAAGAAGAGTTCAGCAGATTTTGCAAAGTACTTTGAACAGACCTATTCCACCTAATCTAAAAGAGGCACGGCGACGCAGAAAAAATACGACATCGTATGTCCATGATTTTGATATTCCAGAAGGTATGGAGACGATAGGACAAGGACGTAAATTTTTAATTCGTACCTATGGCTGTCAAATGAACGAGCATGATACAGAAGTGATCGCAGGAATTTTGGAAGAACTAGGTTTCGAAGCAACGGACACTGAATTCGATGCCGATGTCATTTTGCTCAACACCTGTGCGATCCGTGAAAATGCAGAGAATAGGGTATTTGGTGAAATTGGGCATTTGAAACCTTTAAAGCAAGAAAGACCAGATTTGATCATTGGTGTGTGTGGCTGTATGACGCAGGAGGAAGCGGTCGTCAATCGCATTCTGCAAAAGCATCAGCATGTCGATCTCATTTTTGGTACCCATAATATTCATCGATTACCACAATTGCTTAAAGAAGCCATGTTTAGTAAGGAAATGGTCATGGAGGTTTGGTCCAAGGAAGGCGATATTGTTGAAAATCTTCCTAAGGCTAGAAAAGGCAATATTCGCGCATGGGTGAATATCATGTATGGCTGTGATAAGTTTTGTACTTATTGTATTGTTCCTTATACACGAGGGAAAGAACGCAGTCGTTTGCCAGAGGAAATCATTCATGAAGTCCGTGATTTGGCAAGGAGAGGCTATAAAGAGATCACTCTATTAGGTCAAAACGTCAATGCTTATGGAAAAGATCTGAAAGACAATGATTACAGCCTGAGTTATTTAATGGACGAAATCCGTAAAATTGACATGCCACGTGTTCGATTTACAACAAGTCATCCTTGGGATTTTACAGATGATTTAATCGAAGTGCTTGCTAAGGGTGGTAATTTAGTAGAGCATATTCATCTGCCTGTTCAATCAGGAAATAATGCTATTCTTAAAATCATGGGAAGAAATTACACGAGAGAAACCTATCTAGAATTATTCTATAAGCTGAAAAAGGCGATTCCACATGCTTCATTTACGACGGATATTATTGTCGGTTATCCTAATGAAACGGAAGAGCAATTTCAAGAGACTCTTTCCTTAGTAGAGGAATGTCAATTTGATGGAGCTTATACCTTTATCTATTCGCCACGACCAGGTACTCCCGCCGCTCGCATGGAGGATAATGTGACAATGGACGTGAAAAAGGAACGCCTACAGCGCTTAAATACTATCGTTAATAAACATATGGCAGCAAGTAATCAGAAGCTTCTTGGAGAAACAGTAGAGGTATTGGTTGAGGGTGTGAGTAAGAAAAATAGTGACATTTTATCTGGACATACAAGAACAAATAAGGTTGTTAATTTTAAAGGTTCAAAGTCATTGATTGGAGAGCTTGTCGACGTAAAGATTACCGATGCTAAAACCTGGTCATTAAATGGTGAGTGGATTCCAAGGGACTCGGCATATTCGGGTGCTAATGCTGAAACTAACATGTCCCATGTGTCGGAAGTGGAGGTTGCTGTTCAATGAGTCAATATAGCAAGGATCAAATCATGGAAAAAACCAATGAATTAGCTAAGATGTTAGCGGAAACGGAAGAAGTCGATTTTTTTAAAAAAGCGGAGGCTTCAATCAATCAAAATGAAAAGGTGCAAAAATTGATTACACAAATCAAGCTTTTGCAAAAGGAATCAGTTAATCTTCAGCATTATCAAAAGCAGGAAGCTTATCAAGAAAATGAGGGAAAGATCGATGAACTGATGAATCAATTGGATGGAATTCCCATTGTTCAAGAATTTAAACAGTCACAGGTGGACGTCAATGATCTCCTTCAATATATTTCGATGACAATTTCTAATCGCGTGACTGATGAAATCATTACGTCGACAGGGGGAGATCTTTTAAAAGGGGAAACGGGTTCTCATCTTGAGGAGAACGCTAACCAAAAGGACTGATGGACAAGTCACCAGCCCTTTTTGAGCTTGAGCTGTTGTCAAATATATCTTATGACGTGAGCAAGTTGTACAAAATAGAGGATAAGGTCCTGTGTAATTCATTGGCTTGTCGCTAACACGATAGCATAGGTTATATCTATAGGAATCTCTACACACCTTGTATAGCATATATCAATAGATGCTATTTTTTTATATTTTATGACAAGGAAGGATATAAGCACAGCTTGAGCATTTTTAAAATGACAGGAGGCTTTTTTATGAGTTCTATTGTGAATGAGCAAGCAATTGTTGAGCTTATTTCACAGCTTGTCTCCATCCCTAGTCCTTCTGGGAATGCAGGCAAAGCTGTTGATTTTGTCGAGCGGTATTTTCAAGGACTGGATATCAAAACAATGAGGACAAATAAAGGAGGTCTATTGGCGACCATTGCTGGGAAGGATAGCTCAAAGCATCGCTTTTTAACGGCTCATGTTGATACGCTTGGGGCTATGGTTAAGGAAATGAAAGCAGATGGTCGGGTAAAGTTAACTAAAATTGGTGGATTTCCTTGGAATATGGCCGAGGGAGAATATTGTGAAATTGAAACGGCAGATGGGAAAAGCGTGACAGGTACAGTGCTTATTCACCAAACATCCACGCATGTGTATAAGGACGCTGGGAAGGCAGAGCGTTCCGATGATAATATAGAAGTGCGCATTGATGAAAAAACGACATCGCGTGAAGAAACGGAAGCCCTAGGCATTAGGATTGGTGATTTTGTTTCCTTCGACCCTCGCATTCAAATTACGGAAAGTGGCTTTATTAAATCAAGACACCTTGATGACAAAGCCAGTGTTGCATTGTTGCTTCATATTGTAAGTCATCTTAAAGAAAATGCTATTACTTTGCCATATACAACCCATTTTTTGATTTCAAATAATGAAGAAATTGGATTTGGTGGTAATTCTAATATTTCTGAGAAAACGGTTGAATATTTGGCTGTAGATATGGGGGCCATAGGTGATGGACAGGCAACCGATGAGTACACTGTATCAATCTGTGCTAAGGATTCTAGTGGCCCTTATCACTATGGATTAAGAAAACATTTAATTGAGCTGGCGAAAACACACGGTGTTGGTTATCAGATAGATATCTATCCTTATTATGCATCAGATGCGTCAGCAGCTATCCATTCCGGTCATGATATTGTTCACGGTTTGATTGGACCAGGCATTGATGCGTCCCATGCTTTTGAAAGAACCCATGTTGATTCATTGAGGCAAACAGGAGATTTAATTTATCATTATTTGCAGTCGCCATTAGTGAGGATATAATGAAGCTGATGAGGGTGTTCTAAGAGAGTTTCTTATGAATAACCCTCTTTTTATATAATCCTGCTGTATTTTTAAAGAGTCCATCTCTAGAATGTGTGCACACTAGTTATTTGCCCTGCATAACATGACAGAGAAGAAAGCAAAGGAGGTAATGGACTCATGGCTGACGCAGGGTTAAATTACAGGGAAATCATTACGAGAGCCATATGTGGTAAAGGGAAAAAGTTTAGTCAAACAGCACATGCTATCTCTCCAGCTCATAAACCTTCGAGTATTCTCGGCTGCTGGGTCATCAATCATAAATTTCGGACCCATTATAATAAGGATATTGTTGTCGTTGAGGGAGCTTATGATATTAACACCTGGTACTCCTATAGCAATAATACCAAAACGGAGGTTATCAGTGAGACTGTGAATTATCGTGATGAAATTCCATTAACTATTAAAGATAAAAATGTGATTTCTGATCATATGGATGTTTATGCTCATGAGCTTCAAGAACCAAATAGCTTAGAAGCGAATATTTCTCCAAATGGCAATAAAGTGGTTGTGCAGGTCGAACGTGAATTTCTCGTGGAACTTGTCGGAGAAACAAAGGTTAAGGTGTCTGTTGATGAGGATGCTGTATTAGAAGAAGAATGGGATGAAGATCTTGAGGAAGCCTTTGAAGATCTTGACTCTGAATTTTTGGTTGGCGAGGTTGAAGAATAGACTAGAGAGTAGGCTCTCTCTAGTCTTTTTAGTGTATCCGTAGCAATGAATCAATGAAAGCATTGCTTTCTCGGATAACTTTAGGCGGTATGATATAATATGGGGAGAAAAATTCTAGCAAAAAAATGGTGTTTAATGGGTAATGTTTGATATATAGAGGATGAAGATGATGACTA
>Ga0154003_1000032_pt1 | contig 44720 bp, 40 predicted proteins | sample TSFL087MetaG_FD_104679 | JGI IMG/M metagenome (GOLD analysis project Ga0154003, IMG submission 104679) | Attine ant fungus gardens microbial communities from Florida, USA - TSFL087 MetaG | ecosystem: Host-associated > Fungi > Mycelium > Unclassified | place: USA: Florida, Lake Talquin State...
ACGGATTTAGAATTGCTTAGAGGATATGAAGGACAAGCGGCTATCCTTTATAACAAGGTATTTGATCAAATGATTCTTCAGCAAAAGGATGACTTCTTTTTCAAGGGAAGAAATCGCAGACCTCCTATGGATAATGTCAATGCTATGTTGTCTTTTGCCTACACGCTCTTGGCTAGTGATGTTGCCGCTGCTTTAGAGGCCATTGGCTTAGATGCTTATGTTGGATTTTTACATCGTGATAGACCGGGTCGGGCTTCTTTGTCATTGGATTTAATGGAGGAACTAAGAGGGGTATATGCAGATCGCTTTGTTATTTCTTTGATTAATAAAAAAGTTGTTAATAAGGACGACTTTTTAAAAAAGGAAAACGGTGCGGTCATTATGACTGATGAGGCACGAAAAAAATTTTTAAAAGCGTGGCAGGAAAGAAAGCAGGATAAAATTAAACACCCATTTTTAGGCGAGCGCATTTCTTGGGGGTTAGTCCCTCATGCGCAAGCCATGTTATTGGCAAGATATCTAAGAGGTGATTTAGATGGTTATCCACCATTTCTTTGGAAGTAGATGATTGTATGCTAGTTGTTATCACTTATGATGTAAGTACTATTAGTGCTGATGGAAAAAAGAGGCTTAGAAAAGTTTCGAAGCTGTGTCAAAATTATGGTCAGCGTGTTCAGAATTCCGTATTCGAATGTATTGTGGATTCTACACAGCTAAAACAGCTTAAGTATGGTTTGTTAGAAATCATTAATAAAGAAGAAGATAGCTTGCGTTTTTATCAATTAGGCGATAACTACAAAACAAAGGTAGAACATATTGGCGTGAAGGATTCCTTTGATTTGGAAGGTTCTTTATTTATTTAAATTTAAGTGCGAACGTAAAGTGCACATCATTTACTAAGAAGATTCGCACCGTGAATAGGTAAAATTATATGTTTTTATTGGAAAATATACCATTATTTAGGTTTATAAAATGGTATATTTTGTAAATTTTATAATGTTAATGGTAGTTATTTGTGTATTTTCGCAGTCGCACTCCTCGTGAGTGCGTGGATTGAAATTCCATCTTGTTGAAGCTTGATGAGTGTGTCAGATGTCGCACTCCTCGTGAGTGCGTGGATTGAAATTAAAATCTGTTCCGTCATTTAACACCCTCCAATCGTCGCACTCCTCGTGAGTGCGTGGATTGAAATTGCGCCAAACAATTCAGCACAATAATTGATAGCCGTCGCACTCCTCGTGAGTGCGTGGATTGAAATTTCAGCGATTTTAAAGTAATCCCAGACGCAGAAACGTCGCACTCCTCGTGAGTGCGTGGATTGAAATAACTGATTATGATAAAGCAGTGAGAGAGTTTAGCGTCGCACTCCTCGTGAGTGCGTGGATTGAAATTGATGTATCGACACGCAAATAGTTTTTAATCTCTGTCGCACTCCTCGTGAGTGCGTGGATTGAAATTTGACTTACGCATAACGCTTAATTTATAATTTGAGTCGCACTCCTCGTGAGTGCGTGGATTGAAATATTTACTAATGGATCTTCAAAATTCAACTGACGTGTCGCACTCCTCGTGAGTGCGTGGATTGAAATTATAACTTTTATCAGTCTTTAATTTTCCTACACCAGTCGCACTCCTCGTGAGTGCGTGGATTGAAATAAAACTCCTGAAGTAATCGACATCGTAATATCCCGTCGCACTCCTCGTGAGTGCGTGGATTGAAATAACATTCAACCTCCGCGCCTAGAGCTTTTAAGCTTGTCGCACTCCTCGTGAGTGCGTGGATTGAAAATTAAAAACAGGCATCAATACCTGTTTTTAAAGTTCTTATTGTTTTGTTTTTCGCTTTTGTTCTTTTTTAAGGATAATTTTATGAAAGGTTCTACTCTTCTTGCTGTATAGAGAATAATGGGGTTTGGGAAATAGACGGCGATGGTTTTGCCCAAAGCTTTACAGCCGATGGTTAGAGAGGTGGCAATTACTGTAAGACCGATAGAGACGACTTCTCCTAGCCAACCGTGGATATGGAAGGTGTGTGTGATTTGGGTTCCTACAGCCAAAGCAGTTGCTCCACTAAGCACGCCTGCGATATCACCGATAACATCGCTACAGATACTCGCCACTCTTTCGGCATTACGAACAATGAGAACAGCGGTTGTTGCACCAGAGATTTTGTTTGAAGCCATGGCATGATAGGGCGTCTCATTGGCTGCGGCAGCCGCGACACCGATCATATCAAAAAAGGCGCCTAAGACGACGATGAATAGTACAATAATTATGCCGATATACCATGGAATACTGTCTAGGAGGACAGTTCCTGTATCAAAAATGGTACTTAAAGGAATCGATAACAAACTAATCATGATGATAAATTTTATTGCTCTATTAAGGTTTTTTTTCTTGGCCATGTCACCTATCCTTCACCTTCGAAAATACATAAGATATTTATGATTATCATATCAAAAATTTTTCTTGAGTTACAATGTTAGAGCTATGATAAATGATGAAATCTAATCACTAGATTATTTTTTTGGCAACCTTCCCGCCTGTTTTATTGCTTTATGCAATAAGAATTCGATATGACCATTGATGCTCCGGAACTCATCGTTGGCCCATTTTTGCAAAGCTTCGTAAAGGTCGGAATCTATTCTGAGGGGGAAGTTTTTTTTCTTAGCCATGCTATCCCTCTTCTAATATAGACTTCCCGTATTAATGACGGGTTGGGTTCCTTTATCGGAAACAATTGCAACCATTAGGTTGTTAATCATATTAATTTTTCTTTCATCATCGAGCTCAACCACATTATCATTTTCTAGCTGTTCAATGGCTTCTTGGGCCATCCCTACAGCTCCTTCAACTATTTTTTTACGCGCAGAAATAATGGCTGCGGCTTGTTGGCGTTGTAGCATGGCTTGAGCTACTTCGGTTGAATAGGCCAGATGTGTGAGACGTGTTTCAATGACGTCCACACCAGCAACATTTAAGCGATCTTGTAGCTCATGTTGTAGCTCGTCGGATACTTCAGGGGCGTTACCACGTAAGGTCGTTTGAGCATTTTCAAATGTATCATAAGGATATTTTGAGGCGATATGGCGAATGGCAGTTTCACTTTGGATTTCAACAAATTCAGAGTAATTGTCAACATCAAAGGTCGCCTTTGCAGCATCAACTACCTTAAAAACGATGACGGCTGCTATTTCTATAGGGTTTCCCTCAATGTCGTTAACCTTTAATTTTTGACTGTTAAAATTTCGTACTCTTAATGTAACGATATTTCTACTGGAGAAGGGTAAGGTCAAGAACAGACCACTTTTTCTAATGCTTCCAATATAATGCCCAAAAAACATGATAATAGAGGCTTGGTTGGGCTGAACAATGGTAATACCTGTTGCCACGAAGATGGCTATAATGATGCCGATAATCCCAAGAATAGGGCTTTTTAAGAAAAAGCTTACTGCTGCAAGAGCTAAAAAAATAAGAACAATGATGATGCCGATAAAGCCACTAATGTGCCACGCTTTTGTTTCTTTCATTTATTTTCCTCCTTTAATCATATCTATAATATATTAATATGATATCATTTTTTCATAATAATGTAAAATAAGGTTTTTTTATTTTGTTTTTAATTGATTTGAATTTTTTAATATCTTTTTATAGTTATTTTATTGTGTTTCCCTCTCAAGTTGTGCACATTATATCGACCGGATTTTGAGCATAGATATGAAGAGAGGAGGGGAAATTGTTTGAATGTTAGTCAAATTTTTCGGTGTTATTTAAAACTCTATTTTCCATTAGGGATACACGCAGATTGGTATACGGATGTCACGAGCATTGCTAGGCGTAATTTAAGGCTGAATGGTGTCAGGCGTTTGATACCATCGTATCATGAGTGGTTAAAACTCTATGTGTTCTATTGCCATGGTGTTAAGGAACGGCTTTTTCTGATTCAGGACGAAAGAGGACAAACTCATCTTGTTGTGGGTCTCATTAAGGGAAATCACTTGTTACATTATCGAGGTTTTTCAAAATCACATGGATAGACTTTCGGTTATTAAAAATACTTAACGATATAAAGTTTATTTTATATGGCATGAGTATGAGTAAATGAATGGTATTCATCTACTAAACGATGCTGTGAAGCAATTGATAACTAGGAGCATAGATAACTATGTCTCCTTTTTATGAGATAAATAAGAAAATTAAGTTTCATTACGATATCTTCTATACTATTTATTTTTTTATAAAACAGACGATATAAACAAAGGTGACTGCGTGATATATTCATTTATTTTTAGACATATGTAAGGGGGAAAGATGATAAATGCAAGAAAATAATGCTTTTAAGCGTGTTACAAATGTATTTTTTCGTCTTAGCTTAAAAGCTAAACTTACTTTGGCTTTTTTGGTTATACTCATACTTCCGCTTTTAATTAGCAATGTCATCTCGTATGAACAAGGAAAGAATACAGTAGATGACCAAATAACTAGTTCGGAACAGAATAGTGTAAATATAGTTAATCAAACCATTGATCAATTCATAAGTGCTCAAGAGCAAAATATTGATTTTCTATCCCGTGCTATTTCAGCAGCAGATATTAAGAACGATAAAAACGATGAAATTCGTGACCTTCTTAATAAAATTCAAAAGTCTTCTGTTAATGTGGAACAGACCTATGTGGGAACAGAAAATGGTTCGTTTATGAATGAACCAACATCATTTAAGAATCCTCCGGGATACGATCCTAGGGAAAGACCTTGGTATCAAGAGGCTATGAAGGCAAATGGTAAGGTCATCATTACCGATCCTTATATTTCTCAGTCTTCAAAGCAGATGGTTGTAACGATTTCTCAAAAAGCAGTTGATGGGCAAGGAGTTGTTGCAGTTAATTTAAGATTGGGGAGCATTACTGATATGCTTTCTAGTATTAAAGTGGGCAAGCAGGGGTATCTATCCTTATTGGATAAAAACAATGTCATTATTTCTGATCCGAAAGAAAAAAATGGATCGAAGGCAAAGGGGTCATTTTATAAAACGATTCATTCTGGTAACTCTGGCCAAATCAATGTCGTACACAAGGGGAAAAAAGAAAAGCTTTCTTATGAGACCAATCGTTTAACAGGTTGGAAAATCGTTGGTACTATGTATCAAGATGAGGTTAATCAAGCGGTTCATCCTATCTTAACTAAAACCATCATTGTCTTTGTGATTGCTTTAGTAATTGCTTTGTTATTCATCTACTTTATTATTCGAGCAATTACACGTCCAATTGCACTTTTAATGAATTCAGCTGATAAAGTTAGTGAAGGTGATCTGCGTCATCCCATTGTCATTAAATCTCGAGATGAAATTGGTCAGCTAGGGCATTCCTTTGAACGTATGCGGTTGTCGTTAACCCAGGTTGTCTCCGAGATTGAAAATAAGGCGACTTCTCTAGCGGCGTCTTCTGAGGAACTTTCTGCTAGTACGAACCAAAATAGTAAAGCGACTGAGCAAATTACGCAATCCATTCAGGAACTTAGCTTAGGTTCAGAGCAACAATCTCGGAGCATTGATGAAAGTACGCAAACAGCAATTGAAATGGTTACAACGATCAATGAAATCTCAGAAAGCTCCAATGAAGTGGCTTCGGCAGCTATTAATACCTCTAGTGTGGTCAATGAGGGGAATGAAGCTATTAATGTTGCAGTACACCAAATGCAACTTATTAAGCAAACGGTGAGCGATCTGGCTGACAAGCTTAAAACATTGGGTGAGTATTCGGCAAATATTGATCAAATCATTAATGTCATTACAGAAATTGCTGATCAGACTAATCTATTGGCACTTAATGCAGCTATCGAGGCAGCTCGAGCGGGTGAACAAGGAAAAGGCTTTGCAGTTGTTGCCGATGAGGTGCGTAAGCTAGCGGAACAATCCTCACAGTCGACTGATAAGATTAGAGGGGTGGTCACTGCTATTCAACGGGAAACTGATCAAGCATTGCAGTCTATGGATACAGGTAGAGTTGAAGTGGACAAAGGGATCGAAGTGGTTAATAGCGCGGGTGAATCCTTTAAAAATATTAAACAGTTAGGCGATAGCGTCACAAGTCAAGTACAAAATGTATCTGCCGCCGTTCAAGAGATTGCTGCTAGTACCGAGCAAAGTGTGCGTACCTTTGAGGGTATTTCAGAGATTTCTAAGCAGACCTTAACAGGAGCTCAAGATGTTTCCGCAACAACTGAGGAACAGCTTGCTTCTATGGAAGAAATATCCTTATCCGCAGAAAATCTCTCGAAAATGGCTGAAGAGCTACAAGGTATCATTGAACGATTTAAAATTAATTAATTAATTAAAAAGTAAGATCACTCGTAATGAGGTGATCTTACTTTTTTTATTTCTTGAGATGAATTGGTCAACAATGGCGCATAGAACCCACAGATCAAGCGGGATTATTTTGTTGTAGGCAGATATTAATTATTGTTGTATTATGTGTTATTAAATTGTAGTAAGAATGCCTAATCATCATCATGCAAAAAAATTGGCGTTTTTCTAATGAAAAGATAAAGATAAGGTGTATAATGAGGGTAAAAGACAGTTCATCATCGAGGAGAGTGTAATGCTTCAGAGTATTAATAGTCAGCTTGAAAAATTTATGCCTCTTATTACACCGGCAGGTGTTGTGATTGGGGTCATAGCTGCTTCATATCTTAAGGAATTTTCCTTTTTAATTCCATGGATTTTTGCTTTTGTAACATTTACAGGTAGTCTTGGATCAAGTTTTAAATCATTAAAGGAAGCTATTCTGCATCCGTTTCCTGTTTTTATTACACTATTTATTTTACATGTGTTCATGCCATTTTGGGCGTGGGGCATTGGTCATATCGTATTCAGTAGCGATACCTCAACGTTGACAGGACTTATTCTGGGCATGGTTATTCCAGCGGGTATTACGAGTTTTATCTGGGTGGCAATGTATAGAGGGAACACGACATTAACCCTATCCATTATATTAATTGATACCCTATTATCTCCGTTTATCGTTCCCTATTCTTTGCATGTTTTCGTTGGGGCAACGGTGAAAATTGATAGTACGAGTCTTATATTAGGATTATTACAAATGGTTGTGGTTCCATCTTTGATTGCTATGTGTTGCAATCAATTGACTCACGGAAAAGTGAAGCAGGTGCTCAATCCAAGCTTGGCTCCGTTAGCAAAATTGGGTGTTTTCATTGTTGTCATGCTTAATGGATCTGAGGTGGCTCCCTATTTAAGGCATATTAATCTTAAGCTATTAAGCGTCACGGGTGTCGTATTTTTTATTGCCCTTGCAGGATATTTCTTTTCTTTCATTATTAGTAAGCTATTGCGTTGCTCACCGGCATCAGTCATTGCTATCACTTACACAGGAGGAATGCGTAATATTAGCGCAGGTTCTGTCCTAGCTGTTTCTTATTTTCCTGCTGCTGTCGTTGTTCCCGTTGTGATTGGGATGCTCTTTCAGCAAATCCTGGCATCGTTATGCGGGATGTTTTTAAAGAGATTTTATGTGGTGAAAGCAAGTGAGCAACAGCGGGCATCTTAACGTTAAGTGCAGGAGGTTAGTCGTGTATTTAACTGTAGAAGAAACAGCGGAGTATTTGTCGCTTCCTGTGTCGTATATAGAAGCACTTATTCAGCAACGGCGTATTCGTGCTGTCCATGATGGAGATCAGTACCTGATTAATAAAGAGCAATTTAATCGTCATCTGGAACAGCTGGAGAAATATAAAAAGCAGCTTGAAGAAGGAAATGAAGAGACGCTTCTAGAGGATTGGGATGTCAAGGATGAAGATTGATCTCAACTTAAAATAATTGGTTTTAATTTACTATGTTAATCTTGAGCTAATGTGTTATAATAAAGCTCATAAGCTGCAGTGCCCGTTGCGTTATGATGTTTCAACCGTTGCATATAAAAAGGGAGTTTTACATCTGAAAATAGACATCATGCCTTGATAATGAGGACGATGAACGTTTTTGTGCGAACGCCCACCTGTCGCGAGCAGGTTCGAAACACAAGCGTGACGACATCAGCGGCTGATATATATTTTTGTAGAAAGAACTGGAAAACTGGTTCTTTTTTTTGTGCATTTTTTAGCATAGATAACCGTTTGTTTCCATTTGGATTCGTGCTACAATGTAGACAACCTTTATAGAAATGTGGAAATGAGATGAAGCCTTTTTCAATTGCGAATCATAATATTAAGATCATGTTTTGGATTCAGTTTTTTGGGACAATTAATTTTATGCAACCAGTTCTAACCCTCTTCTATTTGAATAGAGGGCTAACGGCAGTCGATATCCTTTTTTTACAGCTGTTTTGGAGTGGTGCTGTGTTAGTTGGGGAAGTGCCGGGAGGTATTATTGCTGATCGTTTTGGACCAAAGGTCTCTTTTTTTGTTGGTTCTGTCATTAAAATTTTAAGTCTAGGCGTGCTCATCTTTGCTTACAGCCCATGGCTCTTTTTCCTTTCCAGTGCTTTAAATGGTTTTTCTTCTACCTTCTTTTCGGGGGCTGATGAAGCACTCGTTTATGAGTCGTTAAAGGAAGAGAAAAAGCATCATTTGATGGATAGGGCGATGGGGAACATTCAGTCTGCAGGGTTTATCTCTATGCTGATAGCTGTCATTTTTGGTGCTTTTGTTGCCAAGGACTTACATCCTCAACAGTTTACCCTCCTTATTTGTTTGGGGCTGGTGTTCTATCTTTTTGAATGCTTGCTTATTTTCTTTATCAAAAGTCCCACTTATGTAGAAAGTTTTTATGAAAATTCTTTTAAACAGGTGCGTTCCGGGATAAAGGCTATTCGTAAAGCACCTCAGCTCCTCTTCCTGTTTTTGAACTATACACTGGTTTTTATTCCAGCAGATTCGGTTTATGAGGCTTTTAATCAGCCCTTATTTAAACATGCGGGTCTACCTGTCTTTTTGATAGGTGTTGTCTATGCTGTTGCGGCAATCGGTGGGTATTTTTTCTCAAGAAATGCCGCTTGGCTAGCGATGCGCTTCTCGAGAAAAAAATTAATGTATTTCACGGGAATATTAACGGTTTTGGGGCTACTTTTATCTGCGATATTCCAACAAACACTTTGGTTGATCATTGGCGCTTTTTTTCTCTTGAGATTCGGGCAGGCGATGAGATATCCTATTTATTCACAATTAAGCAATGATTTGATTCCTTCATCTGTAAGAGCGACAACGATATCCTTGCTTTCCGTCTTGGATTCCGCTGCTGATTTGATCGTTTTTGGCATATTGTCGATCATTGCCGTCAAGGGGCTGACAGATATTCTACTTGTAAGTGCTTGTGTTGCCTTGGTCGGTATGCTTTTCCCTATTCAAAGGCTACGACAAAATATAATTGCAGTGCAGGAAGAGCAGAATTGAAGCATCATCGGTCGATAAAAGCAATTAATTGTTGTAATTTTTCATCTGTGAGTTCACCTGAATTATCAAAATAAAGAATGGATGTGTTGGGAATATTCCATGTAACATTATATTCCTTTTTTTCGCTCTTATAAGCGTCCCAATGATTTAATTTCCACTGATCACGATCATAACCACGCTCGCTAATGCGTTCCCTTTCAACTTGAGCATTTTGTACCTCAACAATAATTACTTTGACATCGACCTCCGAAAGCGCAAAGCCGTTTGCTGTTAAAACGTCTTCTATCCAGGTAGGGGTAGTAAGCTCTCTTGTAAAAGGACCGATTAGGGCGACGTTTTGATGAGCTTTCATATTGTCCATTGCAACATCCATCAGTGCTTGATAAGGTAGGTTCCTCAAATGCTGTTTATAAAAGGCTGAATCTCTGTCGTCAGGGCTTTGTCCATTCATTTCGAGCATTTTAGTGACAAAAGGAGTGCCGATGGTGTCCATATCGAGATAAGCCCATGAAAAGGTTTCGGATAAACGTTGCGAAAGATAGGATTTGCCTGTTCCGGCGGTACCTACAAAAAATACTAATTTCAAATGAATACCTTCTTTCCCCATTGTGTTGCAGGGCAGTTTTTTTAACCAAAATATCTGCTTTTATGATAGCATTCGTTGTTCAAAAAGAAAATAATCTCTTCGCTACTTAAAGCAGTCTTCATTGGGCTTTTGACTTATATTGCGGATCAAGGTGTTCGGGATAGCCATATGCTCCATGTTCACTGATATCTAAACCAGAGAGCTCTTCCTCGGATGTAACACGAAGACCGATTGTCTTTTTAAGAATGAATAGGATGATGAATGACACCACGGCAACATACATCATGGAAACAATAACGCCAAGGACTTGGACACCAAGCTGATGAAGTCCTCCGCCGTAAAAAAGACCAGCTTGACCTACCCCTCCAGATTTAACGAGTCGATTGGAAGCGAAAAACCCTGTCGAAATCGTACCGATAATACCAGCGATACCGTGAACAGAAAAAGCATATACGGGATCATCTAAGCCTTTTTTTTCAAAGTACACAGAAGTCCAGAAGGTGACTGCCCCTGCGATAGCACCAATGATAATAGCAGCCCATGCTTCGACAAATGCACAGGAAGCAGTGATGGCTACCAAGGCAGCAAGGGCACCATTAATCATCGCGCCAATGTCAGCTTTGCCGCCAAGGATTTTTGCGGTAATGATTGCTGCAAGGGCTCCGGCTGCTGCAGCCAGATTGGTTGTTAGCGTAATAAATCCAAAGAAACCATTTGCGGCGGACATTGTACTTCCAGCATTAAATCCAAACCAGCCAATCCACAAAATGATGCCTCCGATTACAGAGTAAACTTGGTTATGACCAGGGATCAAGTTAGGTGTTTTATTTTTATTAAATTTTCCGATACGTGGTCCAAGTAAAAGCGTACCGATTAAAGCAGCAATTGCCCCTTGAAGATGAACAACTGTTGAACCAGCAAAATCTTGCATGCCCATTTTACTTAACCAACCACCGCCCCAAACCCAGTGACCGATCACAGGATAAATAATAATAGTAAATAGAATACCGAAGACAATATAAACAGAAAGCTTGCCTCTTTCGGCAAAACCTCCCCAGGCAATGGCAAGAGAGACTGCAGCGAAGGCCATTTGGAAAAGATACTTTAACGATAGTGGAATATGGGCCCAAGAAATCGAATCATAGGTATGTTTTCCAGCATCTAAAAACCAACCAGTGGTTCCAAACATGGCATTGCCATCTCCGAAGATGATAGTAAATCCGAAAGCCCAGAAAAAGATAGAGACGATGGCAAAACTTAATAATTGTTTTCCAGCAATGTGTCCAGAGTTTTTCATTCGGGCTGAGCCGGCTTCTAAAAGTGCAAATCCGACTTGCATGCCAATTACAAGAATGGCTGCTAACATGACCCAAAGTGAATCTAACTCATAAGTGATGTCTTTTAAGTTCATATACATATCCCCTTTTATGTTAACTTTTATAACACAATAAGTAATAATATAATTAAAAAAGAGCTATAATGCAAATTTTTTTCAAAAAAACATCAAATAATCTCTTTTTTGGTTCGGTTTTTTATATTTTATTTTTATTTTGTTAGGTTTTCTAACAATAAAATTAAGAGGATGGAAGATTCTGTTGTAAAATAGGAAGAAGTGATTATTTTTTAAAAAATAGTTTGTTTAGCAATTGAATGGATGTCAAGCGTAGCGAGTAGTGTTCTTTACATAGAAAAAAATATAGACTAAAATGACAATAATTTCTATTAGGAGGAATGTAGTATGAACGTACTTGTGGCGGGCGCTAATGGGCATACAGGCAGATTGATCGTTCAAAAGCTTGCATTGGATGGCGTGCATCATGCTTATGCTATGGTTCGTAGCGAAGATCAGGTTGAATCACTTAAAAACTTGGGGGCAGAACGGGTAATTGTCGCAGATCTTGAAGCACAGGATCTCAGTGCGGTGGTGAGGGGCTGTGATGCAGTGATATTTGCAGCGGGGTCGGGTTCAAAAACGGGACCTGAAAAAACAATTGGCGTCGATGAAGAAGGTGCTAACAAATTGGTTGATGCTGCGAAGATGAACGGTGTCAAGCGCTTTGTTATGTTAAGCTCGGTGGGAGCCGATGGAGACATTAAGGATTACAACGGTTCGTTAAAACATTACGTTGAAGCGAAAGGGAGAGCGGATCGTTATTTGCAGGAGAGTGGTGTGAATTATACGATCGTACGTCCGGGTCTTTTGACGCACGCCCCCGCTAAGGGAAAGGTTGATATAAGGAAGCATTATGAGTATGAGGAACATGAGGGAAGGAGCATTTCAAGAGCAGACCTTGCTCATGTTTTAGTCGCTTCTCTAGACAATCCTCATGTTAAAAATAAGATTTTTGAGATGTATTCAGGACAAGATCCGATTGATAAAGCTTTACGGGATTTTGAATAAAAGCTATTGAAATTGAGCTTTTAGTTAAATTCTGCAAGTGGTGTGACTTAACCTTCCAATTTATTTTGGGAGGTTTTTTTGGCTACAGGACTATCAATGGTTCATTTCAGGAAATAAAAGGAGTTGTCCATATAGATAGGGATGACTATCTCGAGCATTGCTGTGGAAGATTTGCGAATGGCTATCATGTTCTTATATAGGGTTTGTGATATAATGATGGCACGTTAATAGGGCATATAAATTCTATAAACATGAATATAATATGAGAAATTGTAATGCATCACTCAAGGAATTATTGCTATTATTTTGGTCGGAAGATAGTCGATAAAGAAGAGGGACACATATGGCAAATTTGAAAAGCAAACATTCAAAGCAAAAGACTGTTTTTGAAGTCACTGAATCCAAAGATCTTTTACCTTTTTTATTAGAGGTCTTTAGCAATAGAAGTAGAAATTCTGTAAAGGGCTTATTAACCCGAGGACAAGTTTATGTCAATGAGCGAGTACAGACAAAGCATAATCATGTTTTAAAATGGGGTGACGTGGTCATGATTCGTTGGGGCACTGCTTTGCTACCCAAGGAAACAGGGATCACAGTGATCTATGAGGATGATGATGTTCTTGTCATTGATAAACCCGCAGGCTTATTGACCATTGCCACAGCCAAGGAAAAGGAGCGAACGGCTTATCACGAGCTAACGACCTATATTCAAAGTCGAAATGCTCGTCGGCGTTTATTTATTGTCCATCGCTTGGATAAAGAAACATCCGGAGTTATGATGTTTGCTAAAAATATACGTACCAAAGAACGGATGCAAAGTGCGTGGCGTGAGCGCGTGGCTAAGCGGACATATGTTGCTCTTGTAGAAGGACGGGTGAATCAGGAGCAAGGGACCATCACTTCTTGGCTAAAAGAGACAAAGACTCACCGCATGTATTCTACTCAAAAAGCAGGAGATGGGCACAAGGCGGTGACGCATTATAAAGTATTACGGAAAAACGCATATTATTCCCTTTTGGAAGTGCATCTCGAAACAGGGCGGAAAAATCAAATTCGGGTGCATATGCAGGAGCAAGGGCATCCGATTGTGGGTGATAAGCTTTATGGTGCTGAAATGAAAGGTATTGGCAGGCTTGGTTTACACGCAATGTCACTTGCTTTTAAACATCCTACGACCGATCAAATCAAAGACTTTGAATCCCCCATGCCTGAAGTTTTTTTAAAACCTTTTAACAAGGGGAAATAAGTAACAAGATGATGCTTAGCCCTGGTAAAAGAGTAGCGAAAAATCACAGAATTTGTGTAGTGAAGACGTTGCAGATGACGTCTGGCATCGGTTATAGAACATGGTTGAAATGGTCGTCGATTGGATTGAATTTTTGGCTATTCTGCTTGAATGGAAGTGCATATAAACTTTAAGAAATGTGGTGATCTCCTTGTTTGATGATCAAATTTTACATTTCAACCCAATGATTGCTAAGGACAAGCCAAATAGTATTCATGATAATAGCTTGTGTCCATTTTGTGCAGAGGATCAACTTGAAGGAATTGTCGATACACGAGATCATATGATCTTTGTTAAAAATAAGTATCCCGTTTTTGAAGAAACGTTTCCGATGGTACTTATAGAGACAGATGAGTGTCAGTCGGAATTATCTGAGTATGCGCTCCCTCATCTATATAATTTGATGACATTTGCTTTTGAAAAATGGTTGGAGATGGAGAATGATGAACGATTTAAATCCGTGATATTCTTTAAGAATCATGGACCATTGTCGGGCGGTTCCATTCGCCATCCGCATATGCAAATCATCGGCATGGAGAAGATAGATTATCATGATAATCTCAAGGAAGAGTACTTTATAGGCGACCATATTATCAGTTCTGATGCACTAGAGGTTAATCTATCCACTCGTCCAATGATTGGGTTTACCGAGTTTAATATCTGTTTTAAGGATTTGAGTCAGCTCCATAAGGTGTCAAGATTTATGCAATCCATTTGCCATTATATTTTGAATCGTTTCAATGATGGGAGCTGTCATAGTTATAATATCTTTTTCTATCATTGGTTAAATGCTTTTTATGTAAAAATCGTTCCAAGATATGTGACGCCGCCTTTACATGTAGGCTTTGGATTTAGGCAAATCTACACTAATTCAGAAGCGCTTATTGCGGATTTACGTCAGCGTTATTTTTATCAACCAGAGTCCTTGCCAAAGTGAAAGATAAAAGCCTAAAGTGCATGATCTGAAGAACTATTTAGAATACAAAAACAAGCAAGAAACTTTTCCCATCCTTCTTTTTTGCGTATGATAATGCTGTTGAGTTTGATATTAGAGTAAGGTGATGGCATTTTTATGATTAGAACAATGCAGAGCTCCAGCCCTAAGCCATGGTTGCTTGTATTGACCGTTGGTTTAGGTACACTGCTCAATCCACTTAATTCGTCGATGATATCGGTAGCCCTCACACGCCTGCAACATGAATTTGCTCTATCAGTGGCGACGGCTTCATGGTTAATCTCGGCTTTTTACTTGGCGAGTGCAGCAGGACAACCTATTTTTGGGAAGCTCAGTGATATGTTTGGACCTAAGCGACTTTTCTTAGCGGGTCTCATTGTTGCTGCCCTGGCATCAAGTTTAGCTCCCTTTGCACCTAATTTTGGTTGGCTTCTGGTTTGTCGTATCTTTCAAGCTATCGGAAGTTCCACTCTTTTTCCAAGTGGGATGTCGATGGTGCGGAAGCATATTACTGTAGGTCAAGGAAGGGCGCTGGCTGTATTGTCGATTTTCACTTCTACTTCGGCAGCCTTTGGGCCTTCAATTGGGGGATTTTTAATTGAATTTTGGGATTGGCCGGCGATTTTCTTGGTTAATTTTCCTTTTATCATTCTGTCCTTTGTGCTTGCCATCTTTGTTTTGCCTGGTCAGAAGGCGAGGAAGATTGAGTTGTATCGCATTGATTTTGTAGGTATCCTGTTATTTGTTATTGGCATTGTGACGCTCATCGTTTTCTTATTATCGATTGAAGGTGGTGTGCGTTGGTGGGCACTTCCAGTTACCGTTGTGGCCTTTATTTCTTTTTACTTTTATGAGCGCCAGCATCATGAACCGTTTATCGATTTGAAATCATTGAAAAGCAATGTCAACTTATCTTTTGTCTATCTACAATTTATTTGTGTTAATCTTGTTTATTATTGTAGTTTCATCGGCCTGCCGTTACTGTTACAACAGATGAGGGGTTATAGCGAAGGTCAAACGGGTTTGATCATGCTGGCAATGGCGGGTTGTGCTGTTTTTATAGCTCCGATGGCGGGACGTTGGATTGATCGAAAAGGTGCAAAGCCTTCGCTGATTGCTGGTGGTATATCGATCTTATTGGGGACGCTTTTGTTTCTGACTTTACATAATAGCACACCGCTTTGGTGGCTGATTATCATTATGATTGTGCTGGGCATCGGCAGTGGGTTTAATAATATTTCAATGCAAATGGCTCTGTATGATTATGTGACACCAGAAGAGACAGGTTCTGCTTCTGGCTTGTTTCAAACGAGTCGGTATTTAGGATCAATTTCCGCATCCACCGTTCTTGGCTTGTTATTTAGCTCGCATTTAGATATCGCTCATTTTCATTTGGTTGCTTGGGTGTGTGCCATAGGGAGTTTATTGGCACTATTCCTTAGTCTACGCTTGCCTAGACGACAGAAGCAATCCACTTCATAAACGAATTATTAATAAGATTAGTCGTCTAAGCAAGTGTTGTTTGGACGGCTATCTTTTTGGAAATTTAGATAGCGGCATCATGAGTTTCACTTTCACTGAAAATAGTCTGCTATTGTTGTTGAAAATGGTTAGAGACTTTGTGACAGGTGATGATAAAAACAGAGGATGTATATTGATAAACTATAGTGGTTGGGTGGTGAGAGGGTAAATGATGTCTATGCAAGAAGCGGAGGATCTAGTCTACCGTTCGTTTCTTAAAGCACAACCTTATATTCCAAAATCTGATGCTGCACGTGATATTACTTTAACCAGACGATTATTGGACGCAGTAGGATCTCCAGATAAGGGGATGCCGACGATTCTTGTGACGGGGAGTAAGGGTAAAGGGTCTACAAGTCGTTTAATCTCCTCTCTGTTAAGTCATTACGGTTATAAAGTGGGATTATTTACTTCGCCACATTTGATCAGTTTCACAGAACGGATACGTGTTGATGGGGTGGCTATTCCAGAAGGAGATTTTATCAGGCTGATGACTCACATTCGTCCGTTGATCTTTACTCTGTCTGATCGGCTTTCTCAATCGACATACTTAGGACCTATAGGTATTAATTTAACGATTGCTATGCTGTATTTTCAGGAACAGAAAACGGACATTGTTGTCATTGAGTGTGGTCGTGGAGGGCGTTTTGACGATACGAATGTTCTTGCCAACACATGGGCTGTGATTACGCCAATCATGACAGAACATATAACTCAGCTGGGACCGACATTAAAAGATGTTACTTGGCATAAGTTGGGTATTGTCAAACCAATGACTCAGCATGTTATCATTGGCAAACAAGAGGGGTTAAGTTTGAAGGAATTAATGTCGACGAAAGAGTTAGTAGGGAAGCAACTGCATGCTTTTGGTACTGCTTTTCATACTGATGTTGTTCATCTGACGATGAAAGGCACTCATTTTGATGTGTACACGCAGCTGGCGGAGTATCCACAGCTCCGCTTGTCATTGCTTGGGAATTTTCAGGCAGAAAATGCTGCTGTGGCTATTCAGACTGTGGAAACGATTATCGGAGAGAAATTAGCTATTCAAGTTGTGAAAGCTTGTTTTAGGCATGTACGGTGGCCAGGGAGATGTGAGATTGTCAGTACGCAGCCAACGATTATTTTGGATGGAGCGATTCATCGTGACTCCGCTTATTATCTACAGGACATTGTCAATATGCTTCATCCAACGTCGGTCACCACGCTTGTTATGGTTTCAAAAGATAAAGATTATTCTGGAGTTATCTCAGCTTGTGCAGATTTTTCTGATGCTATCATTATGACAGCCCCCGAGCATTCGCATAAGTACTTTCCAAAGGACGCTTTAGATATTGTCAGTAAATACCGGGTGAAAAGTCAGGGGATTTTTCCTTTGCGACGTGCTCTTTCTTATGCCAAAGCATGTGATCCAGAATTGATCTTGATTGTTGGTACGCAGACGGCAATTGGTGAAGTACAGGCATTATTAGGGAATTCTCTTGAGAACATTGGCCGTTGATAGGTTCTTTTTTGACATATGCTAAGTTTAGATTCACGTAAAAATAGGAACGGTTGCTAGATTTCATTATGGAATAGAGCATGGCGTCAATATGTGCTGGTGCTATGAGGTAAAAGGCTTAATGACTTAAAATCACTGAGCTGTTGGGTTTGGTTGCCAATTCTCTTCTGTGTTAGCCCCCTTTTCTCTTTACCAATGAAGAGGATTAGGGCATGATATGAGGGTATTAAGTATAGAGAGGATAGAGAGTGGTTGGTCATGAGAATACGTCGTGTCATTATTTCAATATTAGTTATTTGTTTTATTGTGGCATTTTGTCTATCTCTTCATTTTTATTTGAAAGCGCTTAATATAAATAAGGGGTTGACCAATGATAAGCCTGTTTCTTCATCTGATTATCATTTCATTCTTATTCCTGAAGAGATGGATAATCCTTATTGGCATCTTGTTGAAGACGGAGCCAAGGCGGCTGGAGCGCAAGCAGATGTTGCTATTGAATATAAAGGACCTGTCCAGGCGAATGTAGAAGAGCATATTGGTGCAATTGATACAGCGATTGCTACTAAGGTAGATGGGATTATTACGCAAGGAACAGTTAGCCCAGAAATGACTGCCGTTATAAATGCGGCAATTCAAAAGGGAATCCCAGTCATAACGCTCGATTCAGATGATCCTGATAGCCGTCGTGTTGCTTATATTGGTACCAATAATTTTAAGGCAGGCTATCAAGCAGGGGAAGCGTTGATTAAAGCGACACATGGGAAGGCAGAGGTTGGTATTATCACAGGAAACTTTGATTCTACTAATGAAAAACAACGTGTGGCTGGCTTTGAGAAGGCGGTTTCTAGAGCTCGAGATGTGCATATTGTGGATGTAGAGGAGTCCCATATCACCCGTGTTCAGGCTGCAGAAAAAACGTATAATATGCTTATTAAGTACCCTAAAATCAATGCCTTTTTTGGTACAAGTTCACTTGATGGTATAGGCATTTCTGCCATCATTGAGCAGTTAGATCACAAGAAGGATACGTATATCATAGCGTTTGATACTTTAAAAGAGACGCAAACATTAATAAAGAAAGGCGCTATTGATGCAACCGTTAGCCAAGATCCTTATCAAATGGGTTATCAAAGTGTACTGATGATGCTCGATATTTTAAAGGGGAAGCAGATAAAGTCTTTAAAATATACTGATTCACAGATTATTCGTGCTTCAGATTTGAATATATCAATCACACATACTCATGCTGAGGTGAAGCACAAATGATGCGGATTCGAACGAAATTGCTGCTCTTTTTTCTGGTGCTGATTTTTATCATGAATGCTGTGGCTTATTTTTTATTTCAAAATGGTCAACGCTCTGTTGATCAATATGACCAGTTTTTACAGAGGTACTTTCTAGTAAATAAAGTGTCGCAAACAACCGATCAAGTATATATCAAATTAAATGATTATATGGTAGAGCATTCTCCAGAATATTATGATGCTTATTTAAACGAGAGGAAGGACTTAGAGGATAATGTGAGCGCTTTATCCAAGGTTATGAAAGATGATGTGAATCAGATTGATGTTGATAATTATATGAATATGATTACCAGCTATCTTGATGAAAGTGGCATTGTGTCTGATGCTTTTCGAAATCAAGAGATCGATGTTTATTCAGAGCATTTATCAGAGGTTTTGAAGATTAAGCAATATATTCAAAATGCGACGTTAACATTGATTAATAGTGAGCTTACGCATTATCAAGGGTTTTATCATAATCTGAATCAGAAAAATCATTATTATCAATCTATGGGAATATCCATGGTTATTGCAGCTATTCTTTTGGCAATATTATTTGCTTTATGGTTTTCTCAAGGTATTACAAGGCCCATTGGTCGGCTTACTTATGCTGCTAAGGAAATATCTAAGGGAAATTTTGATGGTCCTCCAGTCATTGTTAATACACGAGATGAGATGCGATTTTTGGCAGCTACCTTTAATGACATGAGAGGCAATATTCGTGAGTTAGTTGAAGAGATTGAGAAAAAGTCTGAGTTGGACCAACTATTAAAAGAAATGGAATTAAAAAATTTACAGAGTCAAATCAATCCCCACTTTCTATTTAATGTTTTAAATATTATATCGAAAACAGCTTATTTAGAAGGAGCAGAGCGGACCAGTGATTTAATTACATCTGTGGCTACAATGCTTCGTCATAACTTGCAGACTTTGGATAAACCAACAACCTTGCAACAAGAAGTTGATAGTATTCAAGAGTACTTTTTTCTGCAAAAAGCCCGTTTCGGGGAACGTGTGCATTTTAAAATAGAAACAGATGCTGCTGCCATGGACATTTTAATTCCTAATCTTGTTTTACAGCCTATTATTGAAAACGCTTTTAATCATGGGGTTGAATCACATGAACAGGGTGCTTGTATTCATCTGGAGATTCGTGACAGTGATACCCATGTACATATTTCAGTTAGTGACAATGGTGTAGGGATGGATGAAGCGACGAAGCAGAGATTAGAAAGATTAGAAGATCGAACAGAACAATCAGGTGGTAATAGTCAGTCAACAGGACTTGGTTTTATTAATGTGATGAAAAGATTACAGCTCTATTATGGCATTAGAAACTTTTTCACCATTGATACGAAAGAGGGAGAAGGTACTGAAATCAGAATTAAACTACCAAAAACATCTTAAATAGAAAAAATAAGGGGGAATCAATAGTAGTGAAGTTAAAATTATTGATTGTGGACGATGAAAGTATAGCAAGAGAAGCGCTCCGGAAGATGATTGAAGATAATTTGCCCGAGATTAGTGTCATTGGTGAATTGAATAATGGTAGGCAGGTCATTGAGCAAGCGCCAATTTTATTGCCGGATATGATCATGATGGATATTAAAATGCCGGGTATCGATGGAGTGGAGGCAGTCAAACAGATACGATCAAGCTTACCTGCTGTGAAATTCATCATGGTATCTGCTTATAACACCTTTGACTATGCCAAACGGGCAATGCGTGAAGGGGTGAAGGAATATCTGTTAAAGCCCAGTAAAAAAACAGAGATTTTAGAAACGATTCAGCGTGTGTCTCAAGAAATTCAACAGGAAAGAAGAAGTGAACGGGAGAATGAGGAGATTCGAAATTCCTATAAGAAGGCGTTATCTTTTGTGCAATCCGAGTGGGTATCTGCACTGCTCTTCGATCACATTCAAGATGTTGGTCATGAAGAGTGGGAGTCTGTTTTCAACCCCGATGAACAAGAGATTTATGCCATGGTGATTAGATTAGACATGGCTGTTGAACCTGAAACCAAGACCTTAAGAAAGCAGATCTATAAAGTGATAAGGCAATGGTTTCAAGATGAAAATAGGGGATATGCTGGACCGATGACTGACAATCATATCCCCATGCTTATGCTTGGATCGTCTACCTCAGAATATAGTTCACAGACTCATGCTATTCACTTAGCGAAGGCACTTATTCATAAGCTTGAGAAAATTTTCATGAACACATTTATCAATATTGGTATAGGAACCCCTGTTAAATCAGCAAATGCTTATGTGAACTCTTACAGTGAAGCCATGGTTGCTTTGGAGGAAACCAATGGGAATGTACGTTATCTATATTATCATCAATTGCTGGGTAGCCAAGATAAAGCGACAGCAGATATAAGATATTACGAGCATCAGCTTATGACTGCGGTTAAAAATGGGCAGATCAAAGAGATGATGACAGCTTTTCATTCTTATTTTATTCTTTTGAGCGAAAGTTACCATCATGATGTAAAGCAAATGAAAGAAAGTCTATGGGAAATGTGGGTAGTGCTGTCACGAATGTTAAAGGATATGGGCATCACGGTCGATATAATAAAACAATCATCAGCTACAACGCTTCAAAGCTTAAGTCAATCAGCACAGGCTCGCTTATTAAAGATTGCTGAAGAAATTGCGCACTGGCAAACTCACGATCTAGAAGGTGTCCTTTTTCAGGCAAAGACGTATATCGAGTCGCACTATGCTCGATCTATCTCATTGGAGGATGTGGCTAATCAAATTCAACTTAGTCCATATTACTTTAGTAAAGTATTTAAAGAGCGTATGGGCATGACCTATATTGATTACTTAACAAAGATCAGAATTGAGCAGGCTAAGTTGCTGATGCGATCCACGGATAAGTCACAAAAGGAAATCTGTTTTGAAGTCGGTTATCGTGATCCCAATTATTTCAGTAGAGTATTTAAAAAGTGGACGCATATGTCACCGACGGAGTATCGACAAGAAGAGAGGACTTGAGGTAAACAGCAATAAAGCTTCTCATCGAACCTCTTTAGAGATCCTTTTTTTAACCATGCAACGATGACTATTTTTAGAAAAGAAAATACCTGTGGAAGCACTGTTTCCATGAGCACAAAAAAGTACAGATAAATGACAAAAAAATACAGTATATAAAAAATACAACAATTCAATTATGTTATATTATTAATGAAGCGCTTACAATATTTTTAGAGGTGCTTTAATAGATATTTAAGAGGGGGTAGTAAAGTGAAAAAAAATCTGACCTTATTTTTAGGTGCAATCGCCATTTTTGCGCTGATACTTACTGGTTGTGGGAATTCAGGTTCTAAAAGCTCAAGCGCCAGTGGCTCTGACAATAATAATGGCAACCTAGAAATCTTTAGCTGGTGGACAGCTGGTGGTGAAGCAGATGGTTTGAAGGCTTTAAATACCGTATTTAATAAAAAATATCCAGATATTGATGTTAAAAATGAAGCAGTAGCTGGTGGAGCTGGGGCTAATGCTAAAGCTGTTCTGGCAACACGTATGCAGGGTAATAATCCTCCATCAACTTTCCAGGTGCATGGTGGAGCTGAATTAATGGCTTATGTTGATGCTGGAAAAATGCAACCGATTAATGATTTGTACAAAAAGAATGGTTGGGACGGTAAATTTCCAAAAGATTTGATGGACTTGGTCAGTAAGGATGGTAAAATCTACGGCATTCCCGTTGATGTCCATCGAGGCAATGTTCTTTGGTACAATAAGAAAATCTTTGACGATAATAATCTTCAACCGCCAAAGACCTTTGATGAATTTTTTAAAGTGGCAGATCAGCTGAAGGCTAAGGGAATTACACCACTTGCATTAGGAGATAAAGAACCTCTTGGTTCAACGACAATCTTTGAAGATGTCTTGCTAGGTGTTCTTGGTCCGGATAAGTACAAACAGCTATGGACTGGAGAGCTTGGCTTTGATGATCCTGGTGTGAAAAAATCGGCTGAAATTTTCAAAAAAATGCTTGGTTATATTAACGATGATCACAGTTCACTCGCTTGGCAAGATGCCGATGAGTTAGTGGCAAATGGTAAGGCGGCAATGAATATTATGGGTGACTGGGCAAAGGGTTACTTTACGAGTGAAAATATGACCTATGGAAAAGATTTTGGTGCAGTGGATACGCCTAACACAGATGGATCATTCATGGTTGTTACGGATACCTTTGGGAAACCAAAGGGTGTTAAAAATGAAAAGCAAGTGGATGAATATTTAACAGAATTAGGTTCTGTTGAGGGTCAAGATGCCTTTAATCCAAAAAAAGGATCCATCCCAGCCCGATTAGATGCTGACAGATCTAAATATGATGCATATAGCACAAGTGCTATGGATGATTTTAAAGATAATGCCTTAGTACCAAGCCTTGAAAATGGTTCAGCAGCACCTCAAGGATTTTTAACAAAAGTTGATACAGCGGTCAATGTGTTTGTTACACAGAAGAATGTTGGTAACTTTATTAACTCATTGAAACAAGCAAGTTCTTCTTTAAAATAATCGATTGGCAGAGAGGGGGGCTTATCGTAGCTCCCTCTCCTTTCTGTTCATTAAGCTTTATAGCATAATCCTATTCTTTTCTATACACATCTTAATTGATTAAGGAGGCATCCAATGTGTCGGAAGTGACTCTAGCAGATGATCAGACACCGATCAGCAAAACGACATTAGGATCCAAGCCACGCAAGCGTAAGCGAGTGACCGGTGATCGCTGGTTGGCTCTGGCTTTTATTGCGCCATCTATCATACTCATAGCTGTTTTTGTTTATGGCTTTATAGGGTGGACAGGGTATGTGTCTTTAAGTAATTGGAATTCATTTTTACCCGATTTTTCTTTTGCAGGTTTGGATAATTTTTTGTATATTTTCAAGGATTTTCGTTTCCAAGCAGATATTCGAAATACGATCTTTTTTACGTTATTTTTTATCGTTGCTGTTATTTTTCTCGGTATGTTTCTCGCAATCTTTATCGATCAACGAGTGAAGGGTGAGGCGATTTTTCGCAATATCTTTTTATTTCCCATGGCTTTATCATTTGTCGTAACAGGTGTTGTATGGCGTTGGGTTCTCAGTCCTTCTTCAGGAATCAATTTATTTTTGGAACATTTTGGAATTCATTTCAAATGGTACACGTCGACGGGGGTTTATCCCTCCTTGCACATAGGTGCGATCGATTTCGGCATCCCGGTGGCGGTGATTGCGATTGTCATTGCGGCAACATGGCAACAGACAGGTTTTTCATTGGCAATGTTTTTAGCAGGTTTGCGTGGCATTCCGGAAGAGCTGAAAGAAGCTGCACGCATTGATGGTGCCTCTGAATGGCAAATATTTTGGCGGGTTATCCTACCACAAATGAAGCCGATCATGTTTAGTGTCGTCATTATCATGGCTCATATTTCTTTAAAGATATTTGATCTTATCTATACCATGACAGGACCTGGTGCTGATTTTGTAACGGATATGCCAGGTGTGAATATGTTTGAAACAACCTTTAAGTCTAATTTCTATGCTCAAGGGGCTGCGATAGCGGTTGTTATGCTCATATTGGTTGCCATATTTATCGTACCGTATCTCATCAGAAGCAGGAAGGGGGATGCTTAATGCCACGAAGTGTGTCGCGTAGCCTCATTTACCTCATTCTGATTGTCGCAAGCATCTGTTTCCTTGTTCCTATATATGTCATGCTCGTTACTAGCCTAAAACCATTTGATCAAGTATCCCTTGATCACTTATGGCAGTTTCCAAAGGCGATTGATTGGTCTGGTTATCGAGAAGCCATTTCTAAACTGGCTCCCAATTTTCTGAATTCAGTTTATCTCGTGGTGCCGGCGACATTGATCTCAGCCTTGCTCGGTTCTTTAAACGGATATGTGTTATCCAAGTGGAAGTTTAAAGGCTCAGATTGGGTGTTTATTATTATTTTGTTCGGGATGTTTATTCCTTATCAAAGCATTCTCATCCCGCTCATTGAGTTTATTCGTAGTATCGGATTATATAATACGATTCCTGGATTAATTCTCGTGCATGTTGTCTATGGTATTCCGATTACTACGCTGATGTTTCGAAATTTTTATGCGAGTATTCCAGATGCTTTGATTGAATCATCACAAATAGACGGAGCGGGATTTTTAAAAATTTACCGCCATGTCATCATGCCGCTGTCTATCACCGGGTTTGTAGTTGTTGCCATTTGGCAGTTCACGAACATATGGAATGAATTTCTTTTTGCTGTAACGGTTACTTCCTCAGATAAACAGCCGATCATGGTTGCTTTGCAAAACCTCGCAGGAAGTCAGGTCGTACACTTTAATGTCCAAATGGCAGGAGCAATTCTCGCCGCTTTACCGACGTTGCTTGTCTACATTTTCTTAGGAAAATACTTTATAAGAGGCATGCTGGCAGGATCTGTGAAAGGGTAAAAAGAGTAACATGAGTAAAAAGGAGGGTCTCCGTAAAAGCATCGCTTTTACGGAGACCCTTGTTTCTTACCTTTGGTCAAAAAGAGTGATTATGGCGAATTAGATATCACATGTTGTTGTTCTTCTTTCCCCCTTAGATCACTATCAGGGAATTTTTTGCTCGTCTAATTCATCTTCATCAGCGGTAATGCGTGATTTTTTCAAGGCACTTGCCACGCCCCAATAATAAAAGATAAGGGAACCTGCGGCGATAATGATGCTATCCCAAGGCTGTGGGATCACTTTATATGGCATGTTGCCAGCACTATTGGTAGGACCAAAAGAGCCAATATAGAGGATGATGAGCATGAAGGCATAATAACCGAATAGCCAAATCGTTGCTTTAAAGTCTTGCTTGAGTGTTGCCTTTAATGTGTTATCTTTATCTACAAAAGCGAGATACAGAACGAGTGAGGCAACAACAAAAATAATCAAAATCTCCATGGTTGCCCAGCCACTCCAGTAGGCTACCAGTGAGGCAGCTATAAAGGCCAAGGGTGATATCCAGCTACCTCCACGTAATTTAAATGGACGAGGGAGATCAGGATCCGTTTTTCGCAAGGATGCAAAGGAAATGGGTCCAAGCATATAAGTTAATACAAAGGCTGATGTAACAGCACCTACAAGACCGTTCCATGCTTGAAATTGTCCTGGTAACGTCCAAGCAACACCTAAGATAAGTGCTAGCCATAGAGCACCACGAGGGAGTCCTGTGCGTTTATCTACTTTTTGGAAAACAGAATAAAAATAGCCATTTTTTGCCCAAGCGAACATGACTCGAGCGGTTCCTGATAGAAAGATATTTCCTGTTGCTGTTGGTGAAATAGCGGAATCAATCAGGATAAGGTTAGCTAGCCAGACAATACCTAGCATCTTGGTAAGATTGACCCAAGGTGATTGCCAGTCAATACTTGCCCACCCTGCACTAATGACATCTTCTGGTATGGCACCTATAAAGGAAATTTGTAAGAGGAGATAAAGAATTAAACATAGTGCGACAGACAATATGATAGCGATAGGCACATCTCTTTGCGGACGACGGGCTTCAGCGGCGAAATCCACCGCTTGACGGAAGCCAAGAAAGGCAAAGGCGATACCTGCAGCAACGACGGCTTTGAAGACACCGTGGAATCCTCCCGGATCAGCGCCAGAAGCGTGAAAATTACTTGGATGAAAATTAAAAAGCAGAACGATAACAAGTAAAATTGGAACGATGAATTTAAAGAAGGTTAATGCGGTATTAAACTTGCCGAATACATTAACGCTCCAATAGTTAACTAAAAAGAAAAGAATGATAAGAGCAATTTGTAGCATAAATCCAGTAATACTTGGGCTGTGATCAGCTTTTTCAAGACCGGACCACCATGTGGAAGCATATTGACGAACGGCTTCAACTTCAACGCCAATCACACTGGTGTAGCCTAGCATAGAAGCAAATCCGGCAAGGTAGCCAACCATGGAACCATGAGAATAATCAGGATAGCGTAAAAATCCACCTGATCGAGGTAATGCTGCGGAAAGCTCAGCGTAAACAAGACCGATAAGAATAAAGATAATGGCGCCAATGATCCATGATAACCAAGCTAATGATCCAGCCAGTGCTGCACTGTTCATTGCTCCGTAGAGCCAACCTGATCCAATGATAGATCCGCAGCCGAGAAATGTGAGGTCTAATAAATTAAGTCGTTTCTTAAATTGTCCCTGCTGTTCCATACGTGCGGTGTCCCCCTATTTTTTCTAGTAAACAGTGTCAGTGTAACTTTTTGATTCAGATTAATCAATGTTTTTTGACTAATATATTAATATATTAGTTTTAGTATTATTATTTCTGTAGAGATTGACCATTCCTTTGCAGGTCGTCGTGTTTAGAGGGAATGTGATAAGGAAAGAAGCAGATAAGGATTAAACAGATTATTTGCCTTACCATCTTAGACCGATTAAAATTTAAAGTGTTACCATATTAATTTAACCATTTTGTTAAAAGGGAGCGATGATGATGGGCAAAAAAATAGCGACAGTGTTGACTGATGAATTCGAAGACGTTGAGTTCACTGCCCCAGCACAGGCTTATAGAGATGCAGGTCATGAGGTAATCGTTATTGAGAAGGACAAAAGCAAAACGCTAACTGGGAAACATGGTGAAAAGGTGACTGTAGATATGACCATCGATGAAGCTAATCCTGCTGACTTTGATGCGCTCTTAATCCCTGGTGGTTTCTCGCCAGATTTATTGCGTGAGGATGATCGTTTTGTTGCTTTTTCTAAGGCGTTCATGGATAAAAGAAAACCAGTGTTTTCCATTTGTCATGGACCACAATTGCTTATAACCGCTAAGACACTTGAGGGAAGAAAGGCAACAGGCTATAAATCCATCAAAGTGGATATGGAATATGCGGGCGCTAACTACGTAGATGAGGAAGTCGTTGTTTGTTGCAACCAGCTTGTTACAAGTCGTACACCTGACGATATTCCGGCATTTAACCGTGAATCCTTGAAAATTCTTGCAGGTTAATCGACATAGGGTGGACCTGCTTGCTAGATGATGGCGGGTCAGAGTTTTTTCATAATTGATCTTGAAAAGTTGCGATATTGATATATGTTAAATTTTTTAATGATATATTACTGTGTGTAATGTAAAAGATTGTCCTCAAAGAAACCTTGGGGACAATCTTTTTTATATTCCATATTATTTGTTTGTCAGATCAAGAAATAATTCAATGTCTTGGACAATTTGTTCACAGGCATTTTTCCAAAAGTCATCTTGCTCAAGATTGCTACCTAAGTGCTTCAAGGCTAGTTCTTCAACAGTCATTGCGCCGGTATCGCGCAGGAGAGCGTCATATTTTTCTGCGAACGACGATCCTTCTTCTAATGCACGGGCATAAATCCCTGTACTGAACATGTAGCCGAATGTATAAGGGAAATTATAAAAAGGGACATCGGTGATATAGAAATGCAATTTCGATTCCCAAAAGGCAGGATGGTAGCTATCTAACTCTTCACAGAAGGCTTCTTTTTGTGCTTCTAACATGAGACTATTTAAGCGCTCAACGCTGACCAATCCCTTTTTCCGTTCTTCATAAAACTGAGTTTCAAATAAGAAGCGGGCATGGATATTCATGAAAAAAGCAACGGTACGCTGAAGCTTGTCTTCAAGTAAAGCAATTTGTTCTGCTTTGTTTTTAGCTGATTTGATTGCAGCGTCACTGACAATCAGCTCGGCAAAGGTAGAAGCTGTTTCAGCAACATTCATGGCGTAATTCTGGTTTAAATAAGGGATGTCGTTCATCACATGTTGATGATAAGCGTGACCAAGTTCATGAGCCAAGGTGGACACATTCGATGAACTCCCGCTATAGGTCATGAAGATTCTCGATTCTTTCGTCAATGGAAAGCTGGTACAAAATCCACCAGGTCGTTTGCCAAAGCGATCTTCTGCTTCTACCCAGCGATTTTCTAGAGCGTGCTGAGCAAAGGTTCCCATAGCGGGATTGAATTGACTAAAGTTGCTTACAATGAAGTCAGCAGCTTCCTCATATGTTACCATTTGATCTTCTGTAGTAATAGGCGCCTCTACATCGTGCCAGCTTAGCTTTTTAAGTCCTAAAAGTTCAGCCTTACGTCTCAAATATTTAACAACATGGGGTTTATAATCTATGATGGTTTGCCACATTGTGTCAAGCGTCTTCTGTGTCATGCGATTATAATCTAACGGTTCTTTGAGTACGCTGTTCCAGCCTCTTTGCTTATAGACGTTTAAGCGAAAACCCGAGAGATGGTTAAGGGCATTAAAGGCAAGATCTGCTTCTTCCTTCCAAATATTTTCCCAGGCGGTAAAGGCTTGCTGACGGACTGAACGATTACTGTTTGTTAAATAGTTGGCAAGCTGACCTACCGATAACTGTTGTTCTCCTTTTTCAGGATGATCGAAGGCAACTGTCATTTGACCAACAATCGTATCATAGAGGTCGCTCCAAGCATGATAGCCATCTACAGAAAGGGCATTGATAAGCTGTTCCTGTTGCATGGGTAATAGTTCCTGTGCTTTGCGGCGTTTCTCGTTCAACGGAAATTGCACATTAATCAGTTTGTCTGTTTTAAGCAATGCATCCCAGGTGGCTTTCGGTATAGTAGCGATTTGCGTATCTAGAAATGTTTCGCAGGATTTGAACTGTGCATATAAATTTTGTATGGCGTTAGAAAGAATATCTGCTTGTTTGTCTTGCATATCTTGAGCACGCAAGCAGCTTGTAAAAGCACTTGCTTCTACGAGGCGCTGTGCTAGATCTTCATATGCATAAAGATTTTCGAGCCAATCGTTGGCATGGTCAAAGGATTGTGGTACTGTACTATTTTGAAGCTGTTCATAAAGAGTCTGGGTGTCTTTCTCTAATGTTTCTAAAAAAGTGGTCAAGGCTTTTGAAGCACTACCACCTGAAAATATGGCATCAAGATTCCATGTTTGGTTAAGATGAGTCATAACTTACCTCCTACTTTGAAAATGGTGGGGAATTTTCCTTCATAAAAAGTATATCAAATCCAGAGTCATCTGTCTGAAAATGCAGTAGAAAACATATTATAAAATGTCTATTTTGTTGTGTAGGGATGTACTGATTTTTGATTTAAATCTTCGATCACTTAGTCATGGGCTTATGAAGACAGTGGGGTTTCCATCTTTCTCTCGTATGGCAGTATGGTATGATGATTAAATAAGGAGGTTAACGTTATTGATAAGTGTACTTTTTGTTTGTCTTGGCAACATATGCAGATCGCCAATGGCTGAGGCAATGTTTAAATATAAAGTGGAACGACGAGGGCTTAAGAATCACATTGTTATTGACTCAGCGGGAACAGGGGACTGGTATATTGGACATCCTCCTCATACAGGCACGCAAGCAATTTTGAAAAGTAAGGGTATTCCTTGTGCTGATCTGAAAGGTCGTCAGCTGACATCAGAAGATATGCGGCATTTTGATTATATTATTGCGATGGATCAAAGCAATGTGAGGACCGTATTAAAGTATGACGATCTAAAGAAAGAGAAACAGATATGTTGTCTATTGGACTTTGTTCCAGAGTACCCATTCCGTGATGTGCCTGATCCTTATTATACAGGTGACTTTGAAGAAGTATATGATCTGGTTGATGCTGGAACAGATGCTTTGCTTGTTCATCTTCTTACAGAGTGCCAACAGTTAGGAGTGATATAAAGTATGAAGCTAGTGTCTATTGAACCAACACCTAGTCCAAATTCAATGAAGTTGATTGTCAATGAAACCTTGCCAAGTGGTGAAAGCTTAAATTTTACTACGGATAACCAAGAAATAGCACCAGCACTTTTCAAAAGGATTTTGGCGGTTGAGGGTGTCAAAGGTCTTTATCGTGTAGCTGATTTTATGGCGTTAGAACGTTATCCAAAACAGGAGTGGGAAGCTATTCTTCCTAAAATTCGAGAGATATTTGGTGAGGATGAAGGTTCTTCAGAACACGTATCGGGAGCTGAGAAGAAGGATAAAGAAGCCTATGGAGAGATTCGTGTGCTCATTCAAATGTTTCGTGATATTCCAATGCAGGCTAAGCTTGAAGCGGATGGTGAAGAGGTGAGGGTTGGTCTCCCTGAGCGTTTCATGGAGGCCATCATGAAGGCACAGAGTGCTTCAGAAAATATTATTCTTGAAAGACGTTGGGTTGAACAAGCACCGCGTTATGGAGAAGTGGATGAAATTCAAAAGGATGTGGCCGAAGAGCTTGCTGCAGCCTATGATCAAGAGCGTTTAACACAGCTTGTTGATCGAGCCATTCATAAGAATGATGTGGATATAAAGCTTGACTCCCCATTTAAAAAGGTGAGCATGGTGGATATTGAGGACAGTGATTGGAGAAAACGCTACGCAGCTCTTGATCGTATGGATCCTTCTTTAGATGACCTACCGATTCTAGATAAAGCGTTGTATGACGAGAAGGTGGCAATTCGTCGCCTAGCTACTGTCTATCTTGGCATGTTGAAATCACCAGAAGTGCTCGCTTATCTTTATAAAGCGCTTCATGATAAAACCGTGACGGTACGGCGAACTGCAGGGGATGCGTTATCTGATTTAGGTTTTCAAGAAGCCATTCCAGAGATGACTGTATCTCTTAGAGACCCAAGTAAGATTGTACGCTGGCGAGCAGCTATGTTTTTATATGAGGTAGGAGATTCTAGCGCTTTAGAAGCTCTAAAAGCTGCTCAAAATGACTCGGAGTTTGAGGTTGCCTTGCAAGTGAAAATGGCAATTGAGCGCATTGAAGGTGGACAGCAGGCTAAGGGGTCAGTGTGGAAGCAGATGACGGAGGCAAGACAATCTAAGAGCCTGTAACTTAACAGGGAAATATCAGCAATCAGCGCTCAATATTACCAGCTATCTTTCCTTATATTCATCCCCCTTTTGTGTAAAATAACACCTGTAGCTGTGTGAGACTACAATTAAAAAAGGGATGTGTAATCATGGAAGCCTATCCAAGACGAAGTAAACTGGGGAAATTTATGTTTGTTGGAGGATTAGTGGGCGCCGCTGTTTCACTATTGGATCGTGGAACCCGAATGACTGTGATGAGAGGGTTGAGGTCAGCTAAGAATGGTAGTGTTAAGCTGTATCAAAGCATGAAAAATGATCCGTCAAGTGTATCTAGCTATATTAGAACCAAAGCGGATAATATTAAAATGACTGCTCAAGAAATTTCCGAGGATTTAACAGAAATAGCTGATAAAATGAATGGTGTTACAATAAGCTCTAAACAAGCCTATCAGTATGCTATGGAAACTGGCAGTGATATATCTAAAATCACTCACAAGCTGTGCCATCCAATGCAAGCTAAGGGTTTGTCTAGTGATAACGATGTGGCAAGGGAAGCGACAACGCAATCAAAACCACAAGGAAAACAGATATCGTCTGTAGCTACTGATGCAACAGCAAGTGACTCAAGTAGTTTTGGAAACGAATTTGGAAGTGAAGAAACCCTTGGGTATGGTTCTTCCCGTTCATTTAATAAATAAAACTGTACGCTAGAATTGAGAGCGAAATAAAGCGGGGCATCAAAAATGGGGAAACGTAGTATTCCGAACTTTATTAAATATCTTATTAAATGTATTTTTGAGGATAGAGTATTTGATTTAGCGGCACAATTAGCATATTTCTTTATGCTGTCGCTATTTCCTCTCCTCATTTTTGTATTTGCATTATTGCCGTATTTTGGTATTTCAGCGGAGAATGTCAAACCTTTGTTTGAAAGATTTTCTCCACCAGAATTAATGACTTTGATCAACGCCAATTTAAACACTGTTTTTAATAAACATACGGGTATATTATCCTTTAGTGTCATCGCTACGATTTGGCCGATGTCCACAGCGATTAATGCGATTATTCGTGTTCTGAATCGTGCCTATGATGTGAAGGAAGATCGCTCTTTTATCCTTTCAAGGGCTTTGGCTATATTATTAACTTTAGCGATGATTTTTGTCCTCATCATCGCCTTGGTTCTCAATGTGTTTGGACCCGCACTTGGAAGAACATTGCTATCCCATTTCAACGTGCCCATCCATATTGCTAATCTCATTGACTATGTTCGTTCGATCTTTAGTTTCTTTGTGATTATTATGGTCTTTGCAGGAATATACTTATTTGCACCCAATAAAAAGTTGCGCATTAGTGATGTGATTATTGGTGCGATTTTTGCTGCGGTTCTTTGGCAAATCGTATCATTGATCTTCTCAGTCTATGTCAAAGCTTTCGATAATTATTCAGCTACCTATGGAACACTTGGAGGGATCATTGTTTTAATGATATGGTTCTATTTAACTGGATTTATCTTGATCCTTGGTGGAGAAATTAATGCGGCGCTTAGGTTGCGAAGACAAAAGAATGAATTTAGTAGATGATTTTCGTATTTGAAAACATGCTGTTAGGCGTTATTTTTCTTGTTTCTTAAGATATGATGGCTTTTTAATGTCCCTGGATTTATAGGCAAGAGTTTTTTATTTATGTCTTTATAGAGTATACATGATTTCATCGTTTTTTATAAAAACTATAAGGGTATAAATGAGTGAGCTTAGACCTTGTTTAAGAAGGAGTGGATGTACTTTGCGATCAGCAGATTTTTTTGTAAAATGCTTAGAAAATGAGGGAGTGCGCTATATATTCGGCGTTCCTGGTGAGGAAAATATTGATGTCATGGATGCGCTGCTGGATTCTGATATTGAGTTCATTACGACACGTCATGAGACAGGTGCGGCATTCATGGCAAGCATGCTAGGTCGACTTTCGGGAAATCCTGGTGTTTGTTTAGCAACACTTGGACCTGGAGCCACTAACATGGTCACAGGTGTTGCGACAGGAAATATGGATCATACGCCAATGGTGGCTATTGTGGGTCAAGCGGATATGGATCGATTGCATAAAGCTTCTCATCAAGCTTATGATCTTGTTGCGATGTACCATCCCGTAACAAAGTGGGGAGCACGTATTCCGACTGCTAATACCATTGCAGAGATCGTTCGAAAAGCTTTCAAAGTAGCTAGTGAAGAAAAGCCCGGAGCCACCTTGATTGAGCTTCCAGAGAACGTTGCTAAATTGGAGATTCAAACTGAGATGGCGCCTCTTGCTATTTCAAACAATAATGCTCTGATGGGAACGCATGAAACGATTCAAGCTGCTGTTAAGCTGATTAAAAATGCTGAAAGTCCTGTTATTTTGGTTGGAAATGGTGTGACACGCAGTCAAGCCTTTGATGAATTAGTTGCTTTGGCGGAAAAGCTTCAAGCACCAGTCGCAGAAACCTTTATGGGCAAAGGAGCAATCTCATGGGAGCATCCTCTTAGTTTAATGACTATCGGTCTCTCGGATAAGGACTATGTCAGTTGTGCGGTAGATAAAGCTGACTTAATTATCGCTATTGGTTATGATATGACCGAAATGCCACCATCACGCTGGGATCCAGAAGGGAAGATTCCACTTCTTCACATTGATTCCAAAAATGCCGAAGTCGATGCTTCCTACCGTGTGGTAGAAAGTGTTACTGGTGATATTAAGAAAAACCTTGCAGTTCTTACGGAGTGTCTCTCACAACGAAAACAGATGAAGGAAGCATTTCAACATATCCGAGCACGGATTCTTGAAGAATTTCATTCCTTTAAAGAGGATGCGCATTTTCCGGTAAAACCACAAAAAATCATTTATGATTTGCGAACGGTATTGGAAGAGGACGATATTGTTTTATCCGATGTGGGTGCACATAAAATGTGGATGGCTCGTATGTTCCATTGTTATAAGCCGAACACCTGTCTTATATCCAACGGGTTGGCATCTATGGGTGTTGCGCTACCCGGAGCAATAGGAGCAAAGCTAGCTTTTCCAAGTAAAAAAGTCGTCGCCGTCTGTGGAGATGGGGGTTTTCTTATGACGGGAATGGAATTGGAAACAGCGGTGCGTCTAAAGTTGCCCATTGTTGTTTTGATTTGGCGTGACAATGGGTATGGTCTTATTGAATGGAAACAGAAAAAAACGTTTAAGCGTACTTCGCATATTTCTTTTGGTGATCCTGATTTTGTGAAATTGGCAGAATCTTATGGTGCGAAAGGTCTGCGTGTAGAAAACACAGAGGCATTGCAAGATATTTTAAAAGAGGCACTAGACCATGACGGACCTGTCGTTGTTGAGTGTCCAGTTGATTATTCAGAGAATATGCGATTAACAGAATATCTAGCACAATTGGATTGTAATTTTTAAATAAAGCATATAAAGTGAACATAGAAAGCATGAGGTAAAGAAGGAGAGGGCTTTGCCTTTGCGAATTTAGGTTAGGGAGAGGGGAAATAAGATGAGTGGATTAGAACTGACATTGCTAATCATTGTTATTGTATTGATTGCTGGACCATTAGCAACAATTGCCTATTTGTATTATTTTGATGCTAAACAGAAACAGCATGCAATTCTCCGTAATTTTCCTATACTAGGCAAGGTCAGATACATATTAGAAAAAATTGGACCAGAAATGCGTCAATATTTATTCGAACATGATATGGCAGGTAAGCCGTTTTCTAGAGAGGATTATCAAAATGTTATCATTCCTGCTAAGTATCAAAACAACATGCTAAGCTTTGGGTCAAAGCGGGATTTTGATCAAAAGGGATATTTTATTCGCAACGCCATGTTTCCTAAGCAATCTGAAGAACTTCGAGTGGATAATAGTCGTATCATCGATACCAAAACGTATAAGATTGAGGCAGACGATCTGTTTAAGCGCAAGGAGCATATCGAGGAAACGCAATCAAAGCCTTGGTTGCTTACGGATGAAGATGCCATTGTTATTGGTGAAAACTGCAAACATCCTTTTACAGTTAAAAGTTTGGTGGGTATGTCGGCGATGAGCTACGGAGCATTGGGAGACCGAGCGATTACAGCATTATCTACTGGTCTGGGCATGGCTACGGGAACATGGATGGATACAGGTGAAGGAGGTCTTTCGCCTTATCATTTAAAAGGTGATGTTGATGTTATTATGCAAATAGGTCCGGGACTTTTTGGAGTGAGGACGAAAGAGGGAGAGTTGGATTTCGATGAGTTAAAGCGAAAGGCCAATCTCGAGCAAATTAAAGCGTTTGAGCTCAAGCTAGCCCAAGGGGCAAAGGCTCGTGGAGGGCACTTGGATGGTGGTAAGGTAACACCGGCAATTGCTGCAATGCGAGGGGTGGAACCTTGGAAAACGGTTGATAGTCCCAATCGTTTTAAAGAGTTCGATAGCCTTGAATCTTTGTTTGACCTTATTGATAAAATTCGAGAGGCTTCCGGACTACCCGTAGGCATGAAAATGGTTGTGGGACATCAAAGTGAGGCGGACCAACTTGCTGCGTATATGAAAGAAAGTGGTCGTGGACCAGATTTCATTACTGTCGACGGTAGTGAAGGGGGGACAGGTGCGACATATCAAGAGCTGGCTGATAGTGTCGGGTTGCCCATAAAGCCGGCGGTGATGACTTTGCATCGAGCTTTGCAAGCTCATGGCGTGCGTGACCGCGTGAAGGTCATTGCTTCAGGTAAGTTATTTACACCGGATCGTATTGCGGTGGTGTTAGGGATGGGGGCAGATCTTGTAAACATTGCGCGCGCCTTTATGTTTACGGTTGGTTGTATTATGGCACAGCGCTGTCATACGAATACTTGTCCTGTTGGTGTGGCGACAACTGACCCAAAACTGCAACAAGGTCTTGTTATTGACGAAAAAAAATATCGTGTGGTCAATTATTTGTTAACCCTTCGTCAAGGACTTTTTACAACTGCCGCTGCTGCTGGCTTAGAATCTCCAACAGAGTTTACAGAGGCGCATATTGCTTATCAGGATGACCAGGGACGCATTCTTACGCTCGATCAGTTGTATGAGGATATTAGACAAACATCATAAATGAGAAAGAATGATTAATGATAAAAAGACTCGGATAAAACTCAGTCGTTGAAAAGAGTGGTACCCGCCAATGTATTTTGGTAGGTATCACTCTTTTTTTGATACACAGATCATGCGAGCTTCGGTGTTAATAGACATGGTGAGGAAAATGAACGTTCTGGAGCGTCAATTAAAAAAGATTCTGGTTGATGATAGGCTCAATCTCTTTTGATGTTTTATTGACTATTCCCTTTTAAGAGCCGTAACCCGTTTAAAATAACCAGGATGGTGCTGCCTTCGTGTCCTATAACGCCTAAGGGCAGAGAGAGGTCACCTAGAAAGGTATTGATGATGAGAAATGCAATCATGCCTAGAGAAAAGATGATATTTTGTTTCACGATACGCTTCATTTTTTTAGAAAATTTCAGGATATTAACCAATTGCTTTAAATCATTTTTTACCAAAACAATATCAGCAACTTCTAGAGCGGCATCGGTTCCTCCCCCCATTGCTATGCCAAGATTGGCCGTTGCTAATGCGGGCGTGTCATTGACGCCATCTCCTATCATAGCCACTCGTCCGTAGCGTTTTTGTAAATCTTTGAGGTGCTGGGCTTTATTGTCAGGAAGACAGTTGCTTAATACTTCTGTAACACCTGCTTCTTGGGCGATTGCTCTAGCTGTTTGTGCATTATCTCCTGTTAGCATAATCGTTGCTACACCGTTCTTTTGAAGAGCAGTAATAGCATCCTGAGCATTGCTTCTCATTTGATCTTTCAGAGCAATGCAACCTACGACTTCGTCATCAATGGATATATAAACGAGTGTCTCTTGAACAGAAGGAGATGTCTTGGTTACCTGATGAAAGTTTGCTACTTTCTCTGGATTGATCCAGCCTGCCTTGCCAATGGCATACGACATATTGTTTATGTGTCCTACTACACCTAAGCCAGGATGAGTGCGAATGTATTGTATGGTAGGGCGTTCTACTAGTTGATACTCTTGGTCAACAAAATTAACAATAGCTGTTGCCAGAGGATGTGTTGATTCATGCTCGATGGCAGAAACATGTTTTAGTAGCTGCTCTCTATCCATTTCTTGCCTTAGGATAAGGGTAGCAACCTCTGGCTTGCCGACTGTTAATGTGCCAGTTTTATCAAAAGCTAGAGCGCGGATGTTAGCAAATTGCTCAAGCGGCATACCACCTTTAACAAGAATTCCTTGCCGAGCGCTAAAGGCAATGGCAGATAAAATTGCCGGCATTGTTGCAGTTACCAATGCACAGGGTGAAGAGACTACAAGCAAAATCATTGCGCGATAAAATGTTGTATTCCATGTCCACCCGAAGATAAAGGGAGGGAGAACCAACATTAAAGCTGTGAACGCTAACACACCAGTAACATAATATGGTTCTATTTTCTCAATAAATTGCTGTGAAGGTACTTTTTCTTCCTGAGATTTTTTTACCATTTCAAGAATTTTGCTAAAGAGCGTTTCATGGCTCTTTTTATCAACTTTTACAAGGATGGAACCATCGATATTCATGGTTCCCGCCATAACGGGGGCTCCCGATTGACAAAATATAGGGATGGATTCCCCGGTAATGGTGGCTTGATCTACTGTGGTTTCCCCTTGGATGATATGCCCATCAGCTGGGATCCGTTCGCCGGGCTTTATGCGAATGGTATCGTGAATAGTGAGTTGCTCAACTGGAACCGTGGTTTCCATGCCGTTAATGACCAGCCGAGCTGTTGCCGGTTTATAGGCAATGAGCTCAGATAGAGCATTGGAAGTTCGTTGTGTGGCATAGTTTTCTAATGCTCCACTGAGTGCAAAGATGAATATGAGTGTGGCTCCCTCTTGCCAATATCCGATACAGGCAGCTCCAATTGCGGCTAAGATCATGAGGAGCTCGACATTTAAACGCTTTTGGTGCACGGTTTCTTGCCACCCCTCTTTGGCTTTTGCATAGCCGCCAATAAGATAGGCTGAGAAATAGATGTACCATAGAGAGTGGTCTATATAATGTTCAAGCAACCAGCCTATGAGTAGTAATAGTCCTGAAAGAAGGGCGAAGAGCATTTCATAATGTTTTTTTAGATCGATGACATATGTTTTGCGTGATTGGAGCTTGGATTGAAGACTTAACTCTTCCATAGTTGTCATTCCTTTATAATTGAGAATAAAAATCATTTCAAACGAATTAATATAGCATTAAAAGTAGTTATTATAATATTTTTGTTTTTTCTTTTAATTATTATAATTATTAATTATAATTTATAATAATTATAACATAGTTCTTATAAAAATAAAGAAAAAGAATGGCTCCTCATGAAATAAATATGGAGCAATTTATAGAACACGGGTAGCAAGAAAATATAGGAGAATAACAAGGTTGTTTAAGTGTAGACATAGGCGCTATCTAGAACATAACCTGATGTGAATGATTAAAAAATATGAAGTCTATTTCATGGAATGAGCGTACTGTCATAGAATATAAAAAAAGAGGGCGTTTTGTGCAATTTGAAAAATTAAAGGATTGGTTATAGGTTACAGCTAGTGAAAGAATCGGAGTGCTATTATGGATGAGAGACAGCTTGTGATCAAGCGAAGGATCAAACGCTTTTGTGCGGATATTTTTTTTACCTATCTGTTCATATTGGTTTATGTGACCTTGCTCACATATAATTACTATGTCTATGGAAAGTCGTTTAATTTAGTGTTTTTGGATAGTATTAAGCTGATGCTGAACAGTGGTAATGTGTGGTTGATCTTGAAAAACATTCTCGGCAACATCATCTTGTTTCTCCCGTTTGGTTTTCTTGCGCCAGCACTTTTTTCTTTCATGCGCTCATTTTCACATTGTTTTTTTGTCTCGTTACTGATAAGTGGCATCATTGAGATTTGCCAGTATGAATTTGCGGAGCGGATTTTCGATGTCGATGACATTGTTCTTAACAGTGTTGGAGAGATTCTAGGCTGGCTGATATTCAAGCTTTTTCATAAGCTCTATATTCTCTTCTTTGAAAAGAATGTTTGATACAAAAATCCATTCGCTATGAGGTTAAGGTCAAAAAATTAATGCTTAACAAGATTGTAGATAAAACCTATCTGCCGATTGCCTTTGGGGTATATGTAGGTGCAGGAACAAAAATTGTTCGTTCATATCATGTTATGTCTAAGCAAGTTGGTCACCTTAATAGCTATGTTCCTGCTGTTAATGAAAAAGGTAAAATGACGTATAGAGAAGTTTACTTGGTGGAAAAAAGTCCATTGAGGTTCAAAATGTTACGCAACAAGGTATTGGTGCATGGATCCTTGTTTAAGGTCACATTTCCTTACGCTATTTATTAACAAATTAATTGTGAAAAACAGTGGATTTTTGCTATGGTAGAGTAAATCCTAGGTAGGTGAGCACCATGGGCAAATCAGTTGAAACCAAAGTCGAACAGATTCGTTATCTCCAAAATAGGGTCAAGCTTTTTTCTAATTTGGTGGAGGCACTTGATGAATCGGCAACTCCCGCAGATTTGGATAATGTCATTACCATGATGGATGGGTTTAAGATAAAGCTGGATCGCTTTAAAAAAGATTGGGAGCAACATGGATAGAATGTTTCCTCATACTATTTGAAAGCACGTTCGAAGTAGATCTGTTGATTTCGACGTGTTTTTTGTCTATTGATCAGAGGTTATATTCGAGGCAATTTATTTTTTTAAGAGCCACTGAGAGATTTTTAGGCAGGAGGATCAATGCCATTCTAAGGGGCACAATACTTCAGATAACTAAGGATGTTTTTGAATAAAAGATAACATAAATATCGGGAAGCAGGTCATCCTAAGAGTAAAAATGGAGGGATGTCCATGCGCAAACTTTCTGTCATCATTGTTTTTATTTTCATGCTTGTGCTTTTCATGCCACATTTTGTAGCTGCAAAAGATTGGTATTTTAAGCCGAATCAAAATAATCAAGCACCAGCAACTGAGTCTGAGTATGAAAATTTATTAGCAAAATATCACGGTGTTTGGATAGGAAATACTAAAGAAAAGACTATTTATTTAACCTTTGATTGTGGTTATGAGAACGGTTATACTGATGACATACTAGACATATTAAAGCAAAAGAAAGTACCAGCTACTTTTTTTGTCACAGGTCACTTTATCATGGATCAGTCTCCATTAGTACAGCGCATGGTTAGGGAAGGCCACATTATTGGTAATCATTCTTGGGGGCATCCTGATCTATCTAAAATCAGCGATGAAAAATATAAAATAGAGCTTGAAAAGCTGAAAGAGGCTTATACAGAATTGACAGGGAGAACGGATATGAACTATCTACGTCCTCCAAGTGGGACATTTAGTGAACGTGCTTTGAAATTAGGTGAACAAGAAGGTTACACGACTGTGTTTTGGTCTTTTGCTTATCGAGACTGGCTTAGAAACCAACAAAAGGGTGGCGATTACGCGTATAAAAGCATCATGAAACGCATTCACCCTGATGCGATTATGCTTCTCCATAGTGTTTCTAAGGATAATGTAGATGCTCTTGGTCGAGTCATCGACGATCTAAGAAAACAGGGCTATCATTTTAGAAGCTTGGATTATTTGATGGCTCACAAAATTACTCCTTCTTTTGTTTGGTAGAAGTCGAGATAACATTCAGTCATTTCATTGAAAAGAGTAGTACCCACCCATACATGTTGGGAGGTACTGCTCTTTTTTTACGCACAGGATGTGTTTCTTCGACTAAAAAAATTAAGCAGTGATGTATTTGCCTTATTCTTACTAAATACATGGGTTCATATTGATTGTGTAACCGTTCTAGGTGTTTGCGCATATGATGGGTTTATTAGAGGTGGTGAAGTACATGAACGAAAATTCTAATCATATCGCATGCCCGGAATCAATTGAGCGGCTACTGTGGAGAAAGAAGGTGCGTAAAACAAGGGCATTTCAAACCCTAACCGTTATTTCACCCATTCTACTGCTTATTATTTGGGAAATATTATCGAGAACGGCAATGATTGATCCTCGCTTTTTCCCACCACCAACAATCATTATTATGGAATTTTTTCACTTAGCAGCAACTGGTCAGCTCTTTCACCATGTGGGAATTAGCTTGTATCGAATTTTAGGTGGTTTTTTAATGGGTGTGATGCCAGCGATTATCCTTGGGCTTTTAATGGGAATGTATTTACCCATTCGTTATACGCTTACGCCTCTGGTGATGGTGCTTATGCCGATTCCGACCCTTGCACTTATGCCCATCATCATTATTGTCTTTGGAATCAATGACCTTTCGAAAATGATCACGATAGCGGGTTCGGTTTTCTTTCCAGTTCTCATTAATACGGTTGCAGGTGTGACCAACATCGATCACATCTATGTAGATATAGCTAAGAATTATGGAGCAAGATCGAAAGACTACTTTTTTAAAATTGCCTTGCCTGGTGCGCTCCCGATGATGATGGAAGGCATTCAAATGGGGCAGGCAATCGCCTTGTTAACCATTGTTGCTGCTGAAATGATTGGTGCAAATTCAGGCATTGGTTATTTGATATGGACGAAATATAAAACCTTTGTCTTGAAGGATATGTATGTGGGTCTTGTACTGATTTCTTTCTTTGGTTATCTCTTTAGTTTGCTATTGCGCGCTTTACAAAGGAAGCTGATACCATGGCAAAGATAAGTATTTGGCACACAGTTAAGGAGGCATTGGTATGGCGGAATCAAAAATTAAAATTGACCGTCTAACCAAAGTGTTTTTTAAGAAAAACTCGAGTGTGACAGCGATTAGAAATATCAGCTTGGACATCAAGGAGGGAGAATTTGTGTGTCTGCTTGGTCCAAGTGGCTGTGGTAAAACAACTATACTGCGCATTTTGGCAGAGCTCGAAACGCCTAGTACCGGAAGCTATTCCATTATACCGGGTAAAGCAGGGAAACCATTGCAATCAATGATTTTCCAAGAGCAAGGGGTCATTCCTTGGATGACTGTTCAAAATAATGTCTCTTTTGGTCTGAGGATGCGCCATGCGTCAAAACAAGAGCTAAATGAAAGAACAGAATATTACCTAGCTAAAGTGGGTTTATGGGAGTTTCGCCATCTCTATCCATCAGAGATTTCTGGAGGTATGAAACAACGTGTGAGCATTGCTAGAGCTTTTGCTAATGATCCAGAAATTTTACTTATGGATGAACCTTTTGCTGCTCTTGATGAGCAAAATAAATTTATCTTACAGGAAGAATTGCTGAGCATTTGGGAAGAAACACATAAAACGGTGGTTTTTATCACACATAGCATTGATGAAGCGCTACTGCTGAGTGATCGTATTCTCCTCATGAGTGCCCAACCTGGAACCATTTTACGCGAGAAGAAGATAGATTTGCCAAGACCACGTAGCATAGAACTCGTGCGCTCCAATCCACAGATGGGAAAAGAATTTGTTGATATATGGCAGCACTTGCAAGAAGCGGTTCAGCAACATCGTGATCAGGTTTTGTAATATAGGGGGATATTGAAAAATGAGACAAAGATTAAGCGGTGTTTTAATGATGATATCTCTGTGTGTTTGCCTATTTGCTGGCTGTGGACATCAAGACAGCAATGGGGTGAGTGGGGGAGAAGTGAATAAGAACGCAAAGGCAGTGGATGGGAACTTACAGCCATTGCAAAAGCAAGTAACGATAAGAATTGCTGAGGACAGCTCTTCATCCGGGGCTGGATTTTATGTTGCGAAAGAAAAAGGCTATTTTAAAGATTATAATATCAATGTGAAATTCGTGAAATTCTCCAATAGTGACGAGATGCTACCTGCGCTAGCATCTGGACAAATTGATATTGCAGGTGGTATTTCATCCGCATCGTTTTTTAATTCTATAGCCCAAGGAATAGATGTTAAAATGATTGCAGATAAAGGTCATAATATCAAAGGTAGTCCCTATTTTTCCTTCGTGGTTCGCAAAGGGTTACAGAACACGATCAAAAGCTATAAGGATTTTAAAGGCAAGAAAATTGCCATTTCTACTAAAAATGGTGTAGATGATTATATGTTCCAAAAAATGCTTGATTATGCAGGATTGAAAAGAAGCGATGTGCATCTTATCCTCATGTCTGATTTCGGGAATATGGTATCAGGATTAAAAAGCAAATCATTGGATGCGGCTCTACAAATTGAACCGCTGATTACTCAAGGCATTACCAACGGTGTCAATAGGCGTTTTGGTGATGCAACGGATTATGCTCCAGATGCACAGATTGCTATGGTTTTGGGATCTCCCCAATTCATCGATGATGAAAAAGATGTTGCGCTTCGTTTTATGGTTGCTTATTTGAAAGGTGTCAGAGATTATAATGATGCCTTTATTAAAGGAACAGGAGATAAAGAGGCGATCATTCATATTATGGGGAAATATACAGCATTAACAGATAAAAAGGTATGGGAAAAAGTCAATGTTCCAGGACTTGATCCTAATGGAAAAATGAATGTGGCCAACATTAAAGATCAATATGAGTGGTATAAATCTCGTGGTGGTATCAATGGGTCGGTAGATATTCATGATGCCGTTGATACTTCACTTGCCAAAAAAGCAGTGACTATTTTGGGGGAATATCAATAGATACTGAAGATATCCGTCCCTTAAAATTGCTCGACCGTTTTCCTCATTATTTTCCGGGAAATAATGAGGATCTTCGAGTTTGTTCTGCACTGAGATGAATTGATTTAATTGAGAGGAACATAGATTAAGTGGGGACATATATCTTTTATAGCTTTGCTAATCAAGATTCACGCGTTCACTTGACCTTGGAAGGACGATGTTTCCAGATTAGAAGTGAAATTTTCAAAGAACGTTCTGGCAATTTTTCATCGCAAGAACTTTATA
>Ga0154003_1000033_pt1 | contig 44269 bp, 49 predicted proteins | sample TSFL087MetaG_FD_104679 | JGI IMG/M metagenome (GOLD analysis project Ga0154003, IMG submission 104679) | Attine ant fungus gardens microbial communities from Florida, USA - TSFL087 MetaG | ecosystem: Host-associated > Fungi > Mycelium > Unclassified | place: USA: Florida, Lake Talquin State...
CCTTCCAGAGGGGTCCTCTACCAAATTTGAGTTTCTCGCTCGAGGGGTTTACCGCGTTCCACTCCTCCTGTTTCCAAAAGGACTCCGTCACTGTGGCACTTTTTAAAGAACTCACGCCATATCTACCTACATAGACTTAGGCGCTTCTCTTGCCGTTAGTCTGTATAGATAAAATACCAGACTACCCTAGCTTATTGTTTCGCTAGGCACGAACACTACGATCATCTCAGATCGTGCGAGCATGGACTTTCCTCAATATCCTCGCAAGAATACTGCGATTACCCGACTACTATAACACTGTCACAAAACAAGATTATAACAAATAAAATTCATAAAAACAATGTTGATTTTGGTTTATTGCTTATTTAATTAATCTTGAAGTCGACTGCCAAATACATGCTTTTCCAAATTGGACAAACGCTTAAGCATATCATAGTTTGTTTGTCCTTGCCCAGCCATCGGTCGACGTTGCTCAGATTTCTGCTGAGTAAGCTCTTGATTCAAACGCTGGTTCTCTTGTTGTAATTTTTGAATTTCGCGCTGAAAGAACTCATAATCCTTAATAACAGTGTCCAGAAACTGGTCAACCTCATCAGGCGAATAGCCACGAAGTGCTGTTTTAAAATCTTGTTCTAAAATATCTTTTGTTGTTAATTGGTTTAATTGATTGTCCAATGAACATTCACCTCAAGTCATTGACAGTATATATTCTATTGTTCCAAACGTTTTAACAAAAGTCAATCGTTATTACAGCAGATAGCCTGAATGCTTTCAGCTATGATTCACAAACTTATTATACAATATGACCCTTAATATAGCATGTGCTTTCTTCAGCCTATATACAATCAAGTAAAAATAGATAATAACTATGCTATACTAAAATAAGATTTCGAATATTAGGAGGGATATTTTGGATATTGCTACTCTAGCAACAGGTTTAAGTCAAGCAAAATTACAGCAAGATGTCAGCGTGGCTGTCGAAAAAAAAGCTTTGGATGCCAATGAAAGTCAAAGCAATGCTTTACTTAACATGCTAAATACTTCTCTGCCCCATCCCACCTCTGGTAGTCAGTTTGATGCACGTATCTAATAATGAGGGGTACCTTGACTCTTCATTTTTCTGACGTCAAGGTGTCCCCATTGTCCGCAAGCAGCTCGCTCCCACCATGTATCTTTTTCTCACCCATTAAACTCACTAAAAATCAAAACAGCATTCACCCTTTGAATCTAGACGGGTACCGTTTAGCTATGCATTAGACATTTTCTTTAATTGGTTTTTTTAGGAAGCTGACAAAAAGAGCTGTGATAATCGCTCCAATAAGAATAGTTAAAATGAAATGAAAAAAATCAATGGATCAAACGCATTGACAGCTTTCAATATGTTTTATGCTATAATCCTAAGGGTGAAAACAGATAGAGGGTGACGATTTTTGTCAATACATATTGTGTTATATCGGCCAGAAATTCCAGCGAATACTATAAATATTGCACGAACTTGTGCTGCGACGGATACTGCCTTGCATTTAATTCGACCGCTCGGCTTTTCAACGGATGAAAAAATGATTAAACAGATAGGGATCGATTACTGGCAGTATGTAAACGTCATTTATTATGACTCACTGCATGATTTTTTCCAAAAAAATAAGGGTGAGTTTTATTATATTGAGACGTTTGGAGAAAAAAGACATTCAGATTTTGATTTTAGCGATGCCTCCCAGGACCATTATTTTATGTTTGGAAGCGAAACGACAGGCTTGCCAAAGGATTTACTAACAAAAAATGAAGATCACTTTTTGAGAATACCCATGAGTAAAAACGTGCGGTCACTGAATCTTTCCAATACCGCCGCAATATTAGTATACGAAGCACTCAGTCAGCAAGGATTCCCTTGTCTACGGTAAGGAAAACTTGCCGAAGGCTTAGTTGCTCTTATACTAGACACCCCATATCTTTTAATCTTTTCTAGTATAAAGAAAACTTGCGACTTGAACCCAATTCAGCCATCTAAACAAAGTAGAAGGATCCAATACATGCATATGGATGGTTTCCACTTCCTATCTCACGACGCATCGGACATTCTAACTCTGGCGTTGATACAGAAAAAAGCACAGAGTAAGCACTCTGCGCTTCATATAACCTCACCTTACGAATATATTGCTACACTTTCTTTAAAAGGGGTAATATGCATGTCTTCAAGTTTATTCCATAGGCTTTCTAAAGCCCTATTCCTGCAGGACTTATCTGCTCATCATCACCGGCCCGCTTGTTCAGCACATAGTAAGACTAAAAGTATAAATCACTTTGACTACTCTCATCCACAATAACCACGTCAAACCTTTCTTCGTTGACAAAGAAGTTCTCTGAACAGCTTTTCCGTCTAATTTTTAACCTTCAAAAGTCGTAAAGCATTTAAAATGACCAAGATAGCAGCCCCTGTGTCACTCGCAACCGCTAGCCACAGGGTGAGAAAGTCGGGAAAGATTAAGACAAATGCTGCTGCTTTGACAAGTAATGAGAACCAGATGTTTTGCTTAATGACAGCAAGAGCTTTTCTGCTTAATTTTATCGTGTAAGGCAATTTTTCAAGGTTATCAGCCATTAAAACAATATCTGCTGTTTCCATTGCTGCATCTGTTCCTGCTCCACCCATAGCGATGCCTAAATCAGCTGTAGCGAGAGCAGGCGCATCGTTAATGCCATCACCCACCATGGCGACACGATGGCCTTCTGTTTGTAATCTCTTAATAGCCTCTACCTTATCCTCTGGTAATAATTCAGCAAAATATCGATTAATATTGGCTTCCTTAGCAATCATTTTGGCAGTGCCTTTATTGTCTCCTGTTAACATAGTAATTTGGCTAATTCCAGCTTGTTTTAATTTTTCTAATGCCTTGATCGAAGTTGAACGCATGGTATCAGCAACAGCAAGGACACCGATAACTTCTTCTTGGCTACCGATGATTACAACGGTTTGTCCTTTGCTTTCCATCTCTTCTACTAATGATTTTATCCTACCTAATGGGATTGCCTTTTCTGCAAATAATCTAATATTACCAGCAAAATAAACGATGCCATCAATAGTTGCTTGAACACCCTTGCCCACCATATTTTTATATAATGTAGCATTTTTAGGACGTGTATTCTTGTCTTTGGCATAGCTAACAATCGTTTGGGCAATAGGGTGAGTGGAATAATTCTCTAAAGCTAAAGCGATGGATAAAAGCTCATCTTCGGACATGTTGAACGGAGTGACTTGGAACACCTTTGGCTTGCCTTGTGTCAATGTCCCTGTCTTGTCAAACGCAATGGCATTGATGGCGCCTGCTTTTTCTAAAAAGGTGCCACCTTTTATTAAAATACCATTTTTTGCGGCATTTCCAATCGCAGAAACAATTGAAACGGGTATTGAAATGACCAAGGCACATGGACAAGCCACAACTAATAATTCCAGCCCTTTATAAAACCAATCTCCCCATACTCCAAAATCTAATAAAGGTGGGATCACAATAACGACTAATGCCAAAACAAATACGGCAGGTGTATAGATACTGGCAAATTTATCGATAAACGCTTCGGTAGGAGCCTTTTGTTCTTGTGCTTCTTCTACCAAATGAATGATTTTAGAAATAGCCGTATCTTTAACCAATCGAGTAACTTTGATTTCAAGTGACCCATTTTCATTGATTGTTCCTGCATAAACAGTATCTCCAGCTTGTTTATCAACCGGAATTGATTCTCCCGTAATCGGGGATTGATTTAAGCTCGACTCCCCTTTAATGATCTCGCCATCTAATGGAACTTTTTCTCCAGGTTTTACAATGATTGTTTCGCCGACTGATAATTCCTCAACGGGCCTTTTCACCAAATCAGCACCCATTCTAATCCACGCCTTTGAAGGTGCTAAATTCGTAAGGCTACGAATGGCATTTCGTGTTTTTTCAATCGAGATGTTTTGTAGAGTCGTTCCTAGAGTAAATAACCAAACAACCGTCGCCCCTTCAAACCACTGACCTATAAGCGCAGCCCCAATTGCCGCAGCTGACATCAGCACGTTCATGTCTAAGGATCGACTTTTAATAGCAAAATAAGCACTTTTTGCTGGTCTGTATCCACTTATAATCAAGGCTATTGCATACATCAGAATTGGAATAAATGAAGAAATACCTGTAAAAGAACTCATAACGCCTAGTGCAATCAGTACGCCAGAAGCAATAATTGTTTTATAACCTTCAATTTTCTTTTGTTTCTCATTAGAGTTACTTTCTTTTGAGACTAAGGATGCTGTGTAACCGATTTTAGATAATTCCGAGACAATATTAGCCACGCTATTTTCATGTACTACCTTCATTTTTCCAGTTGAAAAACTCACACTGACATGCTGAACAGCAGGTAAATTAATTAAATGATTTTCAATACTTTTAGCACAACTCCCACAATCCATTCCTTCGACATGGTAGGTTCTAACATATTTATCTTGATTTAACGGTTCAACACGATAGCCAAGCTTTTGAACGGTATTGTTTATTTCTTCAGAAGAAACATGTTCTTTGCTAATTAAATGCAGTATCGCTGTATTGTAATTGACCTTAGCTTCTTCGATATTTTGGAGTTTACTTAACCCCTTTTCAATGGATGATGCACAAGAGGGGCAGTCCATGCCATAGACATGATAGGCTAAGCTTCCATTAGTAACAGCTTCAACATTGATTAGACTTGAATCGATTTCCTGTAACGTCTCTAAATTTTGTACTGTCTCCGTTACCTCATGACTATAATATGTTTTTTCGTTCTCTTGGGAGCATTCATTTACTCTAGAGTTACAACATTGAGTTGTCATTTCATACCCCTCCTAAACGATGTGGTAATGACAGCTTTCAACATCGTTTTGTACTTCATCCAATACAACATCAAACATTGTTAATAAATCTCGAACATGTTGGTTGCTTAAGCTATAAAAAATATATTTGCCTTCCTTCCTACCCACAATTAACCCACAGCCTTTCAAACAAGCGAGATGTTGAGATATATTCGATTGGTTACCATTTAAATCACTGACAATCTGTGAAACGGTTTTTTCCTTTTCTTTAATACTTTCCAAAATTTGAATGCGTGTTTTATGTGCAAAACCTTGTAGGAATTTCACTTTGGTATCCATATCAAGTGTTAACATATATATCCTCCAATGGTATTAGTCATATCTAATATGTTATTATCATATTAGCAATAATGAATATGTTTGTCAATAAACGATGATGTTAAACATCTCTTTCGTTACAAAAGATGTATGTTTCTCTTAAAAAACGAAGACCCTCCGCATGATGAATCGGCTATTTCGACAACCGAACATGAACATAATTACTCATTGCAGCTAAAAATGTCAGCCCATTATCATCAACAATCATTCAAAACTAAAAAGGGCAATAAGCCCTTTTTTACTTTCAATGTGTCTCCAGTTTTTTATTGTTTAAATTCCACCCTTTCCTCACTACTTTCTAACAGTGCACATTCAATATCTTCTTTATGAATAATCTTAGCAATCTAGGACAAATTTAAGTTTATTGGTCAACAAATGATATGTCTTTTTAATGTGACTAGAGGAGATGACCTTACATCATGAAGCTAAGTCGCTTATTTACAAGGACTTTTCTTATCTGTCTCATTCCGATGATGCTATCAGGATGCGGGGGGAAATTTATTGTTTTGGATCCAAAGGGTCCTGTTGGAGAAGAAGAAAAACACCTTATTCTTCTCACAACCCTGCTTATTGCTATTATCGTCATTCCTGTGATCGCTCTGCTGATCTACATTGTCTATCGTTATCGTGATACACCTCATAATACGGCTCGTTATCGCCCAAAATGGGGAGATAATAAATATCTGGAGATCATTTGGTGGGGAGTTCCCATCATCATTACTATGTTTATGGCTTACTTTACAGTTATCACAATATTTTCTCTAGTTAAACCACCTACAACGGAAGTGAAGCCACTCACCATTCAAGTCACGTCTCTCGACTGGAAATGGCTGTTTCAATATCCTGAACAACATATTTCTACAGTCAATTATGTTGATATCCCTGCGGGTAGACCTGTGCAATTCATTCTGACATCCGATGCTCCGATGAACTCCTTTTGGGTGCCACAGCTCGGTGGACAGGAATATACCATGCCTGGAATGGCAATGCGACTTTGGTTACAAGCTAATGAAACGGGTAAGTATTTTGGAACAGGTGCTAATTTCACAGGAGAAGGTTTTGCTCATATGCAATTTGATGTCGTTGCCAAAACAGACGCAGATTTCAATAGCTGGGTCAATAAAGTTAAAACGACAGCCAAACCAATGGATATGACCATCTATAACAAACTTAAAGTGCCAGGTTTAACAAACCAGCAAACGTATTCCTCATATCCCCCACATATTTTTAACAGGACACTTAGGAAAAACGGTGATCACCACCTTGAACGTAGACCTGAAGATATCCCGTTTACTGGCATTAAAACAGAAAAAACGAAATAGTAGTGAAGGAATGGAGATGCGTAATGGAACCTAAGTTTAAAGTAAGTCATTTTTTCATACATGGAGACCCACTCATTTTAGGTGCTGATATCTCTATTGGCATGGCAACCCTTATGATCATCTTTGTGTTAACCTACTTCAAAAAATGGAAATGGCTATGGCGTGAATGGTTAACAACGGTTGACCATAAAAAAATTGGTATCATGTACATGATTGTCGCTTTGCTCATGCTCTTTCGTGGAGGTGTCGATGCTCTTTTAATGCGGACCCAACTGGCATTGCCCAATATGAAGGTATTGCAATCAGAACATTATAATGAAATTTTTACAACCCATGGAACCATTATGATTCTTTTCATGGCGATGCCTTTAATCTTTGCGATGATGAATAGCGTGATTCCATTACAAATCGGGGCACGAGATGTTGCCTATCCTTTTTTAAATGCTGTCAGTTTCTGGCTATTTTTCTTTGGTGCCATATTATTAAATGTATCATTCGTCATTGGTGGTTCTCCGAATGCAGGATGGGTCGGCTATCCTCCTCTATCTGAGCTACAGTTTAATTCAGGACCTGGTGAAAATTTCTATACTCTCGCCATACAAATATCTGGAATTGGCAGTCTGGCTACAGGTATTAATTTTCTTGTCACCATTCTTAAATTGCGATCAAAGGGCATGCGTTTAATGGATATGCCTCTCTTTACTTGGTCGATTTTAGCGACATCCATTCTTATTATTGTAGCGTTTCCTGTCATCACTGTGACCATGCTGCTGTTATTTTTGGATCGTTTTGCCGGAGCGCATTTTTTTACCATGACTCATGGTGGAGATCCCATGATGTATGTTAATTTGTTTTGGATTTGGGGACATCCGGAAGTTTATATCCTCATTTTACCCGCCTTTGGTATTTTTTCTGAAATCACCAGCGTTTTTTCAAAAAAGGTGACTTTTGGTTATACATCAATGGTTGTTTCCATGATGCTTATCAGCTTCTATGCGTACTTCACATGGGTGCACCATTTTTTTACAATGGGTGCGGGTGCAGGTGTCAATACGTTCTTTGCCATCTCTACAATGATCATTGCTATTCCAACCGGGGTTAAGATCTTTAATTGGTTGTTAACCATGTATCAGGGACGCATTCGTTTAACCGAACCAATGCTGTGGACAATCGCTTTTATCCCTTGCTTTGCCATTGGCGGTGCTACAGGTGTCATGCTCTCCATCGCTCCTGCAGATTACCAATACCATAACAGCTACTTCCTCATTGCTCATTATCACCAAGTGTTTATTGGTGGCACGGTGTTCGGCATGTTTGCAGGATTGAGCTATTGGTGGCCAAAGATGTTCGGATATAAGTTAAATGAGACGCTCGGAAGATGGGCATTCTGGTTGTGGAATATTGGTTTCTACGTCTGTTTTATGCCACAATACGCCCTAGGTTTCATGGGCATGACTCGGCGTATCTATACATATGGCTGGGATATGGGGTGGGCACCTTTAAACTTTCTCTCTTCCATCGGTGCGGTCATTATGGGTATCGCCTTTCTCTTTCAAGTTTGGGAAATCGTCTATAGTATCAAATATGGCGAGCGAGATAAGACAGGAGATCCGTGGAACGGTCATACTTTAGAATGGTCTATTCCCTCCCCAGCTCCAAAATATAATTTTGCTATCCTTCCTACGGTGCTCGGACGTGATACATGGTGGAAAACTAAGGAAGCTAAAGAACATGGGAATGATGAGGAGACACAGCAGGAACTAAAACCGATTCATTATCCGAAAAATTCGGGCATTCCATTTATCTTGTCTGCCTTTTTCTTTATCACGGGCTTCGGTCTGACTTTTGAATGGGTATGGCTAGGAGTCATCGGTCTTCTTGGTGTAGCTATTTGTCTCATCATACGTTCTTTTCAATATGACACAGACTACTCTATTTCAATAAATGAAATTAAGAAAACTGAAGCGACTTTAAGGGGTGAAATATAGTTGGAAAACAGCATGATCCATAATGTAGAGCCTCATGAAGGGCATGAAGTACATGAATCCATAAAAATTGAGGGATTTTGGCTATTTCTAGTCTCCGATGTTCTCTTATTTGGAGCACTTTTTGCCACCTTTATTGTTTTACGTACACACTATGCAGGAGGACCAACAGGAAAAGATATATTTGATGTTCAAGAGTTCACAATTGAAACCTTCGTTTTGTTAACCAGTAGCTTTACAAGTGGACTGGCAACATTAGAAATGAATAAAGGTCATGTTAAAGGGACGATTATCTGGCTCATTATCACAGCTCTTCTCGGGTTTACCTTTGTTGGATTTGAGATTGATGAGTTTTCAACATTGGTCAATGAAGGGTATGCGATGAGCACAAGTGCCTTTTTATCTGCTTTTTTCGCCCTTGTAGGTACTCATGGCAGTCACGTTTCTTTTGGCTTGATTTGGATGATTGCTCTCATCATTCAAACTGCGTGGCGTGGCTTTACCCCTATTACTAAACGAAAATTGTCTATTATTAGCCTTTATTGGCATTTTCTTGATGCCGTTTGGATTTTCATTTTTACAGTGGTATATCTCATAGGAGTGATGTAAATGAAATCAATGGAAAACAGTCAAGCATCGCATGGTTCTACGACATCTTACATTATCGGCTATGTTTTATCTATCCTGCTGACCATTTTGCCACTATGGCTTGTCATCCATCATGCACTAACCCACACATCGTTAGTTGTAACCATTATGATCATGGCTGCATTACAATTTTTAATACAGCTTCTCTTCTTCATGCATATTAGACAAAGCGAAAAGCCACACTATAACGTCTTTGCCATCATCTTAGGTGTCGTGTTTGTCGTTACAATCGTCGGCGGATCCGCTTGGATCATGACTTTCAACTCACAGGTTCAGTAAATCATAAGGAGGCGATAGCATGTGGATATTTATTAGTATACTTTTAGCATTCATCGTGTGGGAGATGTTTAAATTATCGATTGTCTCCTTATACGTTATTTTTTTCGCTGCGATTATTCTAGGTACTTTGCCTTATTTCATCAGTAGAAAACGTTACACAAAAAAATAGATTAAGTTTAAAGAAAAAGGAGGTCAACGACTATTCATACAATTTACTACTTCATTTTACTTAGTACACTTTTATTGATCGCCTCTATCTCATCATTCGTTTGGTATAGGATCTATAAACGCAAACGCTGGGGTGCAAAGTAATGATATTTTATTATCCCTTTGAAATGGATTAAATCTGTTAAATAAGGAGGAGTAAGTTTTGGATTTTTTACATGATCTCACCTGGGTACTGTATGTCGCTCTACCACTCATCCTCTTAATACTCTTATTTGTCCTCATTTATAAGCGGAAGCGTTATTGAATGAAGGTACTCTGGGAGGCTATAGCAAATTTTTGACAGACATCTAAAAATAAGATAAACTAATAAATGACGAACGTTTTTTTATTTTAAAAAATAATTATTCGTATTTAGAGGTGTGAATCATGAAGGATGTATTCGATTACGAAGATATTCAGTTAGTTCCTGCAAAATGTGTTGTCGATAGCCGTTCGGAATGTGATACATCTATTTGGTTTGGTGGTCGTCTTTTTAAACTTCCAGTAGTCCCAGCGAACATGCAGACAATTATCGACGAACAGATTGCTGTTAATTTGTCAGAAAACGGTTACTTTTATATCATGCATCGCTTCCAACCTGAAACTCGCCAAGCTTTTATTAAAACTATGCAAGCACGTGGGCTCATTGCTTCAATCAGTGTCGGTGTAAAAAATGAAGAATATGCATTTATTGAACAATTGTCTGAAACAGGACTTGAGCCAGAATATATCACCATTGATGTAGCACATGGTCACTCCAATGCAGTCATCGACATGATCCGGTATATCAAAGCGCTTCTCCCTCATAGCTTTGTGATTGCTGGTAATGTCGGCACGCCGGAAGCGGTAAGAGAACTAGAAGATGCGGGTGCTGATGCCACTAAAGTCGGGATTGGTCCGGGCAAGGTTTGTATTACAAAAATCAAAACAGGCTTTGGAACGGGTGGTTGGCAATTAGCAGCATTGCATGGATGTGCACAAGCAGCAAGCAAGCCTATCATTGCAGATGGTGGTATTCGTACGCATGGTGATATTGCTAAATCTATTCGTTTTGGTGCATCCATGGTCATGATTGGGTCTCTCTTTGCCGGTCATGAAGAATCGCCAGGGCAACTCGTTGAAAAAAATGGTAAGCTGTACAAAGAATATTTTGGTTCAGCCTCAGAATTCCAAAAAGGTGAAAAGAAAAATGTTGAGGGCAAGAAATTATATATGGAACACAAAGGAGCTTTAAAGGACACTCTTATCGAAATGGAACAAGACCTACAATCGTCTATTTCATATGCTGGCGGGAAAACTGTAGATGCGATTCGCACGGTCGATTACGTGATCGTTAAAAATTCTATTTTCAACGGAGATAACATTTGAAGAACATGAGATAATGGGATCATTGATTAGCTCTTAAAAGCCTTCAGCCCCACTAGAAAGAATGTGTACTTTCTGATGAGGCTGAGGGTTTTATCTATTTATTTTAACTGCATCATCTCACTACTAGCGAAGAAGATTTGTCTTTGCTAATTCAACTAATTTACTGCCATCTCCATTGAGCACAGCTTTTAACATCCAAAGTGTAAACCCATGTGCTTGTTCAAAATTGATTTTCGGAGGTAGTGAAAGTTCTTGACGATTAACAAGTACGTCTAATAATACAGGTCCATCTTCCTTTAAAGCTACCTTAAGAGAGGATTCAAGATCACCAGGATCTTCCACACGTATTCCTTTTATGCCTACGGATTCAGCAACAGCTGCAAAGTTGGGATTTTTTAAACCCGTTCCTGTTTCCAAATACCCTGCTGCCTTCATTTCGAGCTCAACAAAGCTTAACGCACTATTATTATAAACAACGATCTTTATTGGCAATTGATACTGGTGTATCGTCAATAAATCTCCCATTAACATCGCTAGCCCGCCATCTCCAGAAAGAGCAATCACCTGTCGATCTGGTGAGGCCGATATGGCACCAATAGCTTGTGGCATGGCATTAGCCATTGTTCCATGATTGAACGATCCAAGAAGCTTTCTTGTTCCATTCATTTCTAAATAACGTGCTGCCCACAGTGTTGGCGTACCGACGTCAGCAGCAAAGACTGCATCTCTATTAGCGAGATCATTGACCAACTTTGTCAAATATTGTGGATGGATCAACTTGCTCCCAGATTTGCCAACTGCCATTTGGTCTAGGCTCTTGCGAACACGTTGATAATGTCTCATATATTTGTTAAGGTGACTGTCATCATGAGTCGTTGTTAAATGAGGTAATAATGCCTCTATTGTATCTTTTATATCACCGCACAGCCCCAGAGATAAGGGTGCACGCCTTCCGAGATGCTCGGGCCTAATATCAATTTGAAGAATATCAGCTTTCTTAGGGAAAAATTGTCTGTATGGAAAATCAGTGCCAAGCATAAGCAAAACATCACAATCCATCATAGCATGATACCCCGAAGAATAACCAATCAATCCTGTTAAACCAACAGAATAAGGATTATCATATTCCAGGTATTCCTTTCCTCTTAAAGCAATGACCATAGGTGATTTGAGCTGATCACATAGCTCCATAAGTTGGTCATGAGCACCTTTACAGCCAGAACCACATAATAAAGTAATTTTTTTACCTTGATTTAAATAATGCGCAAGCCTCTTAATTTCATCTTCTGAGGGATGGATGATCGGTTCAGTAGCATGCATAACAACCCTTGGCACCGTCTCATCTTCTGATAATGCTGCGACATCTCCAGGCAGGACGAGAACAGAAACGCCCTTTTTTGATATAGCATGCTGCATAGCGATGGTTATCATTCGTGGCATTTGTTCTGGTCGTGTCACTACCTCACTAAAATGACTACATTCTCTGAACAATGCGTCAGGTCGGGTTTGTTGAAAATACTCCCCACCAAACTCATTGCTCGGAATATGTGCTGCAATGGCTAAAACCGGAATACGATTGCGGTGACAATCATACAAGCCATTAATAAGATGTAAATTTCCTGGTCCACTGCTACCCGCACAGACCGCAATACTGTCGCTCAAGAGAGCATCAGCTCCGGCAGCAAAAGCCGCTACTTCTTCATGTCGTACTCCTATCCACTCAATTTTCCCCGAGCGTCGAATGGCATCCAACACCGCATTCAATGAGTCCCCAACAATGCCATAAATGCGTTTAACGCCCGCTTGAAGCAACGAATCAACGAGTAAATCCGCTATATTTTGTGTCATGCCTACCTCCTGATTATCTTAATATTTTCTAATCATTCAATTATATTAATAATAATAAATGAAGCCGTTGTGGGATAGAATACCACTTTTTTTGTAAAATATCCATTTGAACTATTATTCGAGCATAATAAAATAATAGTGTTCCGATTTTGGCATCTGCCTGGTTATTTACTGACGACACACAGGATGTGCTAGCTTCGGCGTTGGTACATGGACGTGCCCGTATTTAGCCGAAGTTTCTTTTAATTAATTGATCCATGCAAATATTGACATAACCATTTATTTGTGATATTTAAAATAGGTGTTGGCACTCCGCTACATAGAGTGCCAAATTTATTTTGAGTGCTTTAACACTATTTTTGAATATTTTAGAGGGGGAGCAATGATTATGGCGAAAAAAGAATTCCAAGCAGAGTCTAAGCGTTTGCTAGACATGATGATTCACTCTATCTATTCGCAAAAGGATATTTTCTTACGCGAATTGATTTCAAATGCGAGTGATGCCATTGACAAGATCTATTACAAAGCCTTAACCGATGATTCTTTAACATTTGATCAAGATAACTACTACATAAAGATCGAAGCTGATAAGGAACATCGCCACTTAAAAGTGATAGACACTGGCATTGGTATGACCAAGGATGAGCTGGAAAGCAACCTTGGTGTCATCGCCAAAAGTGGTTCCTTAGCTTTCAAGAAAGAAAATGAAATGAAGGACGGTCAAGAAATCATCGGCCAATTTGGCGTTGGTTTTTACTCTTCCTTTATGATTGCCGACCACGTCACTGTCATCACAAAAGCATTGAAAAGTGATGAAGCTTATAAGTGGGAATCCCAGGGTGCCGATGGCTACACCATAGAGGTATGTGAAAAAGATGAAGTCGGTACGGAGATAATATTAAAAATCAAAGAAAACACAGAAGATGAGTCTTACGATGACTATTTGGAAGAGTCACATCTCAAAAGCATCATTAAAAAATACTCAGATTTCATCCGCTACCCTATTAAAATGGAAGTTACTGAACATAAACCAAAGTCTGATGACAGTCAAGAATTAGAAGAAATCAAAGAAGTACAAATCATTAACAGCATGGTACCCATTTGGCGAAAAAACAAATCAGAACTAACGGATGAGGATTATATCCATTTTTATAATGAAAAACATTTTGGCTTTGACCAGCCGCTTAAGCATATTCATATCAGTGTTGACGGAGCAGTTCGCTACCAATCCATTCTCTACATTCCTGAGCAAGTCCCTTTTGACTATTATTCCAAGGATTTTGCCAAAGGATTAGAGCTCTATTCCAACGGTGTCTTAATCATGGAGAAATGCGCTGATCTACTTCCCGATTATTTTAGTTTTGCTAAAGGAATTGTTGATTCTGAAGATCTCTCACTTAATATCTCTCGTGAAATATTACAACAGGATCGTCAGCTTAAACTCATTGCCAAAAATATAAAAAATAAAATTAAAAAAGAACTTCAGAGCTTATTAACAGAGGATCGTGATAAATACGAAACCTTTTATGCGTCCTTTGGCAAACAGATTAAATTTGGTGTTTATAATAACTTTGGAGCGGATAAAGAAGACTTGCAGGATCTCTTGATGTTCTATTCCTCAAAGGATAAAAAACAAGTGACGCTTGATGAATATGTCTCAAAAATGCCCGAAGAGCAAAAATATATTTACTACGCATCTGGAGATAGCTATGAGCGTATTGAGAAGCTACCACAAACAGAGGGTGTCGCAGAAAAAGGTTATGAAATCCTCTATTTTATCGATGAAGTCGATGAATTTGCCATCAAAATACTCATGAGCTATAAAGGCAAGGAATTTAGGTCTGTTTCAAGCGGTGATCTTGGTATTGAAGAAGAAAACGGCGCAGAGCTTAACTCGGAGCAAGAAGAAAATAAAGAGCTCTTTGAGTATATGAAGAATAAGTTAAAGGATAAAGTGACTGACGTGAAGGTATCTAAGCGTCTTAAAACACACCCTGTTTGCTTATCAGCAGAAGGTGATGTCTCTATTGAAATGGAAAAGGTCCTCAATGCCATGCCCGACAATCAAAATATTAAAGCAAACAAAATTTTAGAAATCAATCCTCATCATAACGTGTTCCAATCACTTAAAACCGCCTTTATAGAGGATCAGGAAAAGCTGGATCTATACACCAATCTTTTATATAACCAAGCAGTAATCATTGAAGGTCTACCGATCAATGATCCTGTAGAGTTCACCAATGACATTTGTAAGGTAATGGTTTAATTAATTGCTGTGAATTTGAATTAAAATAACAAAGTGACTAGATTACATTACAGACGATACCGTCATAATACGAAGTCGTTAACGAATAAACTGTATACCGAAATTATTCGGTGTGCAGTTTTTATATGATTACATTCACATTGGAAGATACACTTACAAAACACCCTATGCAACTGCTACAAGAAGATTACTAGCTTCTCCTTTCTAGTTTTATCCTCCCTGTCTCAATGAGACAAAGTTTCCAAAAATATAAATTTTTACATATTCTGTTTATATGAAATCTGGCAGAGTATAATGACTGTAAAAGGGGTGAATAATATGAAAAAACAGTTATCATTTAAAGATCTTGTCAATAAAAACAAGGGGGAAATTATCAAAAACCGTCAGCTTTTAGAGAAGATTGAAGAAAAAATTGATAATAAACATTATAAAAAGATGATCAAATATCTATCCAGCAACAACTAGACTATATAATCAGTGATAGCATATAATTTATATTCGTGTTGTTTTCTTGTCATCGTTGGCTATTCATTATAAAATGTAGTTGGGTATGTTTTATTTTGTACTCACTTTAACTTTAGATTCACTATAAAGATCAATTATTCACAATCTAGGTCAAGATCCTAGCGTGAACAATAACTTGAGGAGGTCATTTATGAAACTAGCAAACGGTGTAGAGATGTTAGAACTATCAATGGACTTAGGGGGGCAATCAATGTCCATACACCCTACTGTTATCTGGGATAATACGGATGTTATTCTTATAGATACTGGCATGCCTGGTTCTCTAGACAACATTCGTAAAGAGATGGATCAAGCTGGCATCCCTTTTGATAAGTTAAATAAAATCATCTTGACACATCAAGATATCGACCATATTGGTAGCTTACCTGCCCTATTAGAGCATAGTTCTCAAAACATTGAAGTGTATGCACATAAGGAAGACGAGCCTTATATTCAAGGCGAGAAGGCTTTGATTAAATTTGATCCAAAACAAATGATTCAGCGCCTTGAGTCCCTTCCTGAAGAACTACGGCGCCAAGCACAGGAACTTTTCTCCGAAGCACCCAAGGCTCATGTCGATACCGTATTAGAAGACGGCGATGTTTTGCCATTTTGCGGTGGGATTACCATCATAGGTACACCTGGTCACACACCTGGTCATATTAGCCTGTATCTTAACGAAAGTAAGACATTAATTGCTGGAGATGCGTTTGTTTCCGAAAACGGTCAAGTAATTGGTCCTAATGCACAATTGACACCTGATATGAATCAAGCTGTCCAGTCCTTAAAGAAATTTGTAGACTTTGATGTTGAAAACATCGTTTGTTATCACGGTGGTATTTGCAATGACAATGCCAATGAACAGTTAAGAGAAATGGCTCACAAATCCTTTTAATACATGAATTACATATGATACGTAGGCATAAGGACTCCTTATGCCTTTTTAATTTAATAAAATGCCTCTCAATCTCAACACCTTACCTTAGTAGGTCTCTTTTTTCCGTTAACCCTTCCCCCTTTCACAATGAAACAGCCTATTCATTTTATAATAATAAGCTTGAAGTATTATATACCTCTGTATGGGAAGTGGTAATTTTTGACGGAATTCAACCCAGATCAGCTCCATGTTATCCAGAATATCGATACTTTGTTTATGATATATAGGACCACTTCGTTTTTTTATCATAAATTTATTCAACTATATCCTCTAGAGCTTGTGTCAATCTCGGAAAAGTAAATTCAAAGCCACTGTTCAATAACCGCCTAGGAATGCTATGGGTCCCTTCTAAGGCAGTACTTGCATCTATTCGAAGAACGAGTGGAGCAGCAAGTTTCACTAAAAACGCTGGTGCTGGTAAAGCAAACGCCTTGTTCATAACGGTTCTCAGGTCTTTCATAAACGCTTTGTTAGTTACAGGTGTTGGAGCACATGCATTATACGCCCCAACATACTGATCATTTTTAATAACGTCCAGAAGAATCTGGTGCAAATCATCTATATGTATCCAACTCATAAACTGTTTCCCGGAACCAACCGTACCACCTAAGTGGTATTTTGTTAATTTTACTAAAGGTGCCAAAACACCTCCTGATTTCCCCAAAACAAGCCCAAAACGTAGCACCACTTGCCGTGTCTCTGGTAAGGAAGAGTGAAAAAAAGTCTCCTCCCATTGTTCACATAGTTCAGGTAAGAAACCTTTTCCGAGTGGTGCCTCTTCATCACATGGATCCGTCACGTTGCCATATCGTCCGATAGCACTGGCTTGTATAAATAGGCAAGGTGGCTGTGATGCCGCCAACACGTACTCTTGCAACGCCTTCACTGCATCAATTCTTGAGCTAAGCAAAATTTCTTTGTTTGCTTCATTATAGACACAACGAATGCTCTTCCCCGTCAAGTTAATGAGCACGTCACAGCCTGCAATCTCTTCCCACCATCCTCCCTTATTTTTAGCATCCCAATGAACATAATGCACACCATTCTCATCATGCGCCATGCCTCTTGTCAAAATCCACACATCAAATCCTTTAGTAGCTAAAAACCCAGCAAAATATTGCCCCAGATAACCAGAGCCTCCAGCGATGACAACCTTTTTAGATGCGATCGTTACCCTCTCCTTCATAAAATGGGACAAGATACGTTATTTCTTCCCGAACAGACAACCTTCAACTACCTTCTTTTCTTCTGGTTCCTGCTATTGATCGTCCCATAGTAAAAGTTATGTTATTCTCCGTTAATCAGTGGCCTATTAGATAAATCCAAAGTTATCTAGTATAGTAGCCTAATTTTTTAGAGATTTCAATGAGAGAGTATTGATTCATGCGACATGTTAAAGTTTCTTATCAAGCGCAGTAATTTTTGACCCCCCTTGCCTCTTGTACTCACGTCTTTTAGATAGTATGGACACTTCGTTTCTTCCCCATATTCAGGTAAACTCACAGGTTCTTCTCTCAACACTCGTACAAGATTTATTTCAACATTATAAATGTCACCAGGATATAAATAAAATAGGGTATGGCAAAGAAGAGCACACATTTAAATAACAATGAAGAAAGCTGATCAACCAATTTATCTGGATCCCACTCTTCTATCGTTTGCTTAATAATATCAAGTGTAGCTAACAATACTTTATTAATTAAAGCTGGTCGATTCTCCACTTTATTTTCAGTCATTGACACTCACTCTCCTATCAATCAGATCTAATAGAGCCTATGCTTGTCCCAAACGTTCTATGAGTAAAAGGATCTATTAAATCTGATCAAACGATTAGAAGATGACCACTTCCCATTATCTTATTTCAAATAAGGGGCTAATTTCTCATTAAGCACCTGTATTTTTTCTGATTGTCGCATGAAAAGTTGTGCTGCTTCGTGATTTTCAGTATCCAAGACATACATATCGATATCAGCTTGGATTTTTTTGAGCTGGGCTGCTACTATCTGCCGAGCGTTTGACGGTGGTTCCAGTTTTTTATCATTCTTCAAGTCCACATATAAATTTCCTTTGGAATCCATTTGTGCTACATAAATATCTTTAAAATTGGTTGCTCCTTGCTTCTGAATTTCCCCATAAAGCCATTCCTTACTATACCCCGCCGATTCTAGACTTTGTTCTTGAATCACTCCATCTTTGATAAAAATATACGCTCGTTTTTCCTGTTCCACCGCTAGGCCAAGTAGCTTAGGCGTAACAGGATCGCTATCTGATTTTTTCATGACACTCACTTGCCCATTTGTTTCAAATATCGCTAACTCAACATCCGCTAGTCTAAAAGCGTTCTTCTCTCTTAAATTAAGCATGAGCTGCTCTAGTGACAGCTTCGACTTTTTTAAATTTTTTTCTTGAATTTTTCCATTTTCAATAATGACTGTTGGTTTTCCACCAACTAATACTTCGAAACCATAGGATTTGAGGGCTAACAAGGCAATGATAAGAGAAATGCCTCCCCAGACACCCAGAGCAATGATCCCATTTAATAATTTGACGTTCTGATCTACAGATAGCGTCGCAGCAATAGAACCAATCGTTATGCCAACAACGTAGTCAAAAAAAGTGAGCTGGGATACTTGCTGTTTCCCAAGAATCCTACATATAACAAGTAAAAAAATAAATGAAAATAGCGAGCGAATAAGTATGAGTAGATATTCCGGCATGTTTATCCCTCCATCAAAAGTTTTTTATTATTATTCCTTATTATTTGGATAATATAAGAAAAAGATATTTAAACAATTGACATCAGGAGGTTGCTTATGACTCATCAAAAACGCTCTATATACTGTAGTTTACTGGCCTTTCTTCTAATAATCACACCTATCTATGACACATCGGCAAGGTCAACCAAACCCATTTATCAAATCATCACGGAAATCCAAGATAATCTAATGTCAAAAAACTGGGATACAGCCGATCAATATACACAAAAGCTTGACCGATATTATCGTAAACATTTGTGGAAATATCAATTAATGGGGGACGAAGCAGAATATGAAAGCGCTACGAATGATATATCTCAGCTTCGAACTGCCATTGCTGTTAAAGATAATAAACAAGCCATGCTCATCCTTTCCACTCTAAAAAAAACCTTACAGCATATCTATTCGCTTTAAGTTGTAAGTAGTCGAATTCAAAAATCCCATCCACTTTTACAGTGGATGGGATTTTTGATGAGGATGATAACGGCTAGCTTTGAGAGAAAGGTGTACTGACAAACTGTGGCTCTTCTTTTTGAATCTGTAACAGCCGTGTTTCTAAAGAGGCAATTACCTGATGAGATTCCTGACCAGCTTGCTTAAACAGATTTTGTACATTTGTATCTTTGGTTTCATACGAAAAAAGTTCTAGGCTCGCTTGGACACTTTTTAATGTTGCAATGGTTTGTTTCAATTGCTGTGAAACAGTCATATTCACACACATCCTTTCTCATCTTTTACTATGTGTTAAATAAGACAATTTAAACCCATTAATTGTCAGGTAGTTGTTCTTTGATAGCTTGAAGAACATAATCTATGGATTTGATGGTTTCTAAAAAACGTCTACGCCTCGTGTCCTTTTGAAAACAAGTCACAGAAATTATTGTCAAATTATCGTATGTATCATCAGCTTGTTTTATATAAATATACTTAAGGTGCTCGCTTTGTATCCACAGCTTTACCAATGGTTTCCATTGATTAACAAGCACCAATACGTTATCTGCAAAAGGCTTCACCTTACCATGAAAATCCATTTCATAGCCTTCAGAGTGGGTTCTATTAACAAATTGCTCATGAGCCTCTTGATTAACTTGAATCAATTGCTCATTCAATTGAAACAACTGTCGTTTTAAGTTATGTTCCACAGCTGTCACCTCCACCCTTATCCTATCAAAAGTCATCACAAACAGCTACTTTCAACGTTAAAAAATCAGCGGCGTAATCGATTCAGTCTTTTTTATTTTTCGTCGACGTAATCCAATGGCTTCTTGATAGTAGCTAATTTGTTGTTGCTTCTTACCAAAAAGTTGGAGTTCTGCTTCAATGGATTCAATATGTGTGTCAATCTCTTGGATGATTTTATAAATGTCTTCTAATTCGTGACGATGTTCTAATATTTGCAGTGCAACAATTTCATCTGCTTTACTAGAAATTTTTCGTTCGATTTGATCCACCTTCACTTCTAACATATCAAGTTTATGAGTAAAAACACCAACAGAAATTTCAAAAGATTTTTTTAGATTATCCATCCTTGTTCTCCCTCTCCTTATAACTTTCACTTATCCTAATTCGTGAGATTTTCCAAAGCCCCTTCACCTCTGACAAAAGAAGTGATGATTCCGCAGAGAAAGTGTTCATTCCTTTTTTATTGCATGGTCTTTTCACGTTTTTCTACAATTTCTATGTTTCTATTAAAATGAACAGATGTGGGATTTTCACAATAAATAAAACCTTATTGTTGGAAATGCGTTATAATAAAAAATAAAGATTGAAGGCTCATCCTTTAGAAGGGAGATGAACATGATCAACTATCCTAACGGAAAACCTTATCCTATTTCAACAGCTTCTACATTACACTCGCCACAACAGCCTCATGAACCCGATTATGGTAACCGTGGAATGACATTAGAAGATGATTTGAATATAGCCAATCACTATTATCGTGAACAACATAAGGCGTTAATTCATAAAAAACCCATACCCCTGCAAATTGTGAGCGTTAATTATCCGAAAAGAAGTGCGGCAAAAATTACAGAGGCCTATTTTAAAAAACCTTCAACAACTGATTACAATGGTGTCTATAAAGGAAAATATATTGACTTTGAAGCCAAAGAAACGCAAAATAAAACTGCACTACCGTTACAAAATTTTCATGAGCATCAAATTGTTCATATGCAACAGGTTCAGGAGCACGGAGGTATTGCGTTCATCATTGTCAAATTTTCAAGTGATAATGAGATTTATTTAATGGATGCACAGCATTTATTTGAGTTTTGGTGGGGACAACAAAATGGTGGAAGAAAGTCCATTCCAAAGCAAACTTTCATTGCTAATGGCTATCTGATTCCTCAGGATTTTAAAATCAAAATTGATTACTTGCAAGTAGTTGATCAATATTATCTATAAAATAAGTGTCAAATAATTGACTTTTTCTTGTTAAGCGGACGAAAATAGATAAATGTAACGTATAGTATCCATTGATCTATTGAACAAAAAAGATGTTAATACAAATCAAGAATTTCTTGAAAGATCTGATAGGCTCTTTTTACGAAGAAAAATATCCTTGTGCTAACACTGGATAGTGACCTATCGGAAAGGTTGGAGAAGCGTATGGCGGATTATACTTCAAGACAAGAACGTAGAAAAGCAATGCAGAACAATAAAGGAAAGCGTGGTAAGAATAATAAAAACAAAAAAAGTGCGTTTAAACGGACTCTATTAACACTTGTGCTTGCTGTGCTTTTTATAGCACTGGCAGGATCCTTTGCGATAGCAATTATTATTCAGCATGCACCACCACTGAATGAATCCAAATTAAAAATTGCATCAACGAATGAAATCTATGGTATAAATGGGGATGGCAAGAATGTCGTATTAGCAACAACTGGATCTCAGAACCATATCTATGCTCCGATAAACAAAATACCTCAAGTCGTGAAAGACGCTGTCGTTTCAGTTGAGGATGCACGTTTTTATCATCATTTTGGTATCGATCCGATTCGTATCGGAGGTTCAGTTGTCGCCAACTTTAAAAATGGTTTCGGTTCTCAAGGAGCCAGTACAATTGACCAACAGCTCATCAAGCTTAGCTATCTTACGCCGCAAAAAACATTAACCAGAAAAATTCAAGAGGCTTATCTCGCTGTTAAATTAGACAGAGTGTATACTAAAGATCAAATATTGGAAATGTATTTGAATAAGATCAATTATAACGAAGGTGCCTACGGTATAGCGACAGCAGCTCAAACTTATTTTGGTCTGTCCTTAAATCATCTAAAGGATATTAGCTTAGCGCAAGCTGCTATGTTAGCTGGAATTCCCAATCTTCCTGTTTATTATGATCCAATTACGCACCCAGATGACGCTAAAAAACGTCGTGATCTTGTTCTTGACATGATGGTGAAAAACCATAAGATCACACAAGCGCAAGCTGATCAAGCAAAAAAAGTTTCAATCAAAGACATGCTGAAGAACCGTCCGACAGGTAATGACAAAACAAATCAAAGTCAAAACTATGAAGTCATTGACTATATTAAAGATAAATATGTTGGTAAAGGTAAAGAAATCAGTGACAAGACATGGTCACAAGGTGGTCTTAAAATCTCCACCACTTTCAGTGAGTTAGCGCAACACAAAGTTACTGAATTACTTAATGATGATAGAAACTTTGCCGGTACAAAACAAAATTTACAGGCAGGAATTGCTGTCGTCGATACTAAAACAGGTGGTATTTTGGCGCTCGGTGGGCGTCGCCACTATCACCCAACGGATTATAGCTTTGCCACACACGGAGGCAATCAGATAGGCTCCACCGCAAAACCAATTTTTGCTTATGGTCCAGCTATAGAATATCTCAAATGGCCAACCACCCATGTGACAGATGATTCACCTCACCAATATTCCAGTGGTCAGACCATTCATGACTGGGATAGCCTGTATATGGGTAAAATTTCTATTGAACGAGCATTATACATGTCAAGAAACATCCCTGCTGTGCGCACATTGCAAGAGGTGAGCAGTCAGGAAGGGGATAAAAAAATTATTGATTTTGCTAATAATCTTGGTATGGGCATTAATTCATTAAACGAATCTTACGCCATTGGGTCTTACAGTGGTGTCAGCCCGTTACAAATGGCAACAGCTTATGCTGCTTTCGGTAATGGCGGTGTTTATAACGAGGCCCATGCCCTCAAATCAATTGTTTATCCAGATGGACGCAAAATTAACTTTAATCATGAACAACATCCAGCTATGAAAAATTATACAGCTTTCATGATTACGCAGATGCTGAAACAAGTCATTGATAATCCTCAAGGGACCTATGCAGGACCAAGCTTATCTGGTTATACGGTCGCTGGTAAATCTGGATCTTCTAACGCTGGCCCTGACCTACAAAAAAAATATCATATTTCAGATTATAATCTCAATCAGGGTTATCTTGATTCCTGGTTTGACGCTTATACACCTGATGTTTCCGTGTCAGTTTGGAATGGTTATGATTTAAAAGGTGTAGACCCTAATAGTAGCAGTAATATGCAAAAAAATGGTGTTCTTTTATTGTCGTTTGACGAAAAGCGTATTTCCAATGAGCTGGCTGGGAAGCTTATATTATCGTTAGCATCGAAAAATACACCCGATTGGAAACAGCCAAGCTCTGTGGTCAAGGTTTCTGTTGAAAAAGATACCGGTCTCGTCGCAAGCGCTAATACGCCAAGTAATGATATCACCACTGGTTACTATGTGAAAGGAACGGAACCGACCAAACAGTCGATAAAATATCAAAATATTACTGCGCCGACAGGACTCAGAGCTCTATATGATAAAAATAATAAATCTGTCACATTGAACTGGGGCTATGGTAGTACAGATAATATTAGCTTTGAGGTCTCTCAAAAGATTAATGGCAGTTATCAAACCTTAGAAAATACGGACAATAAGACTCTGACAGTGCAGCATATAACTCCTGGACAGACATATAATTTCGCTGTTAAGACGATTTATACTAATGGTGGTAACACAAAAGAAAGCAACGCAGCAACAGTAACCATCAAAATTCCAAATGATGATGATCAAAGTGCTACCGGAAATGATAAAGGTACCAATAATAATTCAGATACCAATCAAAATAATCCATCTACACCACCATCAAATTCTCAAGATAGTGATAATAACACCCCATCGCAAAATGATAATAATAGTGATGATAACCAAGATTCTGGAGATCAACAGAACAGCGGTAACCAAGGAAATAATAACCCTAACTCTGATGTCCCCCCTGCAACTCCATCAGATAGTAGTAGTGGCGCAGTTCAAGGGAACCAAAGTAGTAGTAATAACCGCAACCAATAGTCAAAACAAAACCCTCGCATTTTTTAAAAAGCGAGGGTTTTGTTTTCTATTTATTCATAAGAAACTTTGACTTGTTGTCATGCACTACCTATAAAATTTTTTTACATGTCGTTCAAGATCCAACCATTCTAAATCACTACCTTCATTCGTTTCTGCCCTTCTCTGCAAATATCAAGTAAGGAGCATTCTGGACATTTGGGATTTCGTGCAATACAGTGATACCGACCAAAAAAAATCAAGCGATGATGAGTGATGGTCCACTCATCTTCAGGAATTAAATGCTGAAGCGTTCTTTCTACCTCTAGCACACTATCCTTCCACCTTGCAATACCAAGCCGCTTAGACACCCGTTCTACATGGGTATCTACTGCAATGGCTGGTACACCAAAAGCATTGGACACAACCACATTGGCTGTTTTTCTACCAACACCAGCTAATTCCACCAATTGTGCATATGTCCGTGGCACTTCTCCATCATAACTGTCAATCAATGACTCGCATAGTTTTCGAATGTTTTTTGCCTTATTTCTGTAGAGTCCAATCCGCCTAATATCATTTTCTAATTCTTCTAGAGGAACATTAAGATAATCCCATGGGCTTTTATATTTTTTAAAGAGATCTTTAGTCACTTCATTGACCTTTTTATCGGTACATTGTGCACTTAATAAAACAGCAATGGTCAGCTCAAAGGCATTGGAATGCGTCAATTCACACTGCGCATTTGGAAACATCTCTTCCAGGATGTTTAATATATAGCGCATACGCTTAATTGTTATAGCCATACTCATTCCCCTTAGCAAAATCCGTCTTCTTTTAGCTTATATAAAAAACAGGGCTCTAGTGTCACAAGCCCAACAGTCTGTCTGTTAATTATCTAACCAGTTATACATGGGAAGCGGTGTTGACTGACGTTGTTCCCCCTTTGCTTGACGGGTAGAAGTCTTCACATTTAAGCGACTTCTCACCTTCTCGCCATGCAATCTAGCCTGCTCTAAAGTTTGGATACCATTCTTCTTCCAATCAAATAAGATACGATCTATATATCGAAAATTAAGCTTTCCAGAAATAACAGCTTCACGAAGAGCCCCTTTTATGATCTCTGGTGAATGAGCATCGTCATCCAACCACATCGTTAAAGATTCACATTCCATAGGAGAAAGAGGCCTACCAAATTCCTTTTCAAAGATGGTATATAATGCATCTTCTTGCTCAATCTTGTCATGCTCTGTCATGGATAGTAAACTCGCACTGATTAACCGATTCCACAATGGCTCCAAAGAATAACTTTCCGAATAGACACTGCCTTTCTTTTCCTGAACAATATCTAAAAATCCGCGTTGCACAAGTTCACGTAGATGACTTGCGCACTTTGAAGCATCACAGCTCATTTTTCCTGCCAATTCATTGGGTGTCGGAAAAGGGTTGCCTTCTTTAATATATTTAAAAATCTGTAAGATCGTCATGCACTGCGTTTCATCTAAACCAATTTCAGCATAAGAATCTAACAGCAATTTAGGAATAGATAGCGCTCCATCAGTCATCAACTCAATCATTACTGCTTTCTCCATTTTTCGACACCTCTCACTGATTATTATATCATATTTCTACAACATCTTTAGTCATCAAAAATGGAAAAAGTACTATATTTATTAAAGATCAACATCTCTTCATTTTATTTCTCATTTAAAAAAGGGGCTAGGACAAACTTCAAGCATTAAAAAGAGCAGTACGCTCCAATACATCTTGGTAGGTACCACTCTTTTTTCGACGCACAGGATGTGCTAACTTTGGTGTTGACTCGGATTTAGCTAAAGTTTCTTATCAAATAGCTTTCAGCAGCAAACGGGTATCCACTTGCATGTTGACACTATTTTTATAAAAAATAATAAATGAAACAACCTACGAAGCTCCTGCAGGAAAAGCAACATCTGAACATTCTTCTTGCTTGCTATGTCATGGTGTCGATCATGGATATAATCGATTTAATAAACGTGGAAAAGGAATGGTTTCACGAACATGCTCAATCCCCGTAATCCATGCGACCGTTCGCTCAAGTCCAAGACCAAACCCTGAATGGGGAACGCTCCCATATTTCCGAAGCTCTAGATACCATTCATAGTTGGGATCAGTAAGACTATGTTCTTGATAACGCTGTTCTAATAAGGATAAATCATCGATTCTTTGACTACCACCTATAATTTCTCCATAGCCTTCTGGTGCGATAAGATCCGCACAAAGGACAACATCTTCTCGCTTAGGGTCAGGCTTCATATAAAATGCCTTGATAGCTGTTGGATAATGCGTGATAAAGACTGGTTTATCGAAACTTTCAGCAATAGCTGTTTCATGTGGTGCTCCAAAATCTTCGCCCCACTCAATATCGTTGAAGCCTTTATCCTTTAATAATTGAATAGCCTCATCATATGTAATTCTTGGAAAAGGTGCTGTGATGGTTTCCAACTTAGATATGTCTCGATCTAGAGCTTTTAGCTCTGGCTGACAATGTTTAAGAACGGATTGAATAATAAAGGTCACGTACTGCTCTTGAATCTCTAGACTTTCTTCATGTTCTACAAAAGCCATTTCAGGTTCAATCATCCAAAACTCAATAAGATGACGACGTGTTTTCGATTTTTCAGCGCGAAATGTCGGTCCAAAAGAGAATACTCTACCAAAAGCCAAAGCTGTTGCCTCCATGTAGAGCTGACCGCTTTGAGACAGATAGGCGTGACGATCAAAGTACTCCGTATGAAACAGATCGGTTGTCCCCTCCGCAGAACTTCCCGTTAAAATTGGTGGATCAACTTTTATAAAACCTTGTTCATAGAAAAACGTATACGTTGCCCGAATGATTTCATTACGAATACGCAAAATGGCATGTTGACGACTTGATCTTAACCATAGATGACGATTATCCATCAAAAACTCTGTACCATGCTCTTTTGGAGTAATCGGATAATCCGGAGCAATTTGAAGAATGGAAATATCACGGATAGTAAGTTCATAACCCGAAGGAGCTCGACTATCTTCTCTTACCGTCCCTATAATGTACAGCGAACTTTCTTGGGTTAACGTGCTAGCTGCTTCCCATGTGGTTGTTGATACCTCATTTTTTACAAGTACGCCTTGAATAAATCCCGTGCCGTCACGTAATTGCAAGAATTGAATCTTACCACTTGATCGCTTATTCGCAACCCACACGCCAATTTTAACATCTTGTCCAACAAAATCAGCCACTTTTGAAATGGTCGTTTTCTCCATGTTGTTTTTGTGTCATTCCTTTCATAAAAACTCTCTAGTCCTATTTAATATGCTCTTCCATAAAAGTGTTTAAGCGATCTAACGCCTCGTTTAAATTATCTAATGAAGTCGCATAGGATAGACGCACATTATCAGGATAGCCAAAACCCTCTCCAGGAATTAATGCAATCCTCGCTTCCTCCACCAAAGCCGTCACAAATTCTGTTACGGAGGCAAATCCGGTCATATCAGCCGCACGCTTTGCATTTGGAAATAGATAAAACGCCCCGTGTGGTTTACTGCACTTAAATCCTGGAATGGACACCAGTTTTTCATATGTTTGATTCAAACGACCTTCAAAGGCTTGTCGCATCGTTTCAACAGGCTCCTGTGATCCACTCAAAGCTTCTACAGCAGCATACTGAGCGACAGAGGTAGGGTTAGATGTACTATGGCTAACAAGACTTGTCATCGCTTTGATAAAACTTGCCTCAGCAATGGCATAACCAATGCGCCAGCCGGTCATGGCATAAGATTTCGACACTCCATTAATAATAACGGATTGATTTTGAAGCTCAGGAACCACTGCAATAATCGACTCAGCTTTAGCTCCTTCATAAACCAGTTTTTCATAAATTTCATCTGAAACGACGACAATGCCTTGTTCCAAACAATAATGTCCAATTTCTTTCAATTCATCCGCCGTGTAGATCATCCCTGTGGGATTGCTTGGTGAATTGAGAACCATTGCCTTTGTTTTAGATGTTGTCGCTTGCTTAATTTGCTCTACAGTGACTTTAAAATCATTTTCTTCTAAGCCAGGCACAATGACTGGGACGCCATCAGCCAATTTGACTTGTTCCGTGTAGCTCACCCAATATGGAGAGGGAATAATCACCTCATCACCACTATTTAACAAAGCTTGAAAAGCTAAATAAAGAGCTTGCTTGGCACCTGTTGTCACAATGATTTGTTCAGAAGCGATGGTGACATGTGAATCTCTTGCCATCTTCTGAACGATGGCTTCCTTGAGCTCCGGTATACCTGAGGCAGCGGTATACTTTGTTCGTCCTTCATTTGCTGCCTTAAAAGCAGCATCAATAATCGACTGAGGTGTATTAAAATCAGGTTCCCCTGCAGCAAGTGCAATCACATCAACACCGCTTGCTTTAAGCATATCTGCTTTGGCAGTAATTTCCATTGTACTCGATAAAGAAATATTTTTTACTCTTTGCGACAGCTCCATAACTTACATCTCCTTGCTTCCCGTATATTAAAGTTATTCAATAGCAATTGGATCAGTCAAACTATCACCATCATTAAAATTATAATAACTAAAAACAAAGTGATTAGCATCATCTTTATAAACAATTTCCCATGCCGGCGTATTCTTGACCATACCTAAGCTAGCTGAAATGATCCTCCTATAGCTTACATGAGTTGCAAACGCCTTTAAAATTTCTTTTTTGGTGTAGCCATCAGTAACAGGAATAATCGTGATATTGCTTTTTTTCTTATTATCAGGAATAAAAATATAAACGGGTTTTTTTTCATTTTTTAAATAAGCTTTGACGACATGATAAGCTGATTGTCCATGAAAATCACTAACAGCAACAATTCGTTTGACATGATAATGATGCTGGACATAGTGCTTGGTCTGATTGACAGCAACATGTTTAGGCAACAGCGCTGCATGATAGAGAAATCCCAAACCGCACCCAAGCAAAATAATGAAAGCTGTACCGATCCATAACCACTTCTTCATTTAATATCCACTCGCTTATGCACGATATAATTTAAAACCAATGATCTACAGACTATGAATCCTTAGTCATACCTATCATTAGAAAAGGCTCAGCGCATTTTTTATACTCGCTGTTCTAATGCAGTTATTTTTTCTAATTGTACACTCTAATCATATTTCGCGATAGACCTTTCTTTGTGGCACTCAGAAATTATGTTTCTAGAACAAAAAAAGATTAAAGGCAGTTTGTACAAAAACTGCTAAACATAGCTCATTGATTCAAGGTTAAACTATTACTACCCTTTTGAAATCAACCTGAAATGTTTGACAAATCTTAAAGGGAAAAAAATCCCCTAACCCACACCTGATTCATACCTCATACTTTAAAAAACGAAACCGTATAGGTTTCGTTTTTCTCTTCAGATTCTATCGTAATCATTTTTAAGTGAAAATGCAATACACAACCCAATCCATATAACGCTTTTACAGCATAGTTATCAAGCTTTATTAACCGCAGTTGCTAAATGAGTCATTAAACATCACATATTGATATCAGCAGAATAAATAGGATGAATCATCCCTAGATCATCCTTCAATAAAAGCACCCCGTCATCATTAATCCCCAAAGCCGTGCCACATAAAACCTCTCCATCTGCTAAGCGTGCACGAATATGCTGACCAATACTTAAGGCATGGGACTCCCATATTTGCTTAATCATTGAAAATCCTTCTTCTAAATATATATGATATAGCGTCTCCAACTCGAACATAATGGCAGCAATTAAATGCTCCCTAGATTGAACTTCTCCAGAAATGATCTTCAAAGACGTAGCAATGGACCTCAGTTCATCAGGGATAGCTTCAGCATCAACATTCACATTGATACCCATACCAATGACCACAGCTCGTACACTCCCCACTTCAGCTTGAAGCTCCGTTAAAATGCCGACAAGTTTTTTCCCATCATAGAGAATATCATTAGGCCATTTAATCCCACAATCAATCCCTGATACCTGCTTTATTGCCCGCACGATAGCAACAGCCGCAATTAAAGTTAATTGGGGAATCTGATCTACACCTAAGATAGGACGAAGAATACAGCTCATCCATATACCTGTCCCCTTAGGAGAATGCCATGCTCTTCCTAAACGTCCACGCCCCCCTGTTTGCTCATCAGCAATAACTAAGGTTCCTTCTACTGCACCATCTTCAGCAAGATGATGAGCCATCTTCTGAGTAGAAGATACCGTATCATAATAAGTGAGCTGTCTCCCAAAACATTCTGTCTTCAAAAGCATATCAATCAATTCTTTAATTAGCTTGTTAGGCATGGTTATGAGTTTATATCCCTTATTTTGAACAGAATCAATCGTATAACCTTCTTTTCGTAATTCATTAATCTGCTTCCATATAGCCGTTCTTGAGCAACCCAATTGCTCACACAGGGATTGCCCAGAAACATATTGATGCTGGTGGTACAAAAGGGTTTTTAATGTTTCTGCTTTCGTCTGTGACACGCTATGACCCACCTTTTTATTGCATCCTTATCGTTTGACAATCGATTTTCAACGACGGCTCTCTCAATACTACTTAGCATCTTTTTAATCCATGGACCAGGAGACCGACCGAGCCATGCTTGCAAGTCATGACCATCACTAGCTAGTTGCGCCCTTGATTGAATGGGCAATTCTTGATTCATTGCCTTTAAATCACGCACTATACATTCAACATCCTCTTTATCCTGAGCCGAACGAAGGTGCTGAATAGCTAACGCCTGCTGCAAACCTACATCATAGAGCTGCCATTTTGTCCACTTCACTTCTTTCAGACAAAGGTAATTGTGGGTTAACTGAAGAATTTGCCCTTTTAATTGGTTAGAAAAACGCCAACTTTCAAAAAAACCGGCTAGAGACGAGTGATCAAGTATCAACAAAAATGCTACCCAACACTCTACTAAAGAGGTACATTGATTAAAATCAACAGCCAAAAGCGCCGCTATTTGCTGTTCTGTGACTTTGGCAAGCATGGGGAGCTCAAATAACACATTGGTTTGAATGAGTAGCTCTAAACCTAGAAGTGGACTCTGTCCTTCTAAAAGCTTTGACATTTCCTGAAGCACTCTTTCAACAGAAATCCATTTCAGCAAATGCTTTTGCTTTGCCATGGCAGTTAACACTTCAGAATCAGCCGCTACATTTAACTGAGAAATAAAGCGTGCTGCCCGAAGCATACGAAGAGGATCCTCTATAAAACGTTCCTCCGCCTGTCCGACTGTTCTTAGCAATCGCTCTTTAAGATCCTTCCTACCCTGAAAAGGATCAATGATCACGCCATATCTATCTCTAGCCATGGCATTCATCGTAAAATCACGACGAGAAAGATCCTTAGTTATGGAGCTAATAAATGTAACATGTTGAGGATGTCTAAAATCAGAATAATCCCCTTCAGTGCGAAATGTTGTCACTTCATAATCACTATGTTCATGGCGAACTAATACAGTTCCGTGCTCAATTCCAATCGGAAAGGTAACAGGAAAAAGAGCAATCACCTCTTCAGGTTTGGCAGATGTGGCAATATCAATATCACGAATAGGAAGATTGAGAAACCAATTCCGAACAGCACCACCCACAATATAGGCTTCATGCCCATGCTTAATGAGCTTACACAATACATATTGCGCCTGTTCAAAAGTCTCCGTCATAATGATTCCTCCATCAACCTTCTACCTTAATGCTTGGCAGTACACATCTTCGTATTGTGAAACAATTTCATCGGAATGAAAACGCGTCTTAGCTTCCAAAACAGCTGCCTGACTCATCTGTTTATGGTGTTCAGGGTGTTGCAAAATAGCCAATGACTTTGCCACAAATTGGTCAATATCACCAATAGGACATAAATAACCTGTTTTTCCATCGTGAATGACTTCTGGTATGCCGCCAATATTCGTACCAACGGCTGGAACACCACACGCAGCGGCTTCAAGCAATATCAACCCAAAGCTTTCCTTAGAAGATGGTAATAATGCTAAATCACTGATCGATAATAATTCGGCAACATTTTCTTGTTTTCCTAAAAATAGCACCTTATCTTTTAAACCGTAGTCATTGACCAATTGTATGACGGCAGAAAGACTCGGCCCTTCTCCAACAAGCAAGAGCTTTGATGGCACAGCATCTTGCACTCTCGCAAACGTTTTTATCACATCTGGAACCCTTTTCACATCTCGAAAATTAGAAATATGAATCAGAACTTTTTCATTAGACTGTATTCCATAAACAGATTTTAAATACTCGGCATCGTGACGATAATAGACTGTTTCATCCACAAAATTATAAATCGGTGTCATCGTCTTGTCAGTTTTAACAAGTTGCTGAGTTTGTCTAATTAAGTCCCTAGATACTGCTGTGACTTGATCCGAATGTTCTATGCCAAATTTAATTAATTGTTGCAGCGACAAATCATAGCCTAATATAGTAACATCAGTGCCGTGCAAGGTTGTCACAACTTTCAAATGCTCACCAACCATTTGCTTGGCTAAAATAGCACAAATAGCGTGAGGCACCGCATAATGAGCATGTAAAATGTCTAGCTGCTCACGCTCAGCAACCTCAGCCATCTTACTAGCTAATGTGAGATCATACGGCGGGTAGCGGAATACAGAGTATTGATTCACTTCCACTTCATGATAAAAAATGTTACTTGAAAAATTATCTAGCCTAAAAGGAATGCTTGATGTAATAAAATGAATCTCATGCCCTCGTTTGGCAAGCTTCTTTCCCAATTCTGTTGCCATTACACCCGACCCACCCACCGTCGGATAACATGTGATTCCAATCTTTAATGACATATATTTTTTCCTCACCTTTTGCTATTTCTCTGTCTGAGATCCAAAAACCTCTTCAGGCTTTACTCAATAATCATAGGGTGGATCCTTGATTAAAATTCTGTCGTTCACGAACCATAGTCCGCCACTCCAGCTCATTATGTTCGAGCGCATGAATGATCAGCTCTGCTGTTGCCATATTGGTTGCAAGTGGAATTTCGTAAACATCACTTAGACGAATAAGTGCAGAAATATCTGGTTCATGTGGCTGAGGTGTCAGTGGATCACGAAAAAAGATCACGACATCCATATCATTAGCAGCAATCATTGCCCCAATCTGCTGATCGCCACCAAGAGGCCCCGATTGAAAGCGATGGATATCAAGACCCGTTGCTTCCATGATTTGTTTCCCTGTCGTCCCGGTAGCAAATAATTGATGTTTTTGAAAAATAGATTTATAAGCGAGTGTAAATTGCACCAAATTCTGCTTCTTTTTATCATGAGCGATTAAAGCAATTTTCATTAGATAGTATTCCTCCTATTCTAAAACATTTTCCAGTCCATAGACTAACGTCTTCAAATCCATGACCGTGTTGACTGCCATGCGTACACCTTGCATAAAAGATTCCCGATTCATTGAATCGTGACGAAGAGTAAGCAACTCTCCTTCCCCTCCAAAAAGCACTTCTTGGTGAGCAATGAGCCCTGGTAATCGCACACTATGTATTCTGAATCCATTGTACTCCGCCCCTCGAGCACCTTTGATTAATTCTTTTTCTTCAGAATGACCTTGGCTTTTATTCTCTCGTGTTTGTAAAATCATTTCTCCGGTTTTTATCGCGGTGCCAGAAGGAGCGTCACGCTTTTGATCATGGTGGAGTTCAATAATTTCAACATCTGGAAAATGACGTGCCGCCATTTGACTGAACTTCATCAACAACACGGCACCAATAGAAAAGTTTGGAGCAATAATCGCCCCTACGCCTTTATCTTCAGCCATTGTTCTCAAGTGCTGCACATCTTCCTCACTAAAACCAGAGGTGCCTATGACTGGACGAACACCATAAGATAGCGCTTTCTCCATGTGATATTTACCTACATCAGGGTGTGTAAAGTCGACAAGAACATCGACATCCTGTTCTGAAAAGCATTGGTCAACATCTGTATAAATGGGAGCATCCAAATCAGAAAGTCCTTCTAATTCTTTAATAAGCTTTCCTTCATTTTTTCGATCAATAGTGGCAACACATTGAAGCTGATCGGTTGTGGCAATCATTGTCAATGCTTCTCTACCCATTTTTCCTCTAGGACCCGCCACAGCTACTTTGATGGTATTATGATTCGTCACGACCCTCCCCCTCCTCTTCTCCTTTTCGCTTCCAGCGATCTTTATCACGTGTATTAAACTTATACATAACTTGATTAAATGACTCTTCTAAGTCAATATGTAATGAGTTAGCCAAGCAGACAGAGACAAAAAGCAGGTCAGCCAACTCTTCGCTAACCGTTCCAGATTTTTCCGTTACTTTTTTTGGTTTTTCACCATAATAGTGATTGATTTCTCTTGCCAGTTCACCAAGTTCTTCTGTGAGACGAGCGATCAATGCTAGTGGCGAGAAATACCCTTCTTCAAACTGACTGATATAATGATCGACTTCCTCCTGAAGTTCTGCCATCGTTTTCATCGATGTCCCCCTCCCCTTTCGACGCACAGATGTGCTAGCTTCGGCGTTGGCACACGGATATGCCGAGGTTAGCCGAAGTTCTGACGCACAGGACGTGCTAGCTTCGGCGTTGGCACACGGATGTGCCGAGGTTAGCCGAAGTTCCTTCATACATTTAAACAATTCGCTATGTCTATATTAGCGAAAAATGATGGATATTGCCAAATTTTAATTTTTGATCATTGAACAAGATCAACGGGTTGGCTATACTAGCTAAGGAAGTATGCTATAGATGGTATGATCTAGCTAAACGAACGCTATCAATTGAAATGCTACTTTTACAAAATATTGGGTGAATGAAGGGGGTTTACTAATGATTTTTTCACTTAAATATAAAAATATATTGTTCATGCTTTTAGGAGCGGCTATCTTTGCCTTCGGACTCGTCAATTTCAATATTAAAAACCACTTAGCTGAAGGCGGTGTAACGGGGATAACTTTAATTCTTTACAATCTTTTTAAGATTGATCCCGGCATAAGCAACCTTATCATTAACATTCCTATTTTCATCATCGGCTGGCGGTTGCTCAGTCGCAACGTTTTTATATACAGCGTTATTGGCACTGTGTCTGTCTCGCTTTTCTTATGGGTCTTCCAATACCTCATTACCTTCCATTTCGTCTTGAAAAATGACATGACACTGGCCGCCCTGTTTGCAGGCGTGACAATTGGAACAGGACTTGGCATCATCTTTCGCTATGGCGGAACGACAGGCGGAACCGATATTATTGCCCGTTTGACTTTTAAATATTTTGGTTGGCCAATTGGCAGAACAATGTTTGCCATCGATGCCGTTGTCATCGTACTTTCATTGATTTATCTCAATTATCGTCAAGCCATGTATACACTAGTGGCTGTCTTTATTGCCTCACGCGTTATTGATTTTATTCAAAAAGGGGCTTCTGTCGCCAATGCAACCATGATCATGTCTAAACACAATGAGCAGATTGCCAAAGAAATCATTGAAAAGCTGGATCGAACCGTCACATTACTCAATGGCAAGGGTGGTTATACTGGGGAAAAAATCGATGCATTGTATTGCGTGGTCAGCCGAAGTGAAATTTTTCGTTTAAAAAACATCATAAAAAGTGTTGACCCGCATGCTTTTGTTGCTGTCCACGATATTCACGATGTTTTAGGAGAAGGTTTTACCTTAGATGAAAATAAAAAACCTCTTTTTGAAGAATAGATAGACAAAAGGAACCGATTTGAGTGATCGGTTCCTTTATTGGACATTAATTTCTATTATTCATGCCGGTAAACATGAGGATAAAACGTAGCAATTCTAATGCCGCAACCAGAGCTGCAGCGACATAGGTCAAAGCGGCTGCACCTAATACTCTTCTCACCTTAGGCTTCTCATCATTATGGATAAGTCCTAAAGTGCCCAATTGAACTATTGCCCGTCTTGAAGCATTAAACTCCACAGGCAGTGTCACCAATTGAAATAAAACAGCTGCAGCAAAGAAAACAATACCTATTAATAATAAATTTAAACTCTGCAAAAACATACCCGCTAGGATGAATAGCCAAGAGGCTCCTGAGCCAAAGTTAGCAACGGGGACAAGGGCATGTCGAAAACGAAGTGGCACATAACTTTCTTTATCTTGAATAGCGTGACCCACTTCGTGGGCAGCAACCCCTGTGCCAGCAATTGAATGTCCATGATAAATAGTCGATGAAAGACGCAGAACCTTGTGCTTTGGATCATAATGATCGGTCAATTGCCCTCCTACCTCTTCAATATCAACGTTATATAAACCATGCTCATCCAAAATGCGTCGCGCTACCTGTGCTCCTGTCAAGCCTGTTTCATTAGGGACACGAGCATACTTATTAAATGTATTTCTAACCTTACTTTGTGCCCAAATAGGGATTATCATAATGATGATAAAATAGATTAAATAAACGCCCATTGATGCAACCCTCCGATGCTTTATTAATGTAAATTTTAGTCAAAATCATAAAGGTTGTCAATGAAAACACACCATATATAAAGCCTTCATAAAAATATTAGATTTCCTATGTTTTTTACATGCTTCTCTCATTCTTTTTTATCACAAGACATCTACCAACAAGTCGATGCGTTTCCTCATCAACTTCTGATCAATTTTCTAATCCACACGCTGATATTTTCTCCAGAAAACATAAACCAATGTAAATAAAACAATACTGCTTATTAAGAAGATGACCTTCAGGATGGATTTCGAAGGATAACTTGTGATCAGATTATTTTGGAAAAGTTGGTGCAATCCAGTTTTGAGCTGCTCAATATGAGATAGACTTACCTGATCATCCTCTTGTATAAAAGTTGTTCGCGTATCAGACAGGCCATTCACTTGTTTGTCAATAATGGCAAGCCGACTCGGTGACACAGTGATGATAAGAGCAGGATATATCATTTGATACCTACCCATGAACTTATTTAAATCGTATTGAAAGATACTGTCATCTTGTTTTTTTACGTCAGCTTGGACTTTATCAAGAGCAGTGAATAACGAGGGTTCCAGCCGCTTCCATAAAGGAGAAGAAGCATCATCCAAAGCATCAACAACCAGCCTAAATTGAGTTGCTGCCCCTCTTAATGTTCGTGGATCAGCCTTGCTAACAAGCAATTGCTTAAGATGGTCTTCACTTGCCGCAAACGTGCGTTGATCCAGGTCATCTAATCCTAAGGGATGCCTTTTTAATTCTTGATCTAACTGATGTAAATAGTGGTCTGCAATCTCCAGTTTACCATCAGCGATAAATTCATCAGCTTTGTTCGAATATACAATCAATATCTGAGTCGGCTTAGCTTTTTCCTGTGCATACCCCAGTACAGGGATTCCTAAAATGAACAGACTAACAAAGAGGCACACCACACACCTACTCATCCCTTCGCCCCCTCTCACATAACACTACCAATCTATGTTAGAGCAGACAAGAGTAGACCAGCCTGTCAGCTAAGCACCCTCTTCATTCTCTTTCTAAAGGCGACCATCGTTTCGTCGGCGTTTGATGCAGAGAACATAGATCAATAAAATGGTAAGCACACTTAACCAAAACGTTAAATATCCCACTATATGGTAATGGTTTTCTAGTGGATCATATCTTGGCATCATCCCAAACACATAATCAATGATATCATTGTGTAGAAGAATGATACCCGCAACGACCAAATGCCATAATTTTATGCTATAAAATGGAATATAAAGCATTCCCTCAATGGCCATACATGCATGTGAGACAATCAATATGTAGCTTGGAAGGGTGAGCTCAAATCCTGTAAAACCTGAAGCAATATTCATCCCTACAGCCCAAACACCATATTTAAATAGCGAAGTAACAGCTAATGCCTCAATTAAAGGCACATGTTTTTTTACAAAAAAGGCGAATAAAACAACACAAAAAAAGAGACTTGCTGTGGGACTATCGGGCACAAAGGGTTTGAAAATCAATGGCGTTTCTGATAACTGTAACCCATACCAATAGTAACCATAAGCTGTTCCAACTATGTTAACAACCAGTAATAACAAAAGGGTGCGTCTCTGCTGAAGAACATAATACCAAGTAATCGGCATAGTAATCTCCTTTAAATCCAAATTAGAGGTAAGCCTGTCCATCATTAACAACCATTTTAATCATACTAGAAAAAAACCATTGTGGTGACAATATATGAGCTACCATAAAACCACCTACACTCATCAGCATGTAGTTACTGTCAATAAAAAAGATTAACAACATTAAGACAATGATAAATTCCAATTATTTTTTATTATTTTCCTAACAAAGTCGACACTTTCTTCGATATAATCTTGGCGTTGTTGGTCCACTCTATATTCTGATCGAATAACTGGCATCCAAATCAATTTTTCCATATATTTTTCAATTTTTTTCCAATCCATATCAGATGTCACGAAGTAGACGAATTTAATTCCATGATTTATGATTTGTTGCTTCCATGTTTCAAGTCTCCTAAATCGTGTTTCCAAATCTTCATCCTTCAAATACGTAAAATCAGGATGTAAAATCACTCTGCCTGCCAGCTGTCTTTCTATTTCTGTCGACACAACCTGAGTGAATTCACCTTCCCTTACGGTGCGGAGCATCGTTTCCTCCCATTGGACAGGAATTAACGGAATTACAACAGTATCTAACAAATTCTTTTCAACTAGGTAGTGCTCAATGTCCTTTGCTTGCCACTTCATATGTTACATTCTCCTTTTATTTAAGCGGCAGGCTACCTAGGAGGGGCGAGCCTACCAAAATATAAAACGACACTATGTATAATAAAAACACTTCCGGTTTAAATAATAGCTTATTCTTACTCTACGGCGCCGCCCAGATGACAAGTCTGGGTGAAGAACATGCATATCTCTATGATTCAATACCCTTAACAGCTGAAAAAGGAGGTTGCCTTCATAACCAATTAACATAAAATACACGGCATGAGCTTGGCAATACTACCATTGCTCACGCCCAACACTACCCAACCCAATGACGTGACAACTATCACCATATTATAGAATTCTTTCAACAATGTTTAATTTGAAAAATTTCTACTCTATTCTTTCCAGAAAAGCGAGTAAATCTTCATCTTCCGGATCTAATGCCAGCGCTTGTGTGAATAATGACATTGCCTCATCTTGGGCACCCAACTGCCATTGTACTTCTCCATATTCTTTAAGAAATGCAGCATTTTCATTGAAGTGTGCGACAATTTGTTGATAAATATCTCGGGCATTTTCTAAGGCATCTTCTTCAACATAAGCACTCGCTAAATACCACAATAGTTCAGGATCCGTCATTTGTTCATCATCAAGCAAAGAAATGATTTCAGCAAATGCTTCTTTTTCACGCTTAATTTCAACAAGCTTTTTTAAAGCATCTATATTTTCTGGATCTTTATTTAATACTTCCACTAAGTAATGTTCCGCCATGGACGTATCTTTTACTTTCATCGATAAAGTAGCTGCTTCTAACAAAAGCTGTTCATTAAATTCATCGACCTTAATCCCTGCTTTAACAGTCTCTAGGGCTTCTTCAATGGCCCCTTCTTCTTCATAGGCTTTAGCCAATAACGGATAAAGCGTACTGTATTGCGGATCAATATCTTTAAGCTCCTCTAAAGCTTGAATTGCCGTTCGAAATTGCTTTATCTGTATCGCCGTAACAGCGTAACCAAATAGGCCATCAATTGATGTTGCCTCCTCCAATCCTTTTTTATAATGATTCAGTGCTTCTTCAAACTCCCCACTATAGCTCAATACTTCAGCAAGTTTTAATTCAATATTCTCATGCTCTAAATCTGGTTCCCCAATGAGCGTCCTATACAATTCTACAGCGTGCGTCGATTGCCCTGTTGTCGCATAAAACTCTGCTAAAGCAAAAGTCAATAACGGTTCATTGGGTGTCAGCTTCCGGGCATTTATTAATCGCCTTTCCGCCGCCTCTTCCAAACCTTGAGCTTGGTATAAGTCTGCTAACAATACCTGAGCACTTAAATAGTTTTCATCCAATTGATGAATCGTTAATAACCACTCAATCGCTTGATCCTCTTTATCAAGGTCAATTTCTATTTCTGCAAGTGCCATAAGAATGTGTGAATCACCTGGGTGGCGCTTTTGCAACCATATTAATATCTTATGAGCTTCCTGAACCATTCCCCACTCTTGATAGAGCATAGCAATCTCAAAAGAGGTCTCTTCATCAGCATTCTGTAAGAGTTGCTTGATGTGTTCAATACCTTGTTCATACTGCCCATTCTCCACTAAGTCTATCGCCCATTTCAATTGTTCATTCATCATGTAACCCTCCTCTCAACACCAACACTAACATATCAATTATAAAAAAGATGCCTAGTCGTTCATGTATGTACGATAATGATGAGCTTTAAGCAGCTCTATAGACTCATCACGGCTTGTATCAGATTGAAAGAATAATCTAAGCACACCAGACGCATTTTCTCTTAATTCAATAATATTGATATTAATGATGGTAATACCAGCTTTCCCAATAATTCCTGTCACTCTAGAGATTTCATTGGGACGATCCGTGACTTCTACATACAGGTCATAAGAGGGTGATAAAATGCCACTTTTCTTGATTGGAAATTGATCACGAATCATCTTTGCCTTTTCAAAAAACTGATAGATGGCATCAGCATCTTGTGCTAATATGCTCTGCTTCATGTCCATCATCACATGCTCCCAATCATCAAACAGCTTGATCAAAACATCTTTATTATTCATGACAATATCTTGCCACATCGTTGGATCAGATGAAGCAATCCGTGTAATATCTCTGAAACCCCCTGCAGATAACCGAGGTAAATCAAATGTCTCATTCATTGGATTAAGGTGAAGATGATGGACAAGACCCGATGCTATAATCTGAGGAAAATGACTGATGACCCCAACGACTTCATCATGTACCTTTGGATCGATTAACATCACCTTCGCTCGTGTAGGCAAGAGCCATGCTTTTAAACGATTGATTTGCTCTGGAGATGCATCCTGCGGTGGTGTAATAAAATAAAAGGTATTTTCAAACAAATCGGTCCTTGCCGCTGTCACACCACTTTTATGAGAACCAGCCATTGGATGCCCACCGATATAACATACCTTGGAACCAAATGCACGCAATGCCTTATCATGAATCCTGCCTTTTGTACTTCCCGTATCTGTGATAATCACATGGGACTTAAGCGATAGTGTTGCCAACTCGTTAATTATTTCCATGATGCCTGCTACAGGTACAGATAGAAGGATGAGATCAGCATCTTCTGCGCCCTTGCTAATGCTCGGTTCAATGGCTTCCACAACACCTAATTCCAATGCTTTATCACAGGTGATACGATCTGAATCAAAACCTGTGATAACCGTGTTGGAATGTTCACGAAATACCTTGGCCAATGAACCACCAATAAGCCCTAGTCCAATGATAAATATTTTACTTTTTTTCATTTACGACACCCTTCAAACGCCCCATAAGTCCATTTACAAAAATAAAACGATTCTAACAACTTATGTAAACAAATTAATTATTGTACAGGCTTAGATAACATCTCAATGCTAAATTCACCTAAAGATGTCTCGCCCCATTTTAAAACAAATCTATCCTTATCAGCGACTGAATTGACACCTGGAGGGGTGCCAGTATAAATAATATCCCCTTTTTCTAAACCAAAATGCTCTGCCGTAAAGGCAATAATGGTTGGTAGATCAAACAGCATATCTTTGATATTACCCGTTTGTACATTCTCTCCATTCTTCCATAAGGAAAAAGAGGTTTGCTTACAAGCTTCAAATCCAGGAAAATCTATCCATTTACTAAGAACGGCTGAATTAGGAAATCCTTTCGCCAACAACCATGGGTGACTTTTTTTCTGTAATTCTCTTTGGACGTCACGCAAAGTAAAATCTATGCCCAGCGCCATCTTATCAATCACATCCTCAAGTGGCATCCCCTGTTGATAAGGCTGGCAAACATGCGCCACCCATTCTGCCTCATAATGAATAGTGCCTTGATAGCCTGGTAACGGAATGGACTGTCCCACAGCTTCCACTAATGCATGTGTAGGTTTAGAAAACAAAAAGGGTGAGGTAGGTACTTCATTTCCTAATTCTTGAGCATGTTGCGCATAATTTCGTCCAACACAGTAAATATTGCGTATTGATTGTATCATTTAGCTCGTGCTCCTTTATTAGATTATGCTCTATTTCATATCTCCTGTTCACTATAATCTTGCCATAAATATCCCTTTATCTATCTTACAAAATAACATAAATTCAATTAAAAAACGCACATAAAAAGGCTTTCCTTTAAGTGCGTTATATTTACTAAATATTAACTTTATTTAAAAAACGCATTCTAGGATTGAAGATTTGATTGGGACTTTTAAGCATGAACAATTGAGTGGCTTCTGAATAATCAATCGTTAATGCTTCATCCAAGAAAATTTGCTTGGATTGTTCCACAAGAATCGACTTACCATCATTAGTCGTGATAAGGATATCCTCCTCCTCAGGAGCAGCAACACACCATAGTTCGTTCACACCAGACATGACACAACCGCAACCTTCAGTTTCATATTTTAATTTTAAAAATAGGGATTCATCAATTTGTAAATTCTCCAAAGCATGATTCGCTCGATCTGTTATCGTCACGTCCATCGCATGAATCCCCCCATCCTTTAAATTTTATATGTCCAAAATGTTTCCACAACGTCAACATCATCTGGATTTCGAATAACTCCCTGTTGACTTTTATGAGAACGAATAACCTCTTTTTTTTGCTCAGCAACATCCGTAACATCATTGATAACATCAGGCTGTCCAATAAAATCTTCGCAGTTTCTCGAAAAGGCTCTACCATGAATAGTAGGGCGCTCGTTCTCTGGTAACCGCTTCAATGCTTCAATCATGGCTGCACCATAAGCATCATGATCTGGGTGAACAGCATAGCCTGGATAAAAAGTAATCACCAATGATGGCTTTGTTTCCTTTACAATGGCGTAAAGCTTGTCCGCAACGACCTCTTGATCCTCAAATTCAAGTGTCTTATCACGAAAGCCCATCATTCGCAAATCTTGAATCCCCATTACCTTACATGCCGCTTGGAGTTCCTTTTTACGAACCTCAGGCAACGTTTCTCTATTTGCGAAAAAAGGCTGACCCATGCCTCGTCCCATTTCTCCAAGTGTGCCACAAGCGTACGTAACTGGGACACTCTCTTGTGTGTAATGAATAATTGTTCCTGATACTGACATCGCCTCATCATCTGGATGAGGAAAAGCAATGAGTACATGTCTTTCCATATGGCAATTCCTCCTCTTTTTACTCTTAAAATGGCTCTTTACTTAATTGAAGTGCTGCTCCTAATTTACCATTCTCATGATAACCAGCCAATAATAGGCGCCCCTTATCATCCAACTCCCAATCTGTTAAACCTTCCGCATAGACCCAACCCAAGTCAATTTTCAACCCGACACGATAAGGTCCTACGCCAGTAATCTTACCTATGCTATATTTAATTTTACCATTGCGAATATAGGCACCCACTGAAAGCGTACCGGTGTCATTAAAGGCTGTATAG
>Ga0154003_1000034_pt1 | contig 43466 bp, 39 predicted proteins | sample TSFL087MetaG_FD_104679 | JGI IMG/M metagenome (GOLD analysis project Ga0154003, IMG submission 104679) | Attine ant fungus gardens microbial communities from Florida, USA - TSFL087 MetaG | ecosystem: Host-associated > Fungi > Mycelium > Unclassified | place: USA: Florida, Lake Talquin State...
ATGTCCCATCTCTCCTGAACTGCCAGAAGCCCCTTTAAACAATTCATCATGAATGATGATGCCTGTGCCAATACCTATACCGGCACTAACATAAATGAGATTCGCAATATCCTTGCCTGCGCCATAGAGCTTTTCTCCGTGGGCACCAGCGTTGGCTTCATTATTAATTGTTATCGGGATTTGGAAGACCTTTTCAAGCTCTGCTTTCAAATCAATATGTCGCCAGCTGAGGTGAGGGGCATATAAAATCTTCTCAGCATTATCAGTGATTCCGGGGATGCCAATCCCAATGCCAATAATACCGTAGGGACTTTCTGGGGCTTGTCCCTGTAAATCGCTAATGAAGTCTTTTAACAAATGGATCACATCTTTTTCGTTAGAGGTGTTCAATTTCACTTGCTTTTCCACAACAATAGCGCCATTGAGGTCAGTCAACACAATCAGGATATAGTTGACGCCAAGATCAATACCAATAGCATGTCCGGCGCTTTGATTGAAGTAGAGAATGACTGGTCTCCTTCCACCTTTGGATTTTCCTGGTCCAGTTTCTTTGATTAAATGATCTTCAATTAATTCCGCGACGAGCGATGATACTGTTGCCTTATTTAATCCTGTCTGCTCAGAGATCTCTGCTCTTGAGATCGGGGAGTGTCTTTGGATGGTTGTTAGTACAATAGATTTATTAATTTTTTTTACTAAATTAAGGTCGCCGGTTTTCAATAGGTTTCACCTAGTATTCTTTGTAAAATGTATGACATATAAAACATAATGTCGAACGATGTCCAGTGTTGCTAAAATAATCTTCCTCTCATTTTAAATAGATTCATTGTTTGTTTAAAAAATAAACAAACATTATTTTCTTTTATTTATAAACGATATTCATATTTTTTGCAAACGCATCAGCGTTGAAAGTAAGTAAGCAACTTAGATCATAAATAAATTTCGTTGAAAAGATTGACAACAATTAAAAGATTAGTTAGACTTAGTTTAATTGATAAACTAATAGAGAATAGTCACTAAAAAAATTGCTGCGACTGCATTATAAGAAGTGAACATAAGGTTAAATATAAATGTAACCGCTTTTTTAATAAAGGAATCAGGGTGAGACAATGAATCAGGCAAAGATAGGAATCATTGGTTGTGGCAATATCAGTTCAATCTATTTTCAAGCTGGAAAAACGTTTGAAATTCTTGAGGTGGTGGCTTGCGCTGATTTAGATAATGATAGAGCGAGAAGGAGGGCTGAAGAATATGACATTCCGAAAGTATGCACCGTAGAACAGCTTCTTATAGATCCTGATATAGACATAGTGGTGAATTTGACTATTCCAAAAGCGCATGCTCGGGTGGCATGTGCGGCGTTGGAAGCTGGCAAACATGTCTATGGAGAAAAACCCCTTGCGATATCAAGGGAGGATGGTCAAAGGATATTAGCTTTGGCAGAAGAAAGGGGCTTACGAGTAGGCAATGCTCCTGATACTTTTTTAGGTGGGGGTTTACAGACCTCTCGCAAACTCATCGATGATGGTTGGATTGGTGAACCTGTTGCTACGACTGTTTTTATGATGGGGCATGGACATGAAAACTGGCACCCTGATCCCATCTTTTATTATCAGGCAGGTGGGGGTCCCATGTTTGATATGGGTCCTTACTATATTACCGCATTGATTTCATTAATCGGCAATGTGAAGCGTGTGACAGGATCGGCGCAGACGACCTTTTCTGAACGATTGATAACCAGTCAACCTAAGTATGGGCAGACCATTCATGTTGAAACGCCAACTCATATAGCAGGCATTTTGGATTTTAACAATGGTGCGGTTGGAACGATGATTACGAGCTTTGACGTTTGGCATCATCAGCTACCTTTTATTGAGATTTATGGTACAGAAGGTAGTATGCGAGTACCTGATCCCAACGTCTTTGGTGGTCCAGTACTAGTGCGGAGACACGATGCTAAGGAATGGTCGGAGATGCCACTTACGCATGGATTTACTGAAAATAGTCGTGGATTAGGGCTTGTCGACATGGTCTATGCTATACAGACAGAACGTCAGCACCGCGCCAATGGGAAACTGGCTTATCATGTATTGGATATCATGCACGGTTTCCACGATGCTTCGGAACACGGTCAGCATGTTCTTTTAGAAAGTCAATGTGCTAGACCAAAACCATTGCCAATGGGCATCAATGTCCATACAATGGATCGTTTATTAAAAGATGAATGACACTTATTTTTGCCACTATTATTAAGAAAAGGTTAGGTGGGATAGGGTGGGATCACAACAAAAAGACGTAAGAATTGGTATGATTGGTTACCAATTCATGGGCAAGGTTCATAGTCATGCTTATAGAGATTTGCCATTCTTTTTTGATAAGGGGGCACGACCCGTTCTCCAAGCGATTGCTGGCAGAAATGAAGCTGCGGTGAAACAGGCGGCAGAGAAGATGGGATGGGCTTCTTACGCAACGGATTGGCGCCGATTAATCGAACGTGATGATATTGATGTCATTGATATTGTGACACCCAACTCTATGCATGCCGAGATGGCGATTGCCGCCGCTGAAGCTGGTAAGCATGTCATCATGGAAAAACCACTTGCCATGACCGTGGAGCAGGCGGAAAGAATAGCCGAGGCAGTGAAAAAGAACAACGTCGTTCATATGATTTGTCACAATTACCGTTTTGCACCAGCTGTTCAATTTGCAAAAAAGCTTATACAAGACGGTGTACTCGGACGCCTTTATCATTTTCGTGGGCATTATTTGCAAGATTTTATTATCGATCCAGCCTTTCCGCTCGTTTGGCGTTTAGATAAGGAAGTATCGGGATCTGGGGCTCTCGGTGATATCGCCGTTCATAGCATAGATTTGGCACGTTTTCTCATCGGTGATATCCATGAGGTGGTTGCGATGATGGAAACCTTTATAAAAGAAAGACCCGTTGGCGAAATGGATGGAGGGTTGCGTGCCAAGGCTGATGGTAAGCAAATGGGTAAGGTGACTGTGGATGATGCAGTGGCACTCTTGGCTCGTTTTGACAATGGGATTATGGGTACCTTTGAAGCTACTCGGTTTGCTGCTGGCAACCGCAACAAGAATAAATTCGAAATCAATGGAGAAAAAGGCTCGATTCGTTGGGATCTGGAGAATATGAACATTTTAGAGATTTATTTAACTGAAGATACTCCAGGGTTGCAAGGCTTTCGTGCGATTAATTGTACAGAAGAGGTGCATCCTTATGCGAACGCTTACTGGCCTCCAGGGCATATCATTGGCTATGAACATACGTTTATTCATTTAATCTATGAATTTTTACAAGGTGTGATGAGTAACAAAAGTCCACAGCCCAATTTTGAGGATGGTGTCCAAAATCAAAAGATAATGGCTGCCATTGAAGCATCCACCCAATCCAAACGTTGGGTCACGATCAATGAGTGAAGAGCAGGTCAGAGCGTTGTAGGGGGAAGGGCAATCATGAAAAAGGCATTGATTTTCCAAGGTGGTTGGGAAGGTCATGAACCAGAGCAAGTTGCCGAGATTTTAAAAGGCATTCTTGTTGAGGAGCAATTTAATGTAAAAGTGACTGACACTTTGGATACTTTAGCAAAAGAAGATCTCGGTCAATATGATCTTATTGTTCCGAATTGGACCCAAGGAACCATTACCAATGATCAGCTTGAGCCATTGTTAAATGCTATAAAAAATGGTACAGGACTTGCGGGGTTGCATGGTGGGATGGGAGATTCCTTTCGAATGGCAACGGAGTATCAATTTATGGTTGGTGGTCAATGGGTGGCTCATCCGGGGAACGACGGTGTGACCTATACAGTGCATATTGTCGATGGGGAACATCCATTGACAAAAGGAATGAACGACTTTGAGGTGACCTCCGAGCAATATTATATGCATGTTGATCCTGTTGTTTGGTCTAAAAGTTGGGGTAAAGGAAGAGTGTATTATTGCTCATTAGGTCATGTGGCTCATATTGTGAGAATGCCCGAAGTGATTGAATTTATGCGTAAAGGTATGGGTTGGGCTGCAAGATAATGCATATCTTAGAAAATATTAAAACTAGGAGTTGTTACAATTGGGATACTTTGATACAGTAGAAAAAATTAAATTTGAAGGTAAAGAATCAACTAATCCATTAGCATTTAAATTTTATGATCCAGATGAAGTCATCGGTGGTAAAACCATGAAGGAGTGGCTACGGTTTTCAGTTGCCTATTGGCATACATTCATGATGGATGGCTCAGATCCATTTGGCGCTAGAACGATGGATCGTCCCTTTAATAGGTTAAGCGATCGATTAGATGCGGCTAAGGCACGTGCTGATGCGGCGTTCGAGTTTTTTGAAAAGCTAGGAGTTCCTTTTTTTGCATTTCATGATGTTGATATTGCGCCAGAAGGTGAAACGCTGAGAGAATCCCATAAAAATATTGATAGCATTGTGGCGATTCTTAAGGATAAAATGAAAACCTCTGATATTAAATTATTGTGGAATACCGCCAATATGTTCACACACCCTCGTTTCATGCACGGCGCAGCCACATCAAGTAATGCAGATGTTTATGCTTATTCCGCTGCTAAAGTGAAGAAGGGTTTAGAAGTAGCCAAAGAACTGGGGGCTGAGAATTATGTTTTTTGGGGTGGTCGTGAAGGTTACGAAAGTCTCTTAAACACCAATATGGAGCTTGAGTTAGACAATCTTGCACGTTTTTATCGTATGGCGATTGATTATGCGAAAGAAATTGGCTATGAGGGTCAATTATTGCTTGAGCCCAAGCCTAAGGAACCGACCAAGCATCAGTATGATTATGATACGGCGACGGCCTATGCGTTCATACAAAAATATGGGCTTCAGGATCATTTTAAAATCAACATTGAAGCGAATCACGCGACGCTTGCTGGGCATTCCTTTGAGCATGAATTGCATTATGCACGAATCAACGGTATTTTGGGTTCAGTCGATGCCAATCAAGGGGATTATTTATTAGGCTGGGATACAGATGAGTTCCCCACAGATCTTCACATGACCACTCTGGCAATGGTGGAAGTCATTAAAAATGGTGGTTTAGGTAAAGGAGGATTGAATTTTGATGCTAAGGTGCGTCGTACTTCCTTTGAACCAATTGACCTCTTTTATGCACACATTGTCGGTATGGATAATTTCGCTTTAGGACTAAAAACGGCGCATCGTTTGATCGAGGATAAGGTCTTTGATAAATTCATAGAGGAACGTTATGGGAGTTTTACAAAAGGCATTGGCTTAGACATCATCAATGGCAATACGGATTTTCATAAGCTTGAGCAGCATGCTCTGACGGTACAAATCAATAATAAATCGAGTCATCATGAGCTGATCCGTGGGTTGCTTAATCAATACATTTTAACTAATAAATAAAATCATAAAAGGCTGAGCGCGAGCGGGTACAAATTAACATTTTGTACCTGTTTTTTTATAAAGAGATTATGTTTTTATGAAAATAGGAGTCTTTGATAAAAGGTTGAGAAGGGGAGTCATAATATGAACTACGTTATTGGTATTGATCTTGGAACAAGTGCTGTGAAGGCGTTGCTTGTTGATCAAAAAGGGCGTGTGGTAGCGGAAGCATCTGAGGCTATGCCTTTATACCATGATCGACCGGGATATAGCGAACAAGATCCTGATGATTGGGTGAGGCAAACAAAAAAAGCCATCCAGTCTCTGATTCATCAGTCTAAAGTGGCATCGAAGGCAATAAAAGGTCTCAGTTTTTCCGGCCAGATGCATGGATTGGTGTTACTGGATAAGGATATGAAACCTTTGCGGCGTGCGATACTTTGGAACGATACACGAACGACACGGGAATGCCGTGATATTGAAAAACAAGTGGGTCTAGAAGTGCTGTTAGCGATCACTAAGAATAGGGCGCTCGAAGGCTTTACATTACCTAAGCTCTTATGGGTGAAGAAGCATGAATCAGACACATTTCAACAGGCGGCGACGTTTTTGTTACCGAAGGATTACGTGCGCTATCAACTCACTGGGAAGATTGGGATGGACCTATCGGATGCTGCGGGGACATTGCTATTAGATGTGACAAATCGCAGATGGAGTGCAGATATTATTGAAAAATTAGACATAGATCAGGCGCTTTGTCCCCCGATTATTGAAGCAGAAGCCTGCGTTGGACATCTGACACAGACGGTAGCAAATGAAATGGGTTTAACTGAGGGTACCTTGGTTTTTGCTGGTGGAGCTGATAATGCCTGTGGTGCAGTGGGATCGGGTATATTAACCGAGGGAAAAACGATGTGTAGTATTGGTACCTCAGGTGTCGTGCTATCGTATGAGCCTTCTGGCGATAAGGATTTTTCGGGAAAGGTGCATTATTTTAACCATGCGAAGAGGGGGGGCTTCTATACGATGGGCGTAACCTTGGCAGCAGGATATAGTCTTGACTGGTTCAAAAAGACATTTGTGAAAGAGGTATCTTTTGAAGCGCTCTTTCAGCATATTAAAGAGGTTCCTGTTGGCTCGAAGGGTTTGTTGTTTACCCCTTATATTGTAGGAGAACGCACGCCCCATGCTGATAGCAGTATTCGGGCATCTTTCGTTGGCGTTGATGCTGTTCATACAAAATGGGATTTTGCGAGAGCAGTCATCGAAGGGATTACGTTTTCTTTGAATGAGTCGCTTCATATATTGAGAGAAAGCGGCAAGACCATCGATTCAGTGGTTGCTATTGGTGGTGGCGCTAAAAGTGAAGAATGGCTACAAATTCAAGCTGATGTTTTTGATACCTCTATCGTTAAATTAAAAAATGAACAAGGACCTGGTATGGGAGCAGCTATGCTAGCGGCGGTTGGCTGTGGGTTTTACCCCAGTTTAGAAGCTTGTTCAGAAGTCTTTGTTGAAGTGGAACGTCAAATTTCTCCAATTCCGGAGAATGTTCAAGCTTATAAAGGGCTGTTCAAGACATATCAAATGGTATATGGACAGACACAGGAGCTGTCAAAACAACTACAAGCATTGAAATAACTTTATTTAAATATTTATTTTAAAAAATTTTGATAGTTAAATTAAAGTATAATATAATTCGGTGCAAGCCATATGTTAAACTGCGGAGGATTTTTATCACTACTATAAAGAAACCATGAGCTGAAATCCAATGTGTTTAAAGGACTTTGGAGCTCATGGTTTTCCTATTGTTCATCTCTTGTTTAGAGGTTGTCCATTCAATTTTGATAAAATAGCGTTTCTTAGGAGTCCGTGAAGAGTTGCTGTATGTCTATTATTCTGCCCAATTGCCGTCGCGGAAGATAGGCAGGGTTTTACCAGAATGGGTTGTCGCATCGATCGATAAGTTATCTGAGCCAATCATAAAGTCAACATGTGCCAGACTATCATTGGCACCGAGTTGAGCGCGTTCTTCCTCAGACATGCTTGGACCATCCTGAATATTAAATGGATAAGCGGCACCAATGGCAAGATGGCAGGAGGCATTTTCATCAAATAACGTATTGTAGAAAATGATACCCGTATCAGAAATCGGTGAATGGTGAGGGACAAGGGCAACTTCTCCAAGGAAATGAGAGCCTTCATCTATTTCAACGAGGTGCTTTAGTGTTTCTTCCCCAGATTCTGCTTTGTAATCAACAATGCGACCGTCTTTGAAAGTAAGTGTAAAGTTGTCAATCAATGTGCCACCATAATTGAGCGGTTTGGTGCTCTTTACATAACCATTGACACCGGTTTTTTTCGGCATACTAAAGACTTCTTCTGTTGGCAAATTAGCAATAAAATAAGTCCCCTGACTATTTTCGTTGCCTCCGCTCATCCATGTATGCTTATCAGCAAGCTCCATGGTTAAATCAGTACCAGGTGCTTGGAAGTGGAGGGATTTGATGTTTAGATTGTTTAAGAAGTCCATTTTTTCATCTAATATTTTTACGTGTTTTTCCCAATTATCCAAGGTATTTCCTAATATGCGAGTGGTCTGGAATATTTTTTCCCAAAGCGCATCGATAGCTTCCGTATCATTTAGATTGGGAAAGACTTTCTTAGCCCATTCGGGAGTTGGCACAGAAACGACCGTCCAGCTTACCTTCGATGACATGGTGTAGTTTCTATACGTTTTCATGGCTTTTCCAGCGACTTTATTAGCTGTTGAAATTTTTTCTGGATCGACACCCTTAAGTAGGTCAGGATTAGCTGCATGAATACTCATAAAAGCAGCGCCTTGCTCAGCGAGCTCTTCAAACCCTTTGGCTTTCCACATAGGGAATTCTTTAAAGGCTTCATCGGGAGCCATATCGTATTTAATGCGTTCTAATTGCTCGTCGGACCAGTCAACGATGACATTTTTTGCGCCAGTTTCGTAAGCTTTTTTTGTTACCTCTCTTACAAAGTCCTGGGCTTCGGCAACGATAGGTGTTCGAATGACGAGTGTTTGACCTGTTTGAATGTTCACTCCCATTTTGACAGCGAGTTCTGCATAGCTTTCAAGCAATTGATCAAAATTTTTCATTATGTACCCTCCTTTATATTTCCTCAATTATTCTATCATACTTTCTTATCTCTTGGCTTTTTTGTGTAGCATAAAAAATTATGGAAATAGTTGGCGGAATTTTAGAAGGAGTTGTGATAAAATGCAAACGTTAGCATATTCCAGAAGATGGGTGAGCATGCATAGAGACATGAAGCTAAAGGAGACAGTGATATGTACAAGGAACCGTTGTTCTTAGAGCCTAAGCTGAAAGAAAGAATTTGGGGTGGGGGGCGCCTGGCAACAGAATTTGGCTATGCCACTCCTTCACAAACAGTTGGGGAGTGCTGGGGAATTTCGGCACATCCTAATGGAGCATCTATGGTGAAAAATGGTGTGCTAGCTGGACAAACACTGATTGATGTCTGGGATCAGCATCGGGAGCTCTTTGGGAATGACCCTTCAGAACACTTTCCGCTTCTAACAAAAATTTTAGATGCTAAAACAGATCTATCCGTTCAAGTACATCCAGATGATCAGTACGCACGGACAGTGGAGCATGCGCCCTACGGGAAAACAGAGTGCTGGTATGTGATTGATTGTGAAGAGGGGGCGGAGATTGTTTATGGTCATAACGCCAAATCGCCAGAGGAATTTCGTTCATTGGCCAATGGTGGACAGTGGGATAAGCTGCTGAGACGAGTCAAGGTCAAGCCAGGTGACTTTTTTTATGTTCCCAGCGGGACGATCCATGCCATTGGGGGCGGTATTTTAATTTTGGAAAGCCAACAAAGCTCTGATATTACTTATCGTGTTTACGATTATGATCGCACAGATGAAAAAGGAAACAGACGGGAACTCCATATTGAACCGTCGATACAGGTCACACAGTATCCTCATCAATCCCCAGAGCTTATATATAAAGTTGAACAATTGAATGAAGGAAAGGTGACTGAATTTGTTAAAGCAGAATACTTTACAGTAGAGCGTTGGGAGGTACGTGGTTGTTTAGAAAGAAAACAAGATCAACCCTTTCTACTGGTGAGCGTGATTGGTGGAGAAGGTAGAATAACGACGGACGGTAAGGATAATCCCATTCGTAAGGGGGATCATTTCATCATCCCGGCAACCGTGGAGCATATCATACTCTCTGGACAATGTGATTGCATTGTCTCTCATCCTTAAACGCTTCATAATAAAATGAAGCATGTTTTTAAAGATAATAGGGATCGCCTCATTTTTATTAGGATGTTTATTGTACAGATTGTGGGCGTTCTGTTTGAGTGTTTTCTTGTTGCCTTTGTTTAAGCAGATTGCGACCACGACCATGAGGAATGCACATGGGTGTACCAAAGATAGGATCCACGATAATTTCGGCATTCATTTGGAACACATCCTTCATCAATTGAGCAGTCACAATGTCTTCGGGTGCGCCTTGGGCGTAGATTTTTTTATCACCCACGGCAACGATGTGATCCGCATAACGGCAAGCTAAGTTAATGTCATGTAAGACCATGGCAATGGTTCGCTTTTCTGTTCTGTTAAGAGCAAACAACAGATCGAGAATATCCATTTGGTGAGCCAGATCAAGATAGGTCGTTGGTTCGTCGAGCAAGAGGATATCCGTATTTTGAGCAAGTACCATGGCAATCCATGCGCGCTGACGCTGTCCACCAGAAAGAGAGTCGACAGGACGGTCAGAGAGATCTTCTAAATTGGTGACCTTTAAGGCGTGACGAATGATGTTTTCGTCTTCGACTGACCACTGGTTTAACCAGTTTTGATAAGGATAGCGCCCTTGGCGAACAAGCTGTAAAATCGTTAGTCCTTCAGGAGCAACTGGTCCCTGAGGAAGCAGGGCAAGGTCGCGTGCGACCTTTTTTGTTGCTGTTTTTGCAATATCTCTGCCATTAAGGACGATGGAACCAAGCGATGGTTTAATCAAACGAGCAAAGGTGGATAATAATGTTGATTTACCACAGCCATTTTTTCCGATAAAAACCGTTACCTTGCCTTTAGGAATTTGTAAATTTAACGCTTCTAAAATCGGATCGTCCCCATAACCCACTGTGATCGATTGAGCTTCTAAATCCATCCTCATTACCTCCATTTTCCTGTTTTATATAGTAAGTAGATAAAATATGGTGCGCCAATGGCTGCCGTAAATACCCCAGCCGGAATCTCAAGGGGCGTGAATACCGTGCGACCAATAAGATCAGAAATCATGACGATAAGACCACCGATTAATGCAGAAACAGGGATTATACTACCAAAGCTAGAGCCGACAAGACGCCGAGCCATATGCGGTGCCATGAGACCAACAAAACCGATAGCTCCAGCGTAAGCCACTGCTCCTCCAGCTAACGCTGTGCTTAAAATGATTAACAAAATGCGGTCACGCTTTAAGTTATTACCAATCCCGACAGCGACTTTTTCACCGAAGGCTTGAGCATTCAGACGTCGTGTTAATATTTGTGCTAATCCAATAAAGACGATGGACCAAATGAATAAGAAAACAACGGAGCTCCAAGATGCACCATTTACTGAACCCGTTATCCAGATAGAGGATTGCGATGCTAAGTAAATAGGACCGATGATGAGCATTAAGTCAGTAAGGGCTTTGGCACCTGCTGATAAACCAATACCCATGAGCACAAGCTTGATAGCCGAAAATCTATGTCTTGAAAGTAAAAAGACCAATCCGCCCATAAATAAAGCGCCAATAAAGGAAGCCACTGGGAGCCATTGAATGCTGACATTCATGGAAGAGGCTTCATGTGAACTGGAAAAGGTCAGAAACATGACAGTGGTGAGAGAGGCCCCGCTTGTTACCCCAATAATATCAGGCGAAGCTAATGGGTTGCGTACTAGCCCTTGTAAAATAGCGCCGGCTACCGCTAATCCCATGCCTGCCAATGCGCTCAACAGAATCCGTGGAAAGCGGAAGGAATGAACGACGAGATTATTTAAGGATGTTGACTGTTTAAAAATAGCTTTAACGACTTCAACAGGTGAAATGAATACATCGCCTAAACCGAGACTTAGGATGATAACGATGATAAAAAGTATGGCTAAAATAATACCTGCCAGCAATGCTTTGCGATCGACGAGAAAAGAGGCCTTGTTCCATCGTAATGCGTGATATTTTCTATTCTCCACGGCTGAACACCCCACGTCTCGCTATAAAGATAAAGAAAGGAGTACCCACAATTGCCGTCATAATACCGACAGGCACCTCTCCAGAATGCACGATAAAGCGTGCTGAAATATCGGCGATAAGCAATAAAATGGCTCCTAGTCCGGCACAGTAGGGGACAAGCCAACGGAAATCTTGACCGACCAACCATTTGGAAATATGCGGGATGATGATACCAATAAAGCCAATAGGACCTGCAACTGCGACAGATCCGCCTGCTAACAGTATGATAACAAGACCGGCAATGCCTTTGACTATCGCAGTGTTTTGACCAACCCCTTTTGCCACATTATCACCTAAAGCTAATGTATTCATCTTAGCGCTGATTAGGAGGGCAATGATCCACCCGCAGGCGAAATAAGGCAAAACATGGGTTAACGTATGTAAATCACGCCCTTGAACAGAGCCAACGAGCCAATATAAGACATTTTCTAAGGTCGGTTCACTCATTGTCAAAACGCCTTGAGTAAGGGAAGCAAAGAGTGCAGCAATCGTCGCACCAGCCAGTGTTAATTTGACAGGCGTCATACCACCAGAGCCTAGAGAGCTGAGAAAATAAACGATGATACCAGCGAGAGCAGCCCCACCAAAACCTAACCAAGTCAACGTATTAATATCATTAATATGAAAAAAAGCGACCGCAATAACGATTAAAAAGCTAGCCCCGGCATCGACGCCGAGAATATTGGGTGACGCCAGAGGGTTGCGTGTTAAGCCTTGCATCAAGACCCCGGAAATAGATAAGCTCATTCCAACTGCCGTAGCGATTAACATGCGCGGGAGTCTTGTGGTGATGACAATCACTTGATCAGTTGTTCCAGAATAATGAAAGAAAGCTGAGTACAAAGTGTGGAAATGGATATCGGTATATCCTAATATCAGACTTCCCAGGGCACAGAGCATCATCAGGAGAACGATAATGATAAGACCATAGGCTTTTAGTGCATTTGTTTTAAAAACTCCGATCAAAGTCTGTCATCCTTTCAAATACTACAAGCAGACACTACGAAACTATGTATGGATACACATATACACAGAATAAGTTTCGTATTAATGAGAATGAGACAGAAATTAAAAGGCTCATCTCACCTCTATATATAAGTTTGAAATACTCATACTTTGGTGATTCGACCTCATTTTATTTTAAAAGCAATTCGGTGTCAATAAAAATGATAATCATTTTCAATTTGATGTTGACATGATATTTTTTGTGGGTTATTCTAACTTGTGAGTAATTGATAATCATTTTCACTTAGGGGGTTTATCATGAAAACGAGATACTTAGTTTTCATTGCACTTTTGGTAGGGGTCTTTGCTTTGGCAGGCTGTGGTAGCTCGTCAGGTAACAATGCGAGTGCCTCGGCGAAATCAACAGCATCAAGTCAATCCTACACTGTTAAGCAGGCGATGGGAACAACAACCATTAAAGGTACACCAAAGCGCATTGTCGTATTAACCAATGAAGGAACAGAAGCTTTGTTGGCAATGGGCGTTAAGCCCGTCGGTGCCGTTCAATCTTGGTTAGGCAATCCTTGGTATGATCATATTAAGAATAAGATGAAGGGTGTTAAAGTGGTAGGAACAGAGAGCTCAATTAATCTTGAAGCTATTGCGAAGCTACATCCCGATCTGATCATAGGAACTAAAATGCGCCAAGAGAAGCAGTATGATCAACTTAAGGCGATCGCTCCTACAGTATTTTCAAAGGAACTTCGTGGAGATTGGCAGCCGAACTTAAAGCTCTATGCTAAGGCAATTAATAAACAGGCAAAAGGTCAAGAGGTCATAAAAACATATAACGATAAGATAAAAAGCGTTCATGATAAGCTAGCGGCTAACAATAAATTAAACGAAACTATCTCATTTGTTCGCTTTAAGGCAGGTCAAGCAAGAATTTATCACAATGCAACCTTTATTGGAGCCATCGTTAAGAATCTTGGCTTGAAACGCCCAGCGTCACAGACTAAAAATGACTTAGCAACGCTTGATGTCACGCCAGAAATGATTCCGCAAATGGACGGAGATTACATTTTCTATTCTGCTTATTCACCAAGCGATGACAAAGGTCAGGCTAAAAAAGAGGAAAATACATTTGTAGATAATCCGTTGTGGAAAAAGCTCAAGGGTGTCCAGGCAGGTAACGCTCATGAAGTCAGCGATGCTATTTGGAATACCGCAGGCGGGGTAATCGCTGCTAATAAAATGATCGATCAGCTTGAAAATTACTTGCTGTCATCTAGTTCAACTAACTCGACCGATTCAGCTGCAACTAGTTCAAGTTCAACCAATTCAGCTAATTCAATGCCAATGCCAGGGTATTAAAAGAGACTTTCTCATGCTGATGCACGTAGGGATGGAAATAAAATAATAGAATGACAGATTTTAAGTAGCATTAGAAAATGCAAAGAGTGGTACTCGCCAAGAACATTTTGGTGGGCCACTCTTTTTTCGACACACAGGATGTGTTAGCTTCGACGTTGGTACATGGACGTACCGAGTTTAGTCGAAGTTCCTTATTAATGTTTTCTCTCGCTACAGAATGCTCGCTTTCCGTGGGCACGGCTTCAGCCTCCTCAGAAAGCACCAAACGCTTTCTTGTGGGGTCTTCGGACACGTGCGTTCCCACAGGAGCCTCGCTTCTTTCGCTCCCATCCACTTGAGTGTTAACGATGTCTTTACGAAAACAATCAAACAAAAACAGTCAATAAATTTTCAATGATACAAACATAAACATAAACGGAAGAAACCTACGAAGACTCCTGCGAGAAAAGCAACAGCTGAAAATACTTAGTGTGACACAATAGGGGGACACTAAAAAAGGAACTTCGACTAGACTCAGCACATCCTGTGCATCGGAGGTAGTAAATTTGAAAAATTATATAGTTATGTTAATTTATAGTTGCGACAGTTAAATGTTCAATGAATTGTAAAGCTCATAATGGGAAGAGATAATGACATATGAAAAAATCAAATTTCAATAATATGGATAAACTTTCCTATAATGATAGAGCAGTGAGTGACGAGTGGATAAATTTCATCTCAAATAGGGTTAATCTCAAGGGGAAAAATGTCTTGGATGTAGGCTGTGGAGGTGGTTTATATACGTTAGCTCTTACAAAATTACAGCCTGCGAGCCTATTGGGTCTTGATTCATCGGATGCAATGATTGCAAAAGGATTAAATAGCTTAAATGAAAGCACCTATGAAAATGTCGCATTTAGGGTGGGGAGTGCGCTTGATCTAGATGTGGAAAAAAATTCTTATGACATCATTTTAGAACGTGCACTCGTCCACCATTTGTCAAAAGAGGATCTTTTAACAAATGTACGTGAATGTGCAAGCGTTTTAACGAAGGGTGGACAATTGATCATTCAAGATAGAACCTTTGAAGACTGTTTGGACAATTCTCCAAATAGTATCAGAAGATTTTTTTATCATCGCCATCACCATTTGCTTACTATTGAAAAGGAAAGAAGATATAGTGTGGAAGATTTAACAGCTCTTTTAAAAAGAGGCGGGTTTACTACCATTAAGGTAGACACAATAATGGAAGAAAGAAAGACAGTTCAAAATTTCGAGGAGCTAAAAGAGGATCTTTTAACACGGAGAGGCAGGACGATCCTTCAGTATTTAAGCGATCAAGAACTCCTAAAAATGACTGCGGATATCCATCAATATTTTCAAGCGAATGATATCACGACGTTTCAAGAATTCGAGCCTTGGACGGTCATATGTGCTAAAATAAACCTATAAATTCTAATGAAGGATGATCAATTTATGGAAAAGAAATATTGTAAAGATTCACGTGTTATCAAAACAAATCGTGTCTTTCCTAGTCATACGAATGATTTAGGTACATTATTCGGTGGTTGGCTGATGAGTTATATAGATGATGTTGCTTCGCTGGCGGCGGTGCGCCACGCACGTCATAATTGCGTAACGGCATCCACAGATCATGTGGATTTTCTTGATCCGATCACTCAAAAAGATTCTGTTTGCTTAGAAGCCTTCGTTGTGTCAACAGGACGCACATCCATGGAGGTTTTTGTAAAAATAATTGCAGAAAATCTGATAACAGGTGATCGTCGGGTTGCTGCTACCTCTTTTTTAACATTTGTTGCATTAGATGAAAATGGAAAATCTGTTGAAGTGCCGGGTGTCATTCCTGAAAATGAAGAAGAGAAAAAATTAGTTGAAATGGTGGATTTTCGTGCTGAATCACGTATGCGCCATAGAGAAGAAAGTAAAGAGCTAGCCAAGGCGTTAACGACACAAAAACATTGGGAGACTTATTTGAGCTAAGGTTAATAGTTGGTCGTAACCAGATGTCCTACTCATGAGGACATTTTTTTTATGTTAGGAGGACGGTGAATACATAGAGAGTTATAAATAAGCTACTGACGAATGGGATTGTCAAAATTATAGCAATAAATAGGTGCTGTGAATGATGGTGAAGAGTGATCTGAGCATACTTGGAGACCGATATAGTGATCGTTAAGCAAAGAGATAGAAGAAACAATTTTTTACTTAGTTATTTACTAAATATATGGTAGATTTCTGTCGATACAATGGATATAGGATTTGTTTGGAAGGTGGGAGTAGCCCATGGATTTTACAACAGTGCTCGGTATTTTAATCGGTGTTATTTCATTGGTTTTAGGTTTTGTACTTGAGGGTGGGACGGTAGGTTCACTCATCCAGCTAACAGCAGCAATTATCGTTTTCGGAGGAACCATTGGTGCAGTTGTTTTAAGCTCACCTTTTAATAAACTTAAAAAAATCCCATTTATTTTGAAATATGCCTTTTTTAAGAAGAAGGTTGATCCCAATGACACGATTGAGCAGCTCATTACTTTGTCTAATATCTCCCGTCGGGAAGGGTTGCTCGCTCTTGAAGATGTGATTCAGGAAGGGGATAATGAGTTTCTTAAGGAAGGCGTCCAAATGATTATTGATGGTGCTGAGGCTGACATGATACAGGATATTTTCAGTCGCAAGATCGAGCAATATGAAGAAAAAGTGACGTCGATCGGAAAGATTTTTGAGTTAGCCGGTGGGTTTGCCCCGACGATGGGAATTATAGGAACTGTTATGGGGCTTGTTCACATTCTTGGACAGTTGGACTCTCCGCAAACATTGGGTCCATCCATTGCCATTGCTTTTATTGCGACCTTATATGGTGTGGCAAGTGCTAATGTTATTTATTTGCCTATTTTTAATAAGATCAAAGCAAATCTTGAGGAGGAAGTCTTATTAATGGAGCTACAGGCTGAAGGTTTGCTTTCCATTCAATATGGAGAAAATTCAGCTATACTGCGCAGTAAATTGATAGCCTTTTTAGATGGTAACGATGTGAGGAGCACGGGGAAACAAGAGATGGCTGAAAGCGGGTCAGGAAGTGATGAATGATGCGTAAGAGTAGAAAAAAGAAGGACGAACAACATCAAGAGCGGTGGTTAATCACTTATTCCGACCTCATCACGCTTTTACTTGTTTTTTTCGTCGTTCTGTATTCGATGAGCCAGATTGAAAATGACAAGTTTAATGCGCTGGTTCAATCTTTAAAAACATCGTTTGCTGGCGATTCGATGGTGGATGCGACGCATAATCCGCCAACAAATAGCCCGGATGTTCCCAAGATTCCCGTAGTTGATAAGGATGATAAAAAAAATCAAGCAGATGATAAACAGCTTGATGCCCTGTATAAAAAGATTCAAACCTATATTAAGGAGAATCATTTAGAGGGTGAAATAGAGCTACAAAATTTACAGAGAGGTGTGCAGATTACCTTAAAGGAACAGATTCTTTTTGATTTAGGGAAAGCAGACATTAAAAATAAAGGCAATACTATATTAGATTCTGTGGGTGGACTTTTAAATTCTGTATCGAATCCCATTGTTGTTGAAGGGCATACGGATAATAATCCCATCAGATATTCAACAGAATTCAACTCGAATTGGGAGCTTGCTGCTAAACGCGCAGAAAACGTCATGCTCTATCTTGTCAGTCATGACAATGTAGTAGAAAGTCGCATGAGCTATACGAGTTATGGTGAATATCATCCAGAAGTAAAAAATGATACACCAGGTCATCAAGCGATGAATCGTCGTGTTAACATCGTCATCTTAAGAGATAATGATAGTGATGCAGGGGCATAACTCACCTGTGTCAAAAAAAGAGTGGCACTTCCTAATAGTATTGGAGATGACCACTCTTTTTATATGTTCTGATTTTTTGCACTCTCTAGTGGTTTTCGGATAGAAAAGCTTCAACTTCTTCGACCGTTCTTGGCAGATCAGGTGTCAAATTTTCATGACCGTTGGCAGTGACGACAACATCGTTTTCAAGGCGGATACCGATGCCCTCCTCAGGAATATAAAGCCCTGGTTCCACAGTGATAACCATGCCCGGTTCAAGGTTTCTATCACGAATAGTTCCGACATCATGCGTATCCAGTCCAAGGGAGTGGCTCACTCCGTGGAAATAATAATCAGAGATGTCTTCAGGGTCATCGATCAAGCCAATCTTTATGCACTCCTCCGCAAGTAATTGCTGAGTGGCGGCTTGCAGATCAGCAAACGGTATGCCCGGTTTGATCATGCTACTAATTTCACGCAGTGCTTTTAAGACGATGTTATAAATGGTTTTTTGCCTCTCTGTAAATGTGCCGTTAATTGGGAAGGTGTAGGAAATGTCACCATTATAATGATGCCATTGTGCACCCAAATCTAATAAAACAAGCTCACCATCATTAACCGTGTCATTATTATCCTCATAATGTAAGACTGTTGCATTTTGTCCACCGGCAGCAATGGTGTGGAAAGCATGGTGCTTTACGCCATGCGTTTTTAGGACAAAATCGAAATAAGCCTCGAGTTCATACTCCTTCATGCCTGGTTTTGCGTGGCGCATTAAGTGTTTGATACCCTCGGAAGTAATGCGACCTGCTTCTTTGATTTCTGCGATCTCTTCTTGCGTTTTAATCAAGCGCATATCACAAATCGTATGGTAAGCGTTATGTAATTGAATGAAAGGATAGCGGCTGGACATGTCTTGAGCGAAAGTTTGTGCCGGTGTTTGTGTAGCATCCCAGCTACGTTTTTCCAAATCAAGATATAGATGCTGGTAAGGCTTCCCTAACAATTGGTTTTGTATAAAAGGTTGAAAGTCTTCTAAAAATGCAACATCTGCGATACCTGATATATCAGTGGCTTCTTCAGGAGAGATGCTTTCGCCGATCCACTTTGCCATGATGGGATCTGGGCGCTCCACAAAAAGATGTTCTGTGACTTCACTATTAAATTTGGTCATAACGAGAACGAGATGTGGTTCATTTATACCGCTTAAGTAATAAAAGTTACGGTTGGAGATAAAGGGATAAAGCTGATCTCCAGATGATTGCGGAGCTTGTCCTGCAAAGAAAACAGCTAGGGAATGTTCTTCAAGCTGGTTGGAGAAACGTTCACGATGTGTAGCAAAAAATTGAGTGTTCATAAAATCCCCCCATTTTTAAGATTGTTTTCTATTATAGCATATGGTTTGGCTTTGCGATTCACTCTTTAAAACGTATGTTTAATTTCCTTTATAATTTTATAAATGAAGAAAGATGTGATAGTCTCACATCTATTGATAGTATGTACTCATGAATTTTAAGGAGTATGTCCCAGCTCTCGTATCAATTTCTTAAACGTCGAGTAAGCTGGTTTAGGAGAGTAATCATCACGCATAATGCCGTATTGATGGAACAGGTCATCCTTAGAGCTATCGGCATCCCGAAGCCCAAAGAGTTCGTAATGTGAAATAGTCAATTCGGTGCGCAAATCATAGATCGTCCGTATGACTGTTTCAAGAACTGTTGCTTGACGTTCGTAGGATCTTTCTCTATTGATTAGAGGGTTTTTGCCTGTGGGCCATCCGTTTTCGGTCACTCGAATAGGGATTGAAGCAGGTATTCCCACCAGAGTGAGGTGTTTCCTTAAACTGCGAAGCGTTTGTTCAACGGAGATGGGGATTTCTTTTAACTGGAGTGGCTGATCTTCGAATACATCCACGTAAAAATTATGTCCGACAAAATCAATAGATCCAATAAAGGTATCATTTCCATATTTAGCAAGCTTGCTCCAAAAATGAGGCACAGAGGCAGGGCTTTCTGGTACGGAACCGAATCCGATCTTGATCGGTAGATCGAGCAATTGGGCTTCTTTCTTCGCTGCAATGACGCCCGCTATTAAAGCTGGCAGGGTGTATGGCTTCGAACCTTCCATAAAAGAGAGATTAGGTTCATTGGTAATTTGCAGAGAGGCTAGATGAGAACCGTATGTGTGGATGACTTTTCGAATAAATTCGAGCCAATGATCGAGATCTATATCTGATTCCTGATTTTGCGTCCAATCCCCACAGCCTATGGTCAAGTCCTCTAATAAATCTGATTCAAGATAGCGATTGGCATTTGTGAGCATTTTGGCTTCCCATTCCTTCGTATAAATGAGATAGGTTCTCGTGAATAATTTTTTTGAATCACGTTGAAGGTCCTGTAACGCTAAGTGTATTTTTTTGTCATCATCGTTGGGACCAGTAGCTAAGCCAAACGGGGTGCCTGCTACGCTCAGTGGATAAATGCCAAATGTTAATCCTGATGATGTCATAGTGTTAACCTTCCTTTATTCATAACAGTAATGTGATTGATCACATAGATCTTTATCTTTGATATTGTTTAGGTGTAAGTTTCTTTTTTGCTAGTAATTTAGATATCCTCAAGGTTTGTTCAAGGGAGGATATGAGCAATTCACGATCCTCTTCAGTCAATTCATCGGGAGTTGAACCATCAAGGGCGGTATATCCAGTATCGCTACTTAAGCTAGTGATCATCTTTTCTAGATCTTTTTCGATGTCATGCTCATCTTTATATGTTAAGTCGTAGTATCTTCTCTTATCTGTACGACCTAATAAGTAATCTGTTGATACATCAAAATAGTCGGCAATTTTTTCTAAGTTCACACTGTTTGGTTTCTTCTTTTTCCATGCATACAAAGAGTTTCTTCCGAAATTTAGTCTATTTTCTAAGTTATTTATGGATATTTTCTGTTCTTCGCAAAGGTTTTTCAATCGCTCGAATATTGTCATATCAACCATCCTAATTATTCTACATTGATTAATTTAAAAAAATAATTTAATTTTAAATAATAGTTTAATATATTCAACGCAAGCTAATTGATTAGCTAAAAAGGACAATAAATACGTTACACATACATTTTTATAGCTGGGGAGCTTACAAATGTTAAAGTATCGATTTTTTATAGTCTTATTTAGCTATGAGCACATATTAGATCAAAGTTTAATTATTGTCAAGAATTTTAGCCAATTTATTAGCCGAAAACTAAGGGGGAAGATGACCATGGGGACAGCCTGATTACGGATGACATAATCCATGAAACACCTGCTCTAAAATTTTTTAAATAGAATTAATTTATATTATTATTTAATAATTGATTTATGACAATTATAGACATTTTTAAAGAAAAATTTTCTTGCTCTCTTTGAGAAACTACATAAATAAATTGATTTTTAATATGTTCTAATTGAGCACTATCCATACTATCTCTCTGCTTAACTAAATCTATAGTAAAATCAAACAAAAGTTTTAAATAAACTTCCTTTTATGATAAATAATCATAAAAAAGTAGATTATATGCCTAATATTTCTCATAGGTCGGTTGAAAAAAGACAAAATATTTTATAAGATCTCCCTATTCGATATAAACAGATATCTTTAGGAGGTAGATATTTAATCGATAGTACATTTGATAAAGTTTTTTAGAAAAATATTATAAAGGAGTGGTTTCTATGGGCGCTAAAAAGCCTGATTACAAAAAGTTAATGTATAAGAAAGCAAACCCGAAAAAAATTTATAATTCTACTAAACTTTTGGCTGTTGCCGTGACTTCTGTTTCAGTTGTAGCATATCCACTTGCACATCCAACATTTGCAGCTACGATTAATACAGGCGTTCATAGTTCGTTGACTAGTCCCCATTCGGTAAATATTTTAGCGAAGAAAGGTCTAGCTGACATTAGCATTCTTCAAAATACAACGTTAACGTCTAATGGTACAAGTCCCCTAGTTAAAAATGCAAATGGAAATTATGATGTAGATTTGACACTCTCTGGTACAGGCGTTGCTAATGTAGCATTGGATGATCCTAAAATTGTTGTTTTTGCATTGCCGTCGGACAGCAAAGGAAAATTTGTAGGCAATCCAAGTGTGACTATCGATGCCCAATTAACGGCTATCACACCTGGCGATATTCCGGGTATCGAAACATTGGTTAATACTTTTGGTACAGCTCTTAAAACACTAACAGCCATACCAGGAATTGGGAGTATACTAGGGATTGATTTTGCTCCACTAAACACCGCCTTTGATACCATTCGCAATGCTGAGGATTTGGGTTCTTATGAAGTGACAGTTCCAGGTATCATTTCTGATGATGGGGATACGATTACAGTTGATTTTACACAAGGGTTAGGAGAATATACTCGTGCAGCGTTTGCAGGTCTTTTTGATCCATTGGAACAAGCAGTAGACGAAGTACAGTATAATGGGATTGTTCCAGGAGTCGCACAAGCTGTAGAAGCTTTACAAGATGCTGCTGATCCAATATTTGATCTAGTTAACCAAGTAGCAGACGGATCAAGCGATGTATTGACGCAAGCACTAGATGCCAATTTACTAGGCGAGTCAGATTTTAATCTAAAAGCCGAAATTTCTGATCCCCAAGTTCCACAAACTACTGTGACCGCTGGTGCAATTAATGATCCAACGGCTGACCTAAGTGTTATAAGTAACGAGGGAGATCAAGCAACACTTCAATTCGAAGATGAATCGGATGCAGATGCGGATGCCGATGCCGACGCTGACGCTGACGCTGACGCGGATGCCGATGCTGACGCCGACGCTGATGCAGATGCCGATGCAGATGCTGACGCAGATGCCGACGCAGATGCTGACGCAGATGCCGACGCTGATGCGGATGCTGACGCCGATGCAGATGCTGACGCTGACGCAGATGCGGATGCCGACGCTGACGCAGATGCTGACGCAGATGCGGATGCTGACGCCGATGCAGATGCTGACGCTGATGCCGACGCTGATGCAGATGCTGACGCCGATGCCGACGCTGACGCTGATGCCGATGCGGATGCGGATGCCGATGCGGATGCCGACGCTGATGCAGATGCGGATGCTGATGCAGATGCGGATGCCGATGCCGATGCTGACGCCGATGCGGATGCGGATGCTGACGCTGACGCGGATGCCGACGCCGATGCCGATGCTGACGCGGATGCCGACGCGGATGCCGATGCCGACGCTGATGCTGACGCGGATGCCGACGCTGATGCGGATGCCGACGCTGATGCAGATGCTGACGCAGATGCCGACGCAGATGCAGATGCTGACGCCGATGCGGATGCTGATGCAGATGCAGATGCTGACGCGGACGCTGATGCGGATGCTGACGCAGATGCCGACGCAGATGCCGACGCCGATGCGGATGCTGACGCAGATGCCGACGCAGATGCCGATGCCGACGCCGATGCGGATGCTGACGCAGATGCCGACGCTGATGCGGATGCCGACGCGGATGCAGATGCCGACGCTGACGCCGACGCTGATGCGGATGCCGACGCAGATGCGGATGCTGATGCGGATGCAGATGCTGACGCAGATGCAGATGCCGACGCGGATGCTGATGCTGATGCCGACGCAGATGCGGATGCAGATGCGGATGCAGATGCTGACGCAGATGCCGACGCTGATGCAGATGCCGATGCCGATGCCGACGCGGATGCGGATGCTGACGCCGATGCGGATGCTGACGCCGACGCTGATGCGGATGCCGACGCAGATAATGATCACAGTCATTCAGATAATAACAGTACTAATGGAAATCACTCAAGTAATACTGAACAGGCAGCATTGCCAGTAACTGGGGATGTGTCCTCAGGTGCCTTACAAAAAATAGGTATGGGGATGATTCTTGCTACTATTGCTGTACTGTTCCGTAGAAAAAAACAGAAAGATTAATTTTTAAAGGATACCCTCAATGGGTAGGGTATCCTTCCATTTTTAAACTTTTTGGAGTGATTAACATGCAAGGTACATCAACGTCAAGCCGGCAAATCAAATCATTAAAAGTTAAGTTATCGTCTCTAAAGAATCAATTCTCATCCTCTATCATTGGTAACAACGATACAGAAAAAACAATTATATTTATTACCTTAGGTTGGAAAACAAATCGAGCTAAAGTTTTTGTAGGGGTAGGTAATTATTTTAAGACCAGTTGGAAAAATGCACAAGATAAAGCACTAAAATATGTAATGAATCATGACTCTTCCCCTAATTATGTAAAAGCTGATATAGTTACGAATCAAAAACAGCTATCTATCTCAAAATTTATCCGATATATAAATAAAACAAAGAAAAATTATGTGCGGTATGGCATATCATTTGATAGTGAATTTAATTTAGCCTTTTTGGAACAAGAGATTAATGCTAATGCGATTATTAAGCATGATCAAAATTTTCAAAAAGCGTATTTAGATGAAGCAAATGTAAATAACTATGTAAAAAAACATCGTGGATTAAACTACCCTGTTAATTTTAATCAAATAAAACACATTATTCTTTTTCAGACAAAAGGATATTTTTATGGTGATCAATGTTATGCACTGAAATCATCTTACTATGACAATGGTCGAAGAGATGTGCATTTAAATCAAGAAAAGACTCTAGATATTATTGATTATGCATCGCAATATTTGAATCAAATGCTAAAAGAAAACGGGATGTTTAATTATGGGTATTTTTCTTGTTTTGATAAGCCTATTAGATGGTATAACATTTTAAGACATGCCAGCTCAGTATATTCAATGTTAGAAGCATATGAATTAACTCAGAATAAGCAGTTAATCGTCCCGATCGAGAGCGCTTTAAATTACTTAAAGAGTACGGCCATAACTGTTTATACACCCTCAAATGAAGATACCTATGCTTATGTCATTGACTATCAAAACAATAAAGAAATTAAGTTGGGAGCTAATGCTGCGGCCATTTTAGCTTTTTCGAAGTATACGGAAGTCTTAAAGGATGAACGGTATCTTGAGCTTGCTCAAGCATTAGCTCGTGGTATTAAAAAGATGCAACAAGAAGATGGATCGTTTGTACACATTTTAAACTATCCAGATTTACAAATTAAAGAGAAATTCCGTATTATTTATTATGATGGCGAAGCTACTTTTGCATTAATGAGATTATATGGACTAGATCATAATGAACAATGGTTAAATACTGTAGAAAAAGCATTTGATTACTTTCTAAAAAACGATTATTGGAAACATCAAGATCATTGGTTAAGTTATTGTACAAATGAATTAACGAAATATAAGCCTGAAGATCACTATTTTGAGTTTGGGCTAAAAAATGTGTTTCCTCGTTTAGAGTTTATTATGAATCGAAAAACCACATATCCAACATTTTTAGAACTAATGGTTGCTGCTTATGAATTGGTTATAAGAATGGGACATTTAAACAAGAAAAAATTATTAGAGTCCTATGATATTGATCAATTAGTTCGAACCATTCATTATCGAGCTGATTATCAGTTGAACGGCTATTTTTATCCAGAAATTGCAATGTATTTTAAAACACCCCACCATATTTTGAATGGATTTTTTATTAGACATCATTCTTTTCGCATTAGAATTGACGATGTAGAGCATAACATATCCGGATATTGTCGTTATTTAAAAATTTTACTTCTCAAAGAAGTGGGAGATGGCCATGGGGGGACAGCATGATTACGGATGACATCATCACCGGTATTCGATCAGAGCTTTTTAAACGAGAAAGGAAACACCAAAATCCAGCTAAAATGCTAGGAGTATCAGGCACTTATCTATCCGATATTTTGACAAAACATCGCAATACCAGAACTGCGGAAGAGCATGTTAAACACGCCATGGCTATCCTAGACATCGATAGGAGGGTGAAGACAAGACGTGAAACTCTATTACGATGCTGAAGATGCACAAAGGATACTAGGTTATAAGAGCAAGCGTACTGCGCAAATAAAGATTCAAGAGCTTAACGAGGAATTAAAATCCAAAGGATATTGGATAGTAAAAGGCAAAGTACCTGTTAAGTTTTTTCATGAAAAATATCCTTTTGTGAACAGTGAGGAGACTTAAAAATGAATGAGTCAAACGGCGGGCAGTTTAACAGTGGACGGGATTTCTGTGACCGATATGGATGATCATACGGTTACTTTCCTCTGTCGAATTAAGCGGTTTCACGCTGACGAGAAGAAGAAAGGGAGAACACTAGAATACCTTTGTTGCACCTGATCGTGTTATACTGACATGGTCAGGTGCTTCTTTCATAAAGAACATGAAGACTGGAGAGAGGAATCATGCGAAAAACATGGGTGTTTGTGGTCATTGTAGTTTTAGGAATTTTACTCATTTGTACGCCTTATATCAAAACACAAATCATTCGTTATATGAGTGTCCATCATAATGCCTTGGACTTCACTTCTAAACAATTAGCAACAAATAATGAGCGTGGAGCGACGTTTGATTTTAATGCGATTACAGCACCATCGATGTGGGACACGCTGAAGGGGAGTGTTGCCTTTGACAAGAAAGCGGTCATTGGACAGATCACCATTAAAAGTGTGCATATCAATCTTCCTATTTTAAAAGGGACAACGAATCAGAATCTGCTCGTAGGCGCGACAACGATGCGCGCTGATCAGCAAATGGGAGAGGGAAATTATCCGTTAGCGGGCCATCATATGAAGCAACCCAATGTGTTATTCAGTCCATTGGTTAACATTCAACCGCATGCAGAAGTGGATATAACTAATAAAAAAAGTAAATATATTTATCAGGTGGTTTTAAAAAAAATCATCGATAAAAAGGAATCAGGTGTCATTCAGAATACAAAAGAGAAACAGCTAACGCTGATTACATGTGATAAAGCGACGCAAACGAATAAACGGATTCTAGTCAGAGCTAAGTTAATAAAGGTAGAGCCTTTAGAGCATGATCAAGTGAAAACAGCCTAATTTATCCAGAGTTTTTGATAGTGGAGAGTGCTTGTGGACACATTATGTTATGATGAGTGCATAAAAAGAGTTAAAACAAGAAGTAAATGATCAATAAAGACCACACATGCTATCAACATGTGCGGTCTTTATTACGATACGTTACTTTTTCTTATCTATTCTTACCACAATAATAGCACAAAATTTTTATATGTATATCTGATGACTTTGTTTACTCATTGTACAGCTTCACCTCAATTTTTCTCATTCTTCTAATGGTTCTGCTTCCTTAAATGCCATACAAACTCCCCATTTCTTTTAGCATAATACATAGAACAGAACACAAAGATAACAGCAATAACGCCGGAAAGTAGAAAAATAGATTCCAATGAAAGACGATTGATCGTTAGACTACCAATACCTGTTCCTATGATAAATCCCGCAACGGCTACAAGCCCCTTAAATGCAAAAACCCTTCCAACATACGATTCATTAGAGATACTCTGATAGATAAAAGCATTTTCTATATTGTATTTGGATGTAAAGACACCCAGAGCCATGTACAGGAGAATGAATAAGATGTACAACTTAGAAAGAGCAATCAGTATGATGACCACGCCCATTAGAAAAGCCGACCGAAGCATAGAGGCTAATTGACTGTGTACCTGTACACGCTTACTTTTAAATAAAAATAAAGCCCCTATTAAAACACCGATAGATTCCACAGAAGTGATGATAAGGTATTTTTCTTCCCCTCCTTTAAACAATTGATTGATAAGCGGCAAAGTATACGGCGTTATCATCCCCAAAGATATATTTAAACCCAGTACTGTGAAACTGGTTAGGAACACTTTGCGATGTTTTTTGACATAGCGATAACCCTCTACTAAGCCTGAATACCATTGCCCATCCTTTTTAATGCTTGTTTCTTGTTTTTTAAATGGAAGAGAGAGAACCGAAACAATGGACAAAGCAAGCACAAACATAACAAATAGTAAAGCATAAGATGGACCTAGGGCTATCACCAAAAACCCACCTAACAACGGTCCGATAATGGACGTGCTCTGATCCGATAGTTCCAACATAGAATTGAGCTTCATCCACTCATCCTTTTTAAACAGCTGATACATCACGCCCATGGCAGCAGGATGAAACAACGGTTCAACCAATCCAAGAATACCTGCGCCAACAATAAAGTAAACGACCTGTTCGTGCGCAATAACTAAGCTCAGACATAGTATGCCTAGGATAATTAATCTCGATAACTCGGAAAAAAGCATGAGATATTTATTATTCACTTGATCGACTAGCGTCCCCATTAACGCATGTGACATAAAGCTACCACCATCATAGACCATCCACAGCAACGCTAAGAAGATAACATGATGACCGGTTCCTATAATTAAAGTAAAGATATAGATGATGGATGTATTTGAAAAATCCGAAAGAAAAGAACATAACACGCTATTCAGTTTTTCTCTCATCCTTATTATCCACCTGTTTTATGAAATTAATGCATATTTAAAGTAAGTAAAAACCATCAAGAACAAAACCTTCATTTTTTTCTCTCAATGGGAAAATAACACCACCTTTTATCTCTTCATATTTTACCATTTTCATTACCCATAATAACATTTATTTTTTATTATTAACCTATCAACCAACTTGAACAGTAAGAATCTTCCTTATTAAAGTATTCTTATCATCAGCTACTGCTTCTTTTCAGTTGTTGTTGGGGAACAACCGTAGCATTTCTAATAAAAATAACAATCAAGCCGAGTATCACTGACAGGATTCCCACTAATATGACATAGTGTGTCCCCAATTGTGAAATAAATATCCCACCTATAAATGACCCAACGGTTGTCCCTATATTAGAGGATGATACAAAGATTCCATTAGCAAAATCAGGCGCTTCAGGTGCAGAAGTAGAAATCAAATATTGATTAATATTCGCTATGAGACCCCCAGCTAATGTTCCCCAAAACAACGTAATAATTGCCATCGGTATGGCGAACTGTCCTGTGAAGAATAAAATAACGTACACAACACCTGCTAATAAAGGAAAAAGCACGACAGTTTTCACCGCACTATGGGCCAGCATTTTCCCTGTAACAATATTTCCGATAATACTGGCTCCTCCGAAGATAAATAAGGTTAAACTGATGATATTCGGAGACATATGGGTGACGGTTTTCGTATATTCAGCGAAATAACTATAGACTCCAAATATGGCTGAGTTTAATAAAATGACAGTTATGATGGACAACCAGATGGTCGGTTTTTTTAATACAGAAAGCTGCGTGCCATATGAAAGCCTTTCTTTGACAGGCATAGAAGGTATTAAAAACACTGTAGCAATGAGCACAATAATCGTCACAACAGCAAAGAAGACCATCGCCATTTCATAGGAAAGCACATTATTGATAAAACTAGCGATCGGTATACCAGCTACCATACCCGCAGATACACCTATAAATATTTTAGAAACAGTTTTTGGAACGTCTTCCTTTCTGACTGAAGATGCCGCCACCGTGATAGCCAAAGAAATATAAATGGGGTGAAAGAAGCCTAAAACAATACGGACAATTAATAGTATAGAAAAATCCGTTGTAAATATCGATACAATGTTACCCAAAAAAAACATCCCTAATACGAGTAGCATGAGCTTCTTTCGATTGATCCCCGAAAGCACTAACGGTAGCGTTGGTCCAGATATAGCAACAGTAAGAGCGAAAAGACTCACGAGCAATCCTGCTTTTGCTATGCTGACATGAAAATGATCAGCAATGGCAGGCAATAGACCAAAAACCCCCATCTCTGTATTGAGAATGCCAAAAACGCCTACGGTCAATATAAAAATCAATACACCATTTCGTTTAGTCAAAAAAAAACCTACTTTCATTCATGTGTTGTAATCAGACATCTGCTTTCTTCACGCTCTATGTCAAGAACGATCCCGTCCCCCCACAAAAGCACACGCTGTAGTCCTTTATTTCTACGTTGCTAGGGTGCAGTATTTTGAACGATTATTTGTCCAACTACCATGATCACGATAAGAAGAAAAATAGGTATGCTATGATACATACCTATTATTGTTCCTCATCTTCACGCAATCGTAGCTTTCCTTCATAAGATAACATCGTTTCTTCATATTGATCAAGAAACGCACGACGTTCTTCATCTGTCATAGCATCTTTAAATCCCTTAGAAATATTACGAGAAATATCATACATGCTTGCAGTAGCAACTGCTTTAATACGATGGTCAACTTGTGCGGCACTAATCGCAAAGCTACCACTCCCACAAATACCGATAACACCTATTTTTTCTCGATCAACGAATGGACGCGTTCCCATATAATCGACGGCAGCACTAAAATCTTCAACAAATATGTCCGGTGAAGAAATGTGACGAGGCTCCCCGCCACTGTATCCATTAAATGATGGATCAAAAGATAAAGCAATAAATCCATACCTTACTATACTTTGAGCATAGATTCCAGCTCCCTGCTCCTTCACTCCACCATAAGGGGACCCCACAATATGTTATTTGATAAAAATAACTAATTACTTGTGAAAATAGTGCTGTTTATTCAGCACTATTTTCACTATTGGAGGAGTTAACCTTGAAATTAATAGAACCGTTCCTAATAACAAATAACTCAGGATTTATAAATCTTACTAAGTTAGGAGGAGGAATGGATTATAGACAGGAATTTTCGAAGATATATGGAAATGATTTTTTCCCAAATGACGGACCTGTTTTTTTGATACTTACTCGAATCCATGATCAAGAGGCTGATATCATGGGCTTAGAACTTGCCGAAAAAAATATTAATTATATTCGTATCAACATCGATGATCTTCCTAAAAATTTGTTCCTCCATCATCAAATGGAAGATGGAGAATTAGAAACCTATATAGAAGGTACTGGGTTCAATAGGTTAAATATTAAACAAATAAAATTAGCATGGTTCCGTTTGTTTGGTTATTTTTATAGTTATTTTCTTTTTTTCTCATATTTTATGCCATTCTATCGCAGCAGCTATTTCCACAGTAATATCTCACTATACTTTTAATACCATTTGGATTGTTTTTAGACGATGCCCATTAAAATCTTCGTCAAATTCATTCATAATTTCAAATCCTTTTGTTTTATAAAAACTCATTCCAATATGATTATCTTTTTCCACGTTTACGCGAATTTCTTTTGCATTGTCTACCTTTTTAATCCCCTCATTTAGTAAGGCCGATCCTATTCCTTGTCCTTGATATTCCGCATAGAGATAAATAGCAAGTAAGTCAATCTGTCCTTCTTCTTTTACTGATGAAAAGTTAGCAAAACCAACTATTTTTCCTTCTACTTCTGCAATAAAAAGATAGGATTGTTCTAAACGTTTTGCCATCATGTTATCATTATAAGCTGTTTTTAAGAAATTTTCTTGTATCTCTAAAGGAATGATGTCTTTATATGTAGAGTTCCAACTTTTTTTGACAACATCTTGAACGTACTTCGTATCTTCAGGCTGCATTTTACGTATTTTAAAGTCTATTTTAAACACCTCTCATAGTTAGTATTAATTTTATATAATAGCATCATTTTCCTAAAAATGATCGTGTGTCTAAGGAATTATGTTTAGACTATTACTGTTTAAAGGTATGGATATGGCTTGTATTAGAATGTGATTCATGATTTTCATTCTTGGATCCTACTATATTATAACAAACATCGTACTTCGGTGAAGGTTCAACACTTTGCTTTATCACCATTGAAAATACTAACCTAACGTCACAAACCCATATTTACCGCTAATAAATTTATCCATTTAACAACCTGACACAGCAACTAAATAGTCTACTCTTCAGTGATTGTGTTAAGATTTGAAGGTATACATGACTAGATAGTGCCAATAGAGAACGAACAATTGATTACAGATTTATATCAGTCCTTATCCTTTATCATGACGGTGAACGCTGGGTTAGAGGCGTTAACGAGCAAACACGATCATCTGGCAAGGGTGGTGAAGCGCAGGATTAAATTAAAAAATTTGGATCGTTCTTATATAAAACAGCCTAAGGAGAATTAGCATATGACATCTGAAAAAGAAAAAATGTTGAATGGTGAATTTTATAATCCACTTGATCCAGAGTTAATAAAAGAAAAAACGGAAGCTCGTAGGTTGACGAGGTTATTTAATGAGTCCGTAGATGATAATAAAAAAATGGATGTAATAAAAGAACAACTCTTCGGTTCTACGGGAAAAAATATATACGTAGAGGCGCCCTTTCGTTGTGATTATGGCTACAATATACATGCTAAGGAAAATGTTTTTTTAAATTTTGATTGTGTATTTCTAGATATTTGTGAGATTCGTATAGGAGAAAATTGTCTTATTGGACCGGGCGTACATATTTATACTGCCACCCATTCGATACATCCATTTCAGAGAGAAGCGGGTACAGGGTATGGCATGCCTGTAAATATTGGCAACAATGTGTGGGTTGGTGGAGGGGCTATTATCAATCCAGGAGTTACTATTGGCAATAATGTTGTTATCGCTTCAGGGGCGGTTGTGACAAAAGATGTACCGGATAATGTCGTCGTGGGAGGAAATCCTGCCAAGTTTATCAAACACATCGACGATCAAGTGGAAGTGTGACATATCTCATTTGTTTAGTATTAGTATGACGAGGCTTTGAGGAACATTTTCCTTAGGGTCTGGTCTTTTTTTCTTTATTTCAATAGCTACTAGGGGAGATTTTTTGATCGTTATACATGCTGTGCGCCTTCATCTCATCATCATTTAAATCGTCATTTTGTTGATAGCGCTTATACATCAAGGAAGAGCTTTTGAATATTTATATAGACAAATTTATTAAATTATATAATATGACTATACAAATTTATATGAAAGCGCTATAATTATTTTGTGATGAGAGTTGGATGATTAATAGAGGTGTTCATAAATGAAGGAAGTCGATAGGTTGGGATTTAAGGATAAGGTGATTTATCAGGTGTATCCCAAATCATTTTATGATAGTAACAATGATGGGGTTGGGGATATTAGAGGAATTATTGAAAAAATCCCTTATATTGCGAAATTGAATGTTGATATGGTTTGGTTCAATCCTTTTTTTGTTTCGCCTCAAAAGGACAATGGGTATGATATAGCTGATTATCGAAACATTGATCCACAGCTTGGAACGATGGAAGATTTTGAGGAATTAGTAATGAAATTAAAGGAAAAGGGCATTGAGGTCATGTTGGATATGGTTTTAAACCATACATCTGTTGAACATGAATGGTTCCAAAAGGCTCTCAATGGGGATAAAAAATATCAGGATTATTATATTTTAAGAGAGGCTCATCCAGACGGTCGTCCACCGACAAATTGGGAATCGAAATTTGGCGGATCGGCATGGGGGAGGTTTGATGATAAAAACCACTATTACTTGCATCTGTACGATGGGAGTCAGGCGGATTTAAATTGGAGAAATCCTGAGGTTAGAAAAGAGCTGTATGCAATTGTTAACTTTTGGATGGATAAAGGGGTTAAGGGCTTCCGCTTTGATGTCATTAATGTCATAGGAAAAGATGAGGAATTAGTTGATGCTCCCACACATATAGACAGCAAATATTTATATACGGATCAACCAATCGTTCATAAGTATTTGCGGGAGCTCAACCAAGAAACCTTTGGGAATATACCGGATGCTATAACAGTTGGTGAAATGTCATCGACTACCATTGAAAACAGTATTAAATATGCCAATCCAAGCAATGATGAGTTGACGATGGTTTTCAGCTTTCATCATCTTAAAGTCGATTATGATAATGGAGAAAAATGGACGAAAAATCCTTTCGATTTTATGAAGCTAAAACACATATTAAATGAATGGCAGGAAGGTATGGAAAAAGGACAAAGCTGGAATGCCTTGTTCTGGAATAACCATGATCAACCGCGGGCGCTTAATCGCTTTGGTGATCCTGGGGACTATCGAGTAAAATCTGCCAAAATGCTAGCAACAACGATTCATTTGCTTAGAGGAACACCCTATATTTACATGGGCGAAGAGATTGGCATGATTGATCCTGACTACCATAGCATGAGTGATTATGAGGATGTTGAAGCAATCAATGCTTATCACCGTTTAGTAAATGAACATAAAACGGAAACGGAAGCCTTTAAAATTGTTCAGTCAAAAGCTAGGGATAATAGCAGAATGCCCATGCTTTGGTCCGATCAAAAATATGCTGGTTTCTCCAATTCCAAACCATGGCTTCGTCCTACACATTATGATGAAATCAATGTTGAAAGGGAATTAAATGAAGGTAGTCTCTTTCGTTATTATCAGAAGCTCATTCAGCTGAGAAAAACATTTAAGGTGATTTCCGTAGGGGGTTATGAAAGCATTCTACTTGATCATCCTAATGTATTTGCTTATTTAAGGACTTATGAAGATCACATTTTAATTGTCATTAACAATTTTTTTAAGAAGGAAACTGAAGTTGTCATGCCTGATAACTATATAGATCTCAGATACCAAGTCCTCATTACTAACGGTGATCGACAGGTTTTTGAAAAAAGAATGCTATTACAGCCTTATGAAACCATTGCATTTTTATTTAACTAAGAAGGGGTGAATATCATGTTTAAAATGTTTGGAAAGAAAAAGGAAATTGAACAAGACAATCAAGTGTATGCGCCAGTGAACGGGGAAGTTATTGATCTGGCAGATGTTGAAGATCCTGTTTTTTCTAAAAAAATAATGGGAGATGGATTCGGGGTGATTCCAAAGGATGGGAGTATAGTCAGTCCAGTTACAGGAGAAGTGACCATGATAGCTGATACGAAACATGCTATTGGATTAAAAGTGTCATCTGGTCTTGATGTGCTACTCCATCTTGGTATTGATACTGTGGAGCTTAAGGAGGCTCCCTTTATTCTAGAAGTCAAGCAGGGAGATATTTTACAAGGTGGAAGCAGAATTGGAACGATGGATAGTGCCGCTATTGAAGCAGCAGGTAAAAAAACTACGGTGATAGTGGTTGTTACAAATGCCCAAGAAAACTTAAAGGCAGTGAATGTGACTAAAGGAGAGAGTACGTTAGGGCAGGTTATTGGGAAGTTAGAGACAAATTAATCATTCAATCTATTATAAAGTAAGGGGGTTCAAAAATGGTTAAACAGAAAAATTATGAACCATTAGCCAAGGGTATCATTGCCCATGTTGGAGGTCAGGAGAATGTAGATAGCGTCATACATTGTTTTACGCGTTTGCGTTTTTATCTGAAGGATGAAGGTCTGGCTGAAACAGAGAAGGTTCAAAAATTAGATGGTGTTATTGATGTCATGAAATCAGGCGGACAATATCAGGTTATCATTGGAAATGGTGTGAAGGATGTATATGATGCGGTCATTGATGAACTGGGCAGTGCATTTGCTCAGGATTCTGAAGAGGGCACAGTGGATGAGAATCAAGGTAGAAAAAGAGGGAATCCATTAAGTGAATTGATAGGGGTTATAACGGGAGCTGTTTCCCCAGTAGTTGGTGTTTTGGCTGCAGGAGGTATTTTAAAAGGTCTGCTGGCGATGTTTACTGGGTTTCATTGGATGTCTACTAGTGGGAACCTGTATATGTTGCTTAATGCAATGGGAGATTCTGCCTTTTTCTTCTTGCCCATTATCATTGGATTTACTGCAGGAAGACGGTTGGGTGCTGATCCAATTGTGACGGCTGTTATAGGCGGAGTCATCGCCTATCCAACTATTCTGACGGCAGCCGGTAAGGGTTCAGATATCATGTCCATTGGTTCTCTACATTTCCCGTTTGTTACTTATACGTACACCATTTTTCCTATGATTTTAGCGGCGTGGATGGCAGCAAAATTAACTAAATGGGTTAAAAGTTGGTTGCCCACATATCTACAGCTGATTTTTACACCATTAATTGTTATTCTTGTTGTCAGTACGATAACGTTATTAATAACAGGTCCGGTCATTACATGGCTCGCCGATGGATTGGCTTCTGGTATTGCGTGGTCTTTACAAACGAGTGGATGGGTTTCAGGACTTCTTATAGGTGGTCTCTATCAAATTTTAGTTATTTTCGGTCTCCATTGGGGCGTAGTTCCTTTGGTTGCCAATGATATTGCTACGACAGGGCACAGTTATTTAAATGCTATTATTTGTCAAACAATGATTGCTCAGGGAGCAGCAGTGTTGGCCGTTGCGATTAAATCCAAGAAAACAGGCTTAAAAGAAATATCATTTGGCTCTGCTATTTCAGCATTTTGTGGTGTGACGGAGCCAGCTATTTATGGTGTCAACTTAAGGTATCGTCGCGTATTTATTTCTGGTTTAATTGGTAGTGCTGTCGGTGGATTTATAACCGGTTTACTGCATGTTAATATGTGGGGCTTTGCAGGTTCATTGATAGGGTTTCCGTCGTTTGTTAATCCGAAAATAGGCATCGATGCGAGCTTTTGGGGATTCATTATTGCCAGTGCAGTTTCTTTAATCGTTGGATTTGTTATTGCTTACACTTGGGGTTACAATGATAAAATGGAAACAGGTAAAGAAATACAAAGAGTTCAACAACCTGGATCTAAGCAAAGGTCTGCCTAAGGAATGTGAAGTGGATGCATGAAAAAAAGTTTTTAAATATATACAACGAATTAGCGTTGAAAATTCGTGAAAAGACTATTGTGGCGGGCGAACTACTGCCTCCTGAAAGTGATCTGTGCGAACGTTATCAGGTTTCAAGGGAAACGGTTCGAAAAGCGCTCGCTCTCCTATCTCGCAATGGCTATATTCAAAAGATTCAAGGGAAGGGTTCCGTTGTTCTGGATGTCAGCCGATTTGAATTTCCGATTTCTGGACTAACAAGCTTTCATGAATTAGCCACTCATTCAGAAGAAGAATGGCAAACGGTCGTCAATCAGCTTGTCGTGATTAAACCATATCAAAAGATGCGTCAAGTGATGAATCTTAAGGAAAATCAAAACCTATGGAAGGTTATTCGCTCACGCATGATAGGAGGAGAAACGGTCATACTGGATACGGACTATTTAGTGATGGATAGCGTTCCGATATTAACGGAGGATATATGTAGGAATTCTATTTATGATTATTTGGAAAATGAGCTTCATTTGAAGATCAGTTTTGCTAAAAAGCAGATAACTGTGGAGTCGCCTTCTGAGGAAGACAAACGCTATTTGACGTTATCAAATGAAACAAGTGTTGTTGTTATTCGTAGCCTTGTTTACTTGGATAATGCTCAATTATTTCAGTTTACAGAGTCCAGACATCGCGCGGATAAATTTCGTTTTGTTGACTTTGCACGTCGTGAGCATTTGTAGAAACATATATACAAGAGACTGGGATAAAACCTAGACTTTGAAAAGAGTGATACTCATTAATACATATTGGGAGTATCACTCTTTTTTCAACATACAGGATGGGCTAGTTTTAGTGTTGAAACATGGATGTGCCGAATTTAGCCGAATTTCATTCACGTTGAGCAAGTGGATGTCCGCTTCAGAACGCTCGCTTTCCGCGGAAAGCGAAGTAGGTTGCTGGAGCAGATGTATGAGCACTGCTGAAGGTTATTTATTATAAGGAATTTTGACTAAACTGGTACATCCGTGTACTAAAACTAGAAAAAATGAATGTAGGTTTTCTTTCGTGTTTCATGGTTTATTAAAATCAATCACTAAAAAAGATTCGATTATCGTTTTTTGATAAATGGTTGACGCGTGCACTCTCCTTAGCAAGAAGGTTTACATCCCGTCTCTTTATATGCTATATCTAAGTCATATCCAGAAAAAGGAGTGTCATTAAATGGTTGATACTTTAATAAATATAGATAGTGCATTTGAAGATTTGGAGACGGTTGAACTTGTTCCAGGAAGGTCAACATTAACTGTCCATTTAAATGGGGTAAAGTATGAATTTATAGTGAATATCAAAAATGATTCTGATAAGCTACTCGTCATTGGATCTGGAGCGTACGATCCTAAAAAGCATAAGCCGCCAATTTTTCACAGGCACACATGGGCGAGTGATTTTGAGGAATCGACGATATTTTATAATGATCCAACCCTTTATGTAGGTGATATTAATATTGGTTGGGGTTATGGTACACGTGATCGTCATTATATTCAGGAATTATCGTCAATCATTAGCTTGTTGGCTAAAAATCTTCAGGTCGAAACTGATAATATAGTGTTTTATGGCAGTTCATGCGGTGGTTTTATGAGCATACTTTTAGCAGGATTATTCGTTGGATCTAGGGCGGTTGTTAATAACCCTCAGACCAATGTGACAAAGTATCATAAGACACATGTCGATAATCTTTATCAAGCTGTCTATGGTGAGAGTGATGATGATTTTCACAAATTTGATCTTAAAAGAATTGATGCCATTAAATTTTTTGAATCAACTCATTATGTTCCAGAAATTGTGTATATACAGAACCTGGCTTCTCAGCATGATGTTAGTAATCATTTAGTACCCTTTATACAAGGTTTATCTAAATTAGACGGTGAAGCATTTAAAAATAAAGTATCTACTATTTTCTACCATGATAAAGAGCGAGGGCATAATCCGTTGGATAAAGAAGAAACAATTGAATTCATCAATCAAGCTTTGTATAAGTGACATGTCACTTAATACTCTACCAAGAGCCGTTTAAGGCTCTTTTTATTTTGATCAAAAGGGGCAAAGGTGATAATCTCAAGACAATAAGAGCACGATTGATAATGAAACATTGGTTGGAGTCGATAAAGGTGGGGAAGATCATGAATAAAAGTGAACAAATTTTTAAAGGTGAGGTGGATGTTACCTATTTATTTAAGAAATCATATCGAAAAACGAATGGGCTCGTGATTATTTTTTCGGCGTTCCCTTCTAAAGGTCAACCGCCGATGTACAATTATATACGGACACTTAGTGGTATTGATTGTAATAAGCTTTTTATTTTAGACAGATTTGGAGATGATGATTATGCTAGTTATTATCTTTGTGAAAATAGAGAGTTTGCTATTGAAAGATCAGTGATTGCTTTGATAAACACTCTTGTTAAAGAAAACGATATTAAGCATATTATTTCGGGTGGGTCTAGTAAAGGTGGAGCAGCTTCATTATATTATGGTATTAAATATGGGTTTGACAACATCGTGGTGGCATCCCCTCAATATTTATTGGGAAACTTTCTTTTGAAAGAGGATAAAGATCGTCAAGACTCAGCCATTTTTATGGCAGGTGGGAATGATAGAAGGAGTCGTAAATACTTGAATGCTATTATCCCGTCAACGATTGAAGAGACGCCACATAAACCTCATATTTTTATACATTTAGGGAGATATGAGGCGCATTATAAAGATCATGTCAAACCTCTTATAAAGAAGTTAGACAAGGCACAGATGAAGTATACACTTGATTTAGGTGAGTATAGTAGGCACAATGATGTGATGAAGTATTTTCCAAAGCTATTCCACGATCATGTGCGAGATATTTTGAATTATCCTCATATAAGCATTCAGCAATCGATCATTGGGGAGTGTTCCTTAGGTGCAGAGTGTACGTTTACTGCTCAAACGGATGCAGCATCCAATAAAATTGCTTGGTATCTCTACCATAATGATAATAAAGTAGCTTCAACCGAATATACTACGACAGATAAAGACTATACGGTCAGATTAGAAAGCAAGGGTCAGTACTATGTCAAAGCATTTTGTATGAATAACGACAAACTACAATGCTCTGCCACTAGTGAAAGCATTATGGTTAACGTAGCTAGGGTGTAGAGCTAATTTTTAAAAAGAGAGCCGTTTTTTATATGAACGTTTAATTCGTAAGCTTATGCTATAGATTGTCGTGCAGGACATTCAAGAAATAAACATTCATGCGATACATGCTACATGCCCAATGACTCCAATAAATAAAGAAACAATGGGTTTTATGTCGAAATGAGATATTAAATATGATATTATTAGTGAGTTAGCACGAAGGAAAATAGAAAACATAAGTTGAGGCTGGTTTTATGTCGAAAAGGGTATTGATTATTTCTCAGCACTTCTATCCCGAAATTGGAAGTGCAGGAAATAGGATTAAGAATATTTTTCATGTTTTAAAGACAAAAGGCTATACACCGACTGTTTTAACAATTGAGCCGTCTTATCCTAATAAAAATATTTATCACAATAACCCTGAATTTTGGGATGATGAAACTTTCAATGATGAGGAAAAAAATACGGATCATATCATACGTATAAAAGTAAAAAGTAAACATTATTCAATGAGTATGTTTAATCGGTTATATTATTATTTAGAAGTTGTTTTAAAATTGATCCTTTATGTGTTGTTTCATAGGGGGCGTTATCATGCTATATATGTTACGTCACCGCCGATATTTATCGCATTTGCTGGTCTTATTGCCAAGTATAGATATCGAACAAAAATGGTTTTAGATATAAGGGATTTATGGCCAGAGTCTCTGAAGGGCGTTGGCGTCTTTAATCATCGTCTTATTTTGGCTGTGTTCAAGGGTTTTGAAAAATTTGTGTATAGGAAATCTGATAGAATTGTCGTTAACAGTCAAGGTTTTACTGAATACATGGAGAATCATGCAGGGATCGATGCAACGAAAATAGCCTTCATTCCTAATGGTATTCGAGAATGTGAATTGGGGTCTTCTAAAAAAGATAATAATGCTTTTAAAGTTATCTATGCAGGAAACATCGGATTGGCACAGGATTCTAGCTTGCTACTAAATTTGGCTGAAAACTTGGCCAAATTTAACTTTAGATTGGACATTATTGGCTATGGTGTCAATAAAAACAAGTTAATGGGTGAGATTGAAGCACTGAAGCTACAGAATGTTGATTTTATTAATCCGCTTTCTAGAAAGCAATGCTTTGATTTGATTTCACAATATGATGTAGGCATTATGACTCTCAATAATAAACAAGTTTTTGAAACAGTTTTACCTGGGAAGGTTATTGATTATATGGCATGTGGTGTGCCTATAGTAGCCATGGCTTCCGGCTTTTCTAAAAGGGTTATAGAGGAAGCGCATGCAGGGTTATGCTCAGAATCCTATGATGTTCAAGATATTATCAATCATATTTTATACCTTCATACTCACCATCATGTTCGATGGGAAATGGGTCAAAATGGCTTGAATTATATTAAAAAGCATTTTTTGTGGGAAAATAATGGGCAGAGATTAATAGATGTTATTGAGGCTGTTTAGATAGTTAGAAACTATAAATCGAGTGATTTAAGGAGTAGTTTGATGGAGAAAAATGTGTGCATGTTTGTTTGGAATCACTTTACCAATGACGCAAGGGTCTTAAGAGAATGCACAGCATTATCTTCAGACGACTATAATGTTGATTTAATCTGTATTGATGATCCTCAGGATAGCAATTTGCAAAAATTTGAAGAACGAAATCCTTCTTTTCGCATTCATCGGGTAAGAAGGTACCCTGTGCTTTTGGATTTTTTTCAAGGGATCCTCAGGAATAAATTATTTTTAGTGATTGCCTTACTCGTTTGGGCTCTGCTTGTTTATTGGCAGCCGATTGTTGTGTTAGCGATCACCGTTGTTTTGGGAGTGGTGGCAAAAACAAGATTAAGGGTTGTATGGGTTCGAGGAAATATTTGTCTTCGAATGATTCTGTTAGCGTATCGCAGAAAGTATGATATTTATCATTCCAATGATTTGAATACATTGCTACAGGGATGGGTTTGCGCTAAATTAAGAATTCGCAAGAAAAAATTGATCTACGATTCCCATGAAGTGCAGACAAGCAGAACAGGCTATGATAGCAAGATGGTTGGTAAAATTGAGGGGTTCTTTATTAAGCGCATCGATTCGATGATTGTTGAAAATGCTACGAGAGCTCAATACAATGAAGACCTTTATGGCTTTTATCCTTATGTTGTCCACAACTATCCCTTTAAGCAAGAGAGTAACAATGCAGAAATGATTGATATGAGAAATCTATTAGGATTACCACAGGGTGAAAAGATCTTGTTATACCAGGGTGGTGTCCAAATGGGTCGAGGTTTGGAAGAATTGGTGAAAGCAGCGCCTTTGTTTGATGAAGGGACGCTTGTTTTTATTGGTGATGGAAGAATTAAGCCACAGCTTGAACAGATGGTTAGGGATATGCAATTGGAGGAAAAGGTAAGATTTATTCCAAAGGTACCATTGGATGATTTGCTAAAATACACACGCAATGCTTATCTAGGTTTTCAAGTATTACAAAATATTTGCTTTAATCATTACTCTGCTTCTTCAAATAAATTATTTGAATATATGATGTGTAATGTCCCTGTTGTTGCTTGTGATTTTCCTGAAATTAAGGGAGTAGTTGAGGGCGAGAACATAGGAGTTTGCATAGATTCTCATGATTTTAAATCCATCGCTCAAGGGGTCAATACCTTATTAAACAACCCAGATCTTCACGCTCAAATGCAGCGAAATTGTGAAAGAGCACGTGGGAATTACAATTGGGAAGAAGAAAAAGCGCATCTTTTTAATGTGTACAGAGATGTTACAATGGATAGAGGCTATGTTGTTTCAGCTTGAAAGCTCAAGTAATAGCGCTGGTGAATGACTTTAAATTCAATTATTATCTGGGAGAGTTTGTATAGTGGAGAAAGATAGAATTACTGAAGCATATTATGATGAAATGGGTCAGGAACTTGGTAGGGAGGCTCGGCAAAGAATTCATTGGATTTGCGAACAAGCCAAAGGAGAAAAAATCCTGGATGTGGGATGTTCTCAGGGCATAGCGTCTATTTTATTGGGGCGTGAAGGAAAGCATGCCTTGGGGATGGATATTTCTCCAGATTCCATCGATTATGCCAATCGTATGTTAGAGAGTGAATCAATTAATACGAGACAGTATATTGAGTTTAAAACAGGAAATTTTATTGATTATAATTTTGAAGGACAAGTGTTTGAGAGTATTATCATGGGCAATGTGATTGAGCATATTACAGACTCAGAGCGCTTTATGGAAAAGGTGATGTCCTTATTAAACGATGACGGTCATTTGGTTGTAACAGTTCCCTTTGGCGTTAATAATTATGCCGATCAGAAGAAAATATATTATTTGACGGACGTCATCAATTTAAAGGTCAATGGGTTGGTTATAACTGATTTTCATTTTATGGGAAATTGGGTAGGTATCATCCTTCAAAAAAGAAACGATGATACAGATGAAGTTATTTTAAATAGTCAACTTGTTGGCAGTTTGGAAAAAGAGTTCTTTCATCTTGAAAAAAAGTTAATCAATGAAATAGAATCAAGAGATAAAATGATAGAGAGATACGAGAAAGAAATAAAAGAAATGACAAAGAAACTTGAAAAAGCGACCGATACGAATCATACATCGCAAATTGAAATAAGCAATCTTAATCAAAAACATATAGATTTAGAAAAATATGTTGATGAATTGCATTCGCAAATGGAGGTCTTGAACGACTCTTTATCGAAAAAAGATGATGAAATGGCCAACTTACGACGGTACTGGGTGAAAGCGCGAAAGGCAAAGCTAAGTGTCGAAGAATATCTCTTAAATACGTTAATCAAGGAAGAAGAGCTCAATAGAAACTATCGACTTGTATTTAAAAAGTATGAGGCATTGAGCACCTCTAAACTTGGAAAAATCA
>Ga0154003_1000035_pt1 | contig 42071 bp, 29 predicted proteins | sample TSFL087MetaG_FD_104679 | JGI IMG/M metagenome (GOLD analysis project Ga0154003, IMG submission 104679) | Attine ant fungus gardens microbial communities from Florida, USA - TSFL087 MetaG | ecosystem: Host-associated > Fungi > Mycelium > Unclassified | place: USA: Florida, Lake Talquin State...
ACATCAATACTTTCAATATCATCGGCATAAACATAATAATCACTCAATTTAGCTCTAAAGTCTTCAGTTAATAATTTCATTAATTCAGATTGTTTAGTTCCTGTTGGAATTTGAAAGTTAAGCTGATTATTATCTGATAAAAAAGTCATTATATCAATTATAGTTTCATCATCTAAACGATATTTAAGTGTAATATCAACTGAACCAGTGAATTTATTGTTAGTTCCTTCTTTAATAGTAATTGTTAATGTTCCATTTTGTCCAACTTTAACTGCTTCAAAATTAGTTAATTCAACTTGATTAAGAGTCAGATTGTCACCAAAAATATTTTTATTTTCATATAAAAATGTTTGAAAAAATTGTTCATCTGATGAATCTTCTGTTCCTGAAATTGTTGTATTAAGTTCAAGATTGTTTAGATTTACTGGTGTTGTTGCTGCAGAATGATGGGCATATAGTCCATAGTAAATTCCTAAGCCTGTACCAGTTCCAATTACGATAATTCCTAAGGCACTAGTGTAAAGTTTTCAATTTTTATATAGTTTTTTCTTTTCTTTTTTTTGTTTTGCTCCTAAAAGAAGTTCGCTTTTTATTAAATTTTCAGCCATTTTTTTCTCCTTATAAGTGTTGTATTAAAAATAATATAACATAAATATCAACCTTTTTAATGTTTTATAAAAAATAATTTTGATTACTTAAATTATTTTATCATGGGGAAAGGGCAAGCAATAATTTTTTATTTTTCTACTTTTTAACAAAAAAATTCAGTTTATTAAAACTGAATTTCTTTCTTTAAGTTACATTGATAACAATCTAAGCAGTAACTTTAATTTTTAAGTTAGTTGTTTGTTTTTTCATTGTGTCATAATTGTAAGTAATTTTAGCTTGAACAACTGCAACTTTATCAAATTTCTTTCATTCACCATTGACAGTAATTGAAATTAATTCAAATAAGTCAACTGAAAACATATCTTTTATACTATCAGATAATGCTTCTCTAATAAATTGTGGGCTAATTCAAGGTTTAATATTGTCAGTTGTTGCTCCAACTTTAACTGATATTTGATAAGTTTTACTATTAATTGCATTAGTAATTTTTTCATCTTCAATGTTTGGTAGAACTTTAATTGCTAAATTAGTTGTTTGATTCTTATATTTTTCATAATTATAGTTAATTTTTGCATTAGTTGTTTCAACTTCATTGAAGATTTTTTCGGTAAAATCATTAATTGTAATTGACATTAAACTAAAGAAGTTAGTTTTAAAAACTTTTTTAAATTCTTCTGGCAATTGTGCTTGAATAAAGTCACCAGTAATTAATGGTTTCAGGTCAGAAATCTTTGAAGGAACTCTAGTTTCAATTTGATAACTTGTTTCATTAATTTTATTAGCAACTTGTTCTTCATTAATGCTAGTAGTAATTGTTAAGTTAATTGTTTGATTTAGCATTGCAGCATAATCATAGTTGATTTTACCAGTGTAAGTTCCAGGTTTACTGAAATTACCATTAGCAGTAATTGTGTTTAACTTAAATAAATTAATATTAAAAGTTTCTTTAAGATCAACTGGTAGTTTTTCTTTAATAAATTCTTCATTAATTAATGGTTTCAAATCATTAGTTGTTGAACCAACTTGATTTGCAATTGTATAATTTGCACCATTAATTGCCCCAGTAATTTTTTCATCGACAAGATTAGGAGTAGTTTTAATTGTTAAATCAGCTTTTTGACTTTTAATTAAACCATAATCATAGTAGATTTTAGCATCAAAAGTTCCTGTTTTATCAAAATGATAACTTAAATCATTGCCTACTGCGATTGATATTACTTTAAATAAACTAATATTAAATGAATCTTTAGTTTCACCTGAAAGTTTTTCTTTAATAAATTGTTCAGTAATTAATGGTTTAATACTATTAGTTGTTGACCCTGTTTGATTTGCAATTGAATAAGTTGCAGCATTAATAGCATCAGCAATTTCTTTATGACTAATTCCTGTTAGTTCAATTTTTAAAGTTGTTTCTTGGTTAGCAATTAAATCGTAATTATAATTAATTTTTGCATTAACTTCACCACGCTTAATTAAATCAGTATCTTGTAACTCAATGCCTTTAATAGTAACTTTATTAAATTTATATAGTTTACTGTCTAAAGCATAACGATAAGCGTTACCATTAAGATTTGTTTTAATAAATTCACCAGTAGTTAAAACAGTAATACTTTTTGCTTCACTATTAACTTTAGTTGTTATTTTGTAAATTGTATTATTAATTGCTTCAACAATTTGTTGACTAGTTGCAGTAACTTTAATTGTTAATTTAGTTTTTTGATTTGGCATTGAATCATAATCATAATTAATTTTAGCTTGATATGAATCAGCAATTTCAAATTGGTTTATTTTTCAATCATGGTTAGTACAATCAACAATTTTGACAAATTTAAATGATTTATTTTTAAAATGTTTTGCAAATTCGCCAGTTAATTGCTTTTTAATAAAATCGCCTGTCATTAAATTATTAAGATCTTGGATACTACTGTTAATTGGCAGACTTTTTTCATAAATGATTTTATTAATTTGAGTAATCATTTGTTCATCGCTAACTGAAAGATCAATTGTTAAAATTGTTTCTTGATTACTAATTGAACCATAGTTGTAATTAATTTTTGCATTAAGTGTCTTAACTGTTAATAAATCACTATCTTTTAAGTTATGACCAGCAACAGTAATTCTTTTAAATTTAAATGATCTCAAATTAAAGTTTCTAGCAATTTCACCAGTTAAGTTATTACTAATAAAAGCACCATTAATTAATTCATTAATACTTTTTGCACTATGATTAATTGTTGTTTTTAGTTCGTATTTTGTTAATTTAATGGCATCGACAATTTGTTGATCGCTAGCAACAACATCAATGATTAAATTCATTGTTTGATTTTTGATTGCTCCATAATTGTAGTTAATCTTAGCTGCAACTGTTCGTGCAGTTGCTAAATCATTATTCGTTAAATCAACTTCATTGACGGTAATTTTATTAAATTTAAATAATTTAATATCAAAAGCTTTTTTAATTTCAGATGGGAATTTTTCTAAAATGAATTCGTTAGTAACTAATTCCATAATGTTACTAATTTTGCTATTAATTGTAATTGTAATTTGATATTTAATTTTACTAATTGCTTCAACAGTTTCTTTTTGACTAACTCCTGTTAATTTAATTGCTAAATTAGTTTCTTGATTTTTAATTCTAGCATAGTCATAACTAATTTTAGCTCTAACTGTTCCAGGGTTAATTAAATCAATATCTTTTAAATCAGTACCATTATTAATAATTTTATGGAAAGTAAAAGCACTCATATCAAATGGTTTGGCAATATCATGACTTAGTTCATTTTTAATAAAATTACCGGTAATTAAAGCACTAATATTTTTAGCATGACTATCAACTGGTGTAATTATTTCATATCTTGTATCATTAATTGCAGCAACAGTTTGCTTTTGACTAACTCCTGTTAATTTAATTGTTAAATTTGCTTTTTGGTTTTTGATTTTTGCATAATCATAATTAATTATTCCAGTAATTGTTTTTGGAGTTGTTAAATCATGATCTTGTAAATCATTTTCATCAATTGTGATTTTATGAAAAGCAAAAGAACTAATATTAAATGCTTTGGCAATTTCACCAGTTAAGTTACTTTTAATAAAGTTGCCAGTAATTAAAGCATTAATATTTTTAGTAGTACTATCAACTTTAGTTATTAATTGATAATCAACTTTTTTAATGGCAGTTGCAATTTGTTCTTCACCAACATTTAATTCAATTTTTAAACTAGCTGCTTGATTAAGAAGTGAACCATAATCGTAGTTAATTTTAGCAGCAATTGGTTTTGCGGTCGCTAAATCACTTTCTTTTAAAGTATGACCAGCAACGGTAATTTTTTTAAATTTAAATTCTTTTGGATTAAATGCTTTGGCAATTTCTCCCATTAATTTGTTAACAATGAATTGATCAGTAATAATATCATTAATTTTTTCTACTTTATTATCAACAGTACTTGAAAGTCTTAATTCATCAGTTGGACTATTAATAGCATCAACAATTTGTTTGTCACTAACAACAACTTTAATTGTTAAATTAGTTTCTTTATCAACAACTGTGTCATAGTTATAATTAATTGTTGTATTAATAATACCAGCAGTCACTAAATCACTATCAGCTAAATTATCACCGCTAACTGTTATTTTATTGAATTTATAAAACTTTGGATTAAATACTTTGGCAATATCACCTGTTAATGATTCATGAATAAATTCACCATTAATTAATGAAGCAAAACTACTTGCTTTAGTATTAATTGTTGTTGTAATTCGGTAATTAATTTTATTAATAAATTCACTAACTTGTTTTTTACTAATTCCTGTTAATTTAATTGTCAAATTAGTTTTTTGATTTTTTATTGCACCATAATTATAGTTAATTTCAGTATTAACTATTTCAGGATTCATTAAATCACGATTTTGCAAATCTTTGTCATTAATAGTAATTTTTTGGAAAGTAAAACTTTTCATATCAAAAAATTTCGCAAATTCACCGCTTAATTGTTTTTTAATAAAATCAGGATTGATTAAATCACTAATAGTTTTTGCTTCAGCATCAACTTTTGTTGTTATTTGATAATTTGCTACTTTAATAGCATCAACAATTTGTTGTTGACTTACTGTTAGTTCAATTTTTAAATTAGTTTCTTGACCAGTAAGTGTACCATAACGATAATTAATTTTTGCGTTAATTGTTCGAGCGGTTTTTAAATCACTATTTGTTAAATTATGACCACTAACTGTTATCATACTAAATTTAAATAGTTTAGCATCATAAGATTTGGCAATTTCACCAGTTAGTTTTTCAGCAATAAAATCACTAGTAATTAATTCTCCTAAAGTAGTGTTTTTAGTATTAATTGTTGACTTAATTTCATAATTTAAGTTTTTAATTTCATTAACAATTTGTTCTTTGCTGACAGTTAATTTAATTTTTAAATTTGCTTCTTGATTAATAAGAGCATCATAATCATAGTTTATTTTAGTATCAATTGTTTTAGTTAATAGTAAATCATTATCTTTTAAGTTATTTTTATTAATTGTTATTTTTTTGAATTTGAATGATTTTAAATTGAAAGCTCTAGCAATATCACCACTTAATTGTTTTTTAATAAATTTAGCATTAATTTCACTATTAATATTATTAACTTTAGTTTTAATTTCAGATTCAATTTGATAGTTAGCTTTATTAATAGCATCAATAACTTGTTGTTTACCAACACCTGTAAGTGTCATTGTTAAATTAGTACTTTGGTTTTTAATTGTTCCATAATTAAAATTAATTTTAACATTTAATATTCCATCTTTTATTAAATCATTATCTTGTAAATCTTTACCATTAAAGACAATTTTTTGGAAAATAAAAGATTTAGTTTTAAAAGCTTTAGCAACATCATTACTTAATTGTTTAGCAATAAAATTTCCTTTAATTAAAGGATTAATATTTTTAACTTGAGTATCAACTGGAGCTGATAATTTATAATTTTTTTCTTTAATTTCTTCAACAATTTGTTGATCACTTACTGCAAGATTAATTGTTAAATGAGTTTCTTGATTTTTCATTTGTCCATAATCGTAATTAATTTTAGTAGTAATTGTGCCATTTTGAATTAAGTCATTATAGCGTAAAGGTTGGTTATTAATTAAAACTTGATTAAAATTAAATGATTTAAGATCAAAAGCATTTTTAAAATCTGTTGGAAGTTCTTCTTTAATAAAATTGCCAGTAATTTTATCATTAATATTTTCTTCACTACTATAACTAATAGTTGCAATTTCATAAGTTACTTTTTTAATAGCATCAACAATTTGTTGATCACTAACTGTAAGATCAATTTCTAAATTAGTTTTTTGTCTTTTCATTGAACCATAAGTATAGTTAATTTTAGCCTTAATTAAACCATTTTCTGTTAAATTGTGATCTTGTAAAGCTTTATCATTAATAGTTATTTTTAAAAATTTAAATGAACCAATATTAAACATTTTATTAACTTTGTTATTTAGTTTTGATTGAATGAATTTTCAATTAATTAGTTCATTAATATTTTTTGCTACTACCCCCGCTGTAGTTTTGATTTTATAACTTGCTTGATTAATTTCTCGAGCAATTTCTTTTTCGTTAGCTTTAAGATCAATACTTGCCTTTTGCTTTCCTTTAGTTTTATTTTTCATATATAAGATTTCCCCTTCTATTTATTTTCATAAAAATAAATTTTGTTATTTTTTCCCTCTTTTTTTATTATACATTTTTTTATTTTTAGTTTATTATTTATGCTATCAAGCACCAGTAGTGATTGTTAATTATCAAAAATAAAAAAAGTTCAGTTTATAAACTGAACTTTTTCATTTTGAACAAATCTTTTATTAATTATTTAATTTGGATAAAGACGCAGTGTAATAACTTTACTTTCTGCTTCATTAATTCCAAGAATACATTTTGTTAATAAATATTCATAATCACCAGTTGTTTCACCATTACTTAATCTTTCATTTGTAACATCAGTTTGTATTGTTTGTCCATCTACTCGTGCTGATGTATATAATCGAGCAATTGTTAAATTTTCGTTAAGATAATTTTGAATTTTTTCACTAGTAATACTATTAATTACGATATTTAACATTTGGTTTTTAATTGAATCAATCTTTACTGTTGCTTTATCATAAGTAATTGTTGTTGAACTATTTGTGCTACTTAAATAATTAAGTAAAGTTGCATCAATAATAACAGGATTAAGATGGACAATTTTAGTGCTACTTAATAATATACTTTTAAAAGTAAGATTGAATCAAGTTGTACCACTAGTTGCTCCATTTCTTAAGTCATCATCTGTTCATGGAGTATGAGTACCACTTATACTACGATTTAAATTAGAAATTATTAAATTTTCTTTAATTTCATTTTGAATCTTAATGCTCGTAAAAGTATCAACATACATAGCTTTTAATTGGTCTGTAACTGTTGTAATTGTTGCTGTTGTTTGATCATAATTAACTGTAAAACCTGTTAATGTATTTAATTGCTTAGTTATTACATCTTCAGATCAAACATTAGTACCGACTGTCATTGTTAAGTTTGTTGTTTGGTTTTCAATATTATCATAATTGTAATTAATCTTAGCATTAATTGTTTGTTCTGTTGTTAAATCACTATTTTGTAAATCATTACCATTAACAGTAATTTTATTAAAAGTAAACAAATCAGCATTAAATCCTGTTTTATTTTGGAATGTTAATTTTGATTGAATGAATAAAGGCATAAATATTAAATCATCAATTGTGCTATTAATTTCAACATTTGTTTCATAAGTAGTAATATTAATTTGATTAACTATATCAGTAGTATTTTTATCTGAAACTGTAATTATTAGATTGGTTGTTTGATTTTTAATTGAGTCATAATTATAAATAAGTTTAGCATTAATTGTCCCAATTGTTTTTAGATTATTATCTACTAAATTGTTTTTACCAACAGTAATTTTTACAAGTGCAAATTTATTTTTATTAGCTTCAAATGTAGTTTTATTGTCACCTGTTAATTTTGCACTAATAAAATCACTAGTAATTAGATTATTAATAGATGTTACTGTGCTATCAGTACTATTTGCTATTACTTCAAGATTTGTGATTTTGTTAATTTCATTAACAATTTTTTGTGCTGGAGTAATAGTATTATGAGAACTATTTTCAACACCTAATCCTATTCCTAAACCGACAGCTAAACCAACCGTTATGATTCCTAATGCTGTAGCATAAAATTTTCAATTCTTATATAATATTTTCTTTGTTTGTTTTTGTTCTTCAATTGGAAGAATTTCTTTTGTTAAATCTTGTGCCATTTTAGGTTATCTCCTTTATTTTTTTAAAATTATATCACTCTCAGGAGGAGGGGGAGCAATATTTTTGAAAATAATGATAAAAAAACAGTGAATATTTAAAATTCACTGCCGTTAAATTAACAATTTTTAATTACTTATTAAATTCAAATTTTAAATTTTTTTGTCATTACTGCTTTTGTTGATTCAACTAAAATTCAATTAACAATTATTAATCCTGGTAATACTGGTAGTCATAATAATGGTGGTTTTGATAATTGAAAGACATTTGCAATCGGATTAACAAAGGTAAATAAGAAAGGGATTATTAAAAAACTTAGCATACTAAATAAGAAAGTAATTGCCGGTCATGATTGAATAAATGATATTTTTGCTGTTCGAGCAAAGAAAATAAAGAAAATATGACTGACCATTGATTCAATAAAGAACATTGTTTGAAATTGTTTAATGTATAAGGCTCTTGATAGCTCATTATGATTAGTATGTTCAAAAAAATTAAAACCATAACCAACGATTAAGAAATTAGTAATACTAATAATTGACATTAAAATACTATTAATAAGCACGAAAGGAAATATTGTTTTAATATTTCATTTTAATGGTTTTTTAATTGCTTGGTTATCAACTTTATCAATAACAAACAATAAATTAGCTAAATCAAAAGTTAAGTTTTGCATTAATAACTGAATTGGTGACATAGTAGCAAAGTCAAATCAAATTGATCCAATTAATAAAGTTAACATTAAACCAAAGTTTGAAGCAACAGTTAATTTAATATACTTAAGAGCATTATAAAAAATTTCTCTTCCTTTAATAAATGATTTTTCTAACACATCTAAATCTTTTTTTAATAAGATAACATCAGAAGCATATTTGGCAATTGGCGTACCATTATTAACTGAAATTCCAACATCTGCTAATTTTAAAGCACCGGCATCGTTAACACCATCACCCAAAAAAGCAACAACATTATTTGATTTTAAAGTTTCAACAATTTTTGCTTTTTCAAAGGGTGATAATTTAGCAAAAATATTTGCTGTTATAAGTTGTTGATATAGTTTTTCATTATTACTAATTGCTAAATCTTGACCAAGTACAGCATTTTCTTTTTTCATTGCTAATTTATTAGCAATAGTTTGTGAAACTTCTAAGGCATCTCCTGTTAAAATTTTTAAATCAATTCCTGACTCATAAATGGTTTTAATGACTTTTTTGATATCATCTTTTAATTTATCTTCAAACGAAATAATTCCTTCAAAAACTAAATTGTTAGTTGTAATTTTACTTGTTTTTTTTGAAGCAACAAGAATTACTCGAAAACCTTTTTGAGCTAAATTATTAACTAATTGATTAATTTTATTTTTATGTTGATCATTTAAAGTAACAATTTTGTTATCAATTTTAACTTTGGTAATGATATTCATCATTTCAGTAAAAGAACCTTTAGTAATTTGTTTTGTTTTATTATCTTCTTTAATTAAAACTGTACTAATTTTCGTTTCATGATCAAATTGGATATCAGCAATTAATTGGATTTTGTTAGTATTAAATTTTTTATTAAGTTTATGATAAATTGCTTCATCAATTTTATTAATTAAATTTCTTTCAAAAAAAGCATTAATATAAGCACATTTTGCAATACATTCAGAACTGTTACCATTAATATCAATGATATCTGCAACTTCAATTTCATCAACTGTTAAAGTTCCTGTTTTATCAGTTGTTAAGATATTAACACTCCCCATATTTTGAATTACTTCATTATTTTTAACAACAACATTTTCTTTAACAAGTTTTTTACTACCAATTTTTAAGTTAGTAGCAATAACGGCTGGTAATGCCTCGGGTGTTAAAGAAACAACAATTGATAAAGTGAATACTAAAGCTGCAATTCATTGTGAAGTTCGTAAACCATTAGCAATAAAAATAAACGGAATTACTGCTAAAATTGCAATAACTAGCATTATTGTTAGTTTACTTATTCCTTTACTGAAATCAGATTTAGTTGCAATTTGTTCGGCCATAGTTAAAATTGATTGTGAATAATTACTATCACCAATGTTAATAATTACCGCATAACATTTACCTGAAGTAATAATTGTTTGCGCAAATAGAATATTGTTATATTCAACAATTTTTTTACTTTTATTAGTAATACTTTTTTTAATTGGATTATTTTCGCCAGTTAATGTTGATTGATCAACTGATAAATTATCTTCTCAAATAATTCTAGCATCAGCAGGAATTAAATCACCTTGTTTTAAAACAATAACATCACCAATTACTAAATCATTTTGATTAATTTGAATTAAATTTTTGTTTGTTTCATTAAAATTAAAAGTATTAATATTGTCAATTTTTTGATTTAGAACAAAAAAGTTATCAGTAACTAATACTTTTAATTTTTGATTTAAATTATATGCTCGATGCTCTTGAATATAATTAACAAAGACAGCTAAAATTATCATAAAAAATACAATTAATGAAGAAACTAAATCAATTGCTTTTCTACCATTAAATCAGAAAATAAAAAATTCAGTTAAAGCAACTACTCATAATAATAGATTAAAAGGTTCAATTATTGCCGAAAAGAATTTTTTAAAATGGTTAAATTTTTTGACTGAAATTTTATTAGTTCCAAACTTGGCAACTTGATTTTTTCTTTGTTTACTTGGAATTCCAATATCTGAATTAAGTTTTTTGCTAATTAAAGATAAATCTGAATTAGCAATATTTTTAACTTTGTTTGCTTCGTGATATTTAAATTGCATATTGACTTTTTCTTGCTTCATTTTTTCACCTATTTTAATATTATTATAAAGGAAAGCATTGAAAAACAAAAATAAAATGAGAAAACATATTTAATTATATTTTTCTCATTTTATTTGATTTTATTAATTAATATTATTCAATAATAATTATTAAGTTAGTTTCAAAGGTAGAATTATTATAAGCAAAATTGAGTTTAGTATTAATTATGCCAATTGTTGCTAAATTACTATCTTTTAAATCATTACCATTAATTGTAACTGTATTAAGTTTAAATTTATTACTATCAAATTTTGCCGCAACTGCTTCCATTAATTCTTCTTGGATAAATTCACTAGTAATTTGATTAGTAATACTTTTAGCAGAACTGCCTTTAGTTGTTTTTATTACATATTTTATATTTCTAATTGTTTGAATGACATCTTGATCTAATACTTCAGGGATAAGATTAATTTTTAAGTTAGTTTCAAGATTAGATATCGTACTATAATTATAATTAATTTTTACATTAACTAGCTTATTACTTATTAAGTCACTATCTTGTAAATCTTTACCATTAATTGTAACTTTATTAAATTTAAATAAATCATTATTAAATGATTTTCTAGCATTACCAGTTAATTGTTGTTGCATGAATTTAGTATTAATTTGTTTAGTAATACTTTCTGCAGTAGTACCATTTATTGCTGTTAATGTATAATTTTCATTGCTGTTGATTTGATTGACAATTTGTTCGTCACTAGTTGTAACTATGATTGTTAAATTTGTTACTTGATTGACAATTGAATCGTAACTATAGTTGATTTTGGCATTAATTGTTTGCTCTCTTGTTAAATCACTATTTTGTAAATCATTACCATTAACAGTAATTTTATTAAATTTAAATAATTCAGAATTAAATTCATTTGCAATTTCTTCACTTAATTGAGTTTTAATAAATTCACCATCTAATTGATTAGTAATACTTTGTGTTGTATCACCAATAGTAGCAAATAAATTATATGTTGTTACATTATTAATAGCATTAACAATTTCTTGGTCATTTACCGAAATTGTAATTATTAAGTTAGTTTCTTGGTTAGTGATTGAATTATAATTATAATTAATTTTAGTATTGATTGTTGTAATTGTTGTTAAATCGCTATCTTGTAAATCATTGCCATTAATTGTAATTTTATTAAGTTTAAATAGCTCAGGATTAAATGGTTGTTCAAATTCACTAGGCAAACGGTTTTGAATAAATTCACTAGTAATTTGATTAGTAACACTTGCTGCTGATGAATTCATTATCGTTGCAATTGAAAAACTAGTATTGTTGATTGCATCAACGATTTGTTGATCACTAGCTATAATTACAATTGTTAGGTTAGTTTCTTGATTAATAATTGTGTCATAGTTATAGTTGATTTTGGCATTAATTGTTTGTTCTGTTGTTAAATCGCTATCTTGTAAATCATTACCATTAATTGTAACTTTATTAAATTTAAATAATTCAGAATTAAATTCATTTGCAATTTCTTCACTTAATTGAGTTTTAATAAATTCACCATCTAATTGATTAGTAATTGCTGCTGTTTTATCATTAATAGCAGCTGTTATATGTGTTGATGTCTTATTAATTGCGTCAACAATTTGTTGAGTACTAGTTTTAACGGTAATTGTTAGATTAGATTCTTGATTACTAATAGAACCATAATTATAATTAATTTTTGCATTAATTGTTTGGATTACTGATAAATCAGTATCGCTTAATTCAGTATTATTATTTCCTATTGTAATTTTGTTAAGTTTAAATAATTCAATGTTGAATGTCTTAGCAATTGTACCAGTTAATTTTGTTTGAATGAAATCAGCATTAACTTGATTAATAATACTTTGTGTTGATGAATTTATTCTTGTTTCAGCTGTATAACTTGCATTATTAATTGCTTTTGCAATATCTTGATCAGTTATATTAATCTCAGTAGGAACTTTGTTAGCATTAACTCCTAGTCCAACGCCTAATCCTATTCCTAATCCAACACCAATGATTCCTAATGTAATAGCGTAAAGTTTTCAACTTTTATATAGTTTTTTCTTCCCTTTCTTTTCATCTAGAAGAAGTTTGTTTTTTGATAAATTTTCTGCCATCTTTATACCCCTTTTTTAGCATAATTTTTAAATATTATAACATTTTTGGCAGAAAATGGGGTAAATTAGCAATAATTTCATAAATTTTATTTTTAATCAATCAATTTTAAAAATAACAGAAATACGATATAATAAAATTATGAAATATTTAGGCATTGATTTAGGAAGCAAAACATTAGGATTAGCAACAGGAACAGGGATTATTGCTTCACCCTGAAAAACTTTAAGATTTAAAGAACATGATTTTGATTTAGCATTAGATATGTTATTAATGGCGATTGGTGATTATCAACCAAATGAGTTAATTATTGGTTATCCGCTTAATATGGACGGATCAGTTGGTGAAAGTGCTCAAGTTGTTTTGGAATTTAAGAAATTATTAGAAAATAAAGTTAGCAAAGATTTAACAGTTGTTCTTTTTGATGAAAGAAGAACAACTTTTAGCGCCAATCAAGCTTTAATTCAAGGGAATGTTAAACGAGCTAAACGCAAAGAACTTAAAGACCAATTAGCAGCGACAATTATTTTACAAACATATTTTGATAAGTTAAAATTTGAATTTCAAGGAAGGTAAACTAAATTAAATGAAAAATAAAAACCATAAAGTTAGTTTAATCGTCATTGCTGGTGGTAGTGCTTCGGGTAAAACTACTGTTGCCAATAAAATTGCTGAAGCGTGTACTGGTAAAGATGTTGTTTTTATTGAAATGGATAATTATTATAAAGATTTAAGTCATTTATTGCCTGAAACAAGAAAACAAACTAACTTTGATCATCCTAATGCTTTTGATTACCCATTATTAATTCATAATTTAGAACAATTATTGCTAGGAAATAAAATTGAAGAACCAATTTATGATTTTAAAGTTAATAGTCGTAGTAAAGAAGTAAAAATTATTAAACCTGGTGATGTCATTATTTTTGATGGAATTTTTGCTTTAGAAAATCAAGAAATTCGTAATCGAGCAGCAATTAAAATTTTTGTTGATACTGATAGTGATATTAGATTATTAAGAAGAATTACTCGTGATGTTGAAACTCGTGGTCGCACTTTAGATAGTGTTTTAAAACAATATACTGCAACTGTTAAACCAATGCATGATGCTTTTGTTGAACCAACTAAACGCTTTGCTGATATTATTGTGCCATTTGACTTTCATAATGTTGTTGCAATTGATGTCCTTGTTACTAAAATTAAAACTTTGATTAAATAAAAAACCTAGTCTACTTTATTGTAGGTTAATACTAGGTTTTTATTTTATAAACTATTGAGGATTTTATTTAGTACTAATTTAACTTTCCCTTGATACATTTCAATCTTAGCTTCCATTAAAACTACTTTATCAACTTGTAGTTTGTCTTGATATGATTGGTAAGTATGATTAAAGACTGTAACGTCAACAATATTATTGTTATTTTGAACCATTAAGAAAGCCATTAATTGATTATTTTTTGTTTTAATAACTTTAACGGCATTAATTTTTGCAACTACTTTAATAACTTGATTAATGTGATTATTAATATCTGCTAAACTAATTGATTCATTTTTCTTATCTAATGTTTTTTTTCATTTTATTTCAGGATTATATTTTAAGTATAAACCTAATGCTTTATATTCATTAATACTATTTGCTGTTCAATTGTTTTCATATGTAACTAATCTTGGCTTTTCAAAATTAAGATTTAATTTTACTAGATTTTGTTTTTGATCTTTAATTTGAACAATATTAGCATATTTAATGGCACTATCAAGATTTTTTATTAGCATTGTTCGATTATCATTAATTTCATCTAAAGCGCCAGCAGCAATTAGATATTCTAAATTTTTACGAGTAAATCCAATAAAAATAGTTCTAGCACAAAAATTAAAGAAATCGGTAAATAAACCATTTTTTGTTCGTTCATTAACTAGTGCTTGACAATTTACTTGAGTCATTTGTTTGACTGCTAATAAACTATAAATTAAAGCATTGTTTTTTTTATCAATTAAAAATTCAGTTGTTGATTGATTAATGTTTGGTGGCACAATTTTAATATGATATTTTTGACATTCATATAAATATTGCGTCAATTTTTGGTTATTTCCAATAATACTAATTAATAAACATGACATGAAAGCTAAAGGATAATTGGCTTTTAAATAAGCTAATCAATAACTAATTAATGAATAAGCAACAGCATGAGAACGATTAAACCCATAACCAGCAAATTGTTTAATATCATTTCAAATTTTTTCAGCAATAGTACGGTTATATCCTTGTTTTATTGCGCTATTAATAAATAATGTTTCTTGTTGTTCCATTTCGTAAATGTCTTTTTTACTAATTGCTCTACGAATTAAATCGGCTTTTGCTAAAGAAAAACCAGCAATTTTTTGTAAAATTAATAAAATTTGTTCTTGATAAAGAATAATGCCATAAGTTGATGCTAAAAATGGTTTTAAATCTTCAGTAAGATAAGTAACTTTTTCTTTTCCTAACTTTCTTTTAATATAAGTTGTTACATAATCTTGTGGACCTGGACGAAATAAAGCATTTGTTGCAACAATATCTTCAAAACTATTAGCTTTCATATCTTTTAAAATTTCACGCATACCTGGTGACTCTAATTGAAAAATTCCAGTTGTATCACCATTAGCAATAATTTTAAAAGTTGCTTGATCAGTTAATGGTAAAGCATTTAAATTAATTGATTTTTGATAATATTTATTAATTTTTTCTAAAATATTATTTAAAATTGTTAAATTTCTTAATCCTAAAATATCCATTTTTATTAAGCCAATTGCTTCTAAATCTTGCATTGAATATTGAGTTTGAAAAATATTATTAAAGCCAGTTTGTAATGGAACAAGATTAATTAATGGTTCTTTTGTTAAAATAATTCCCGCAGCATGAGTACTAGTTTGGCGAGGAAAACCGATAATTTTTTGTGCTAATTGAAAGACTATTGGGTATTTTTTTGCATAAACACTTAATTTTGGTGAAGCATTAATTGCTTGTTGTAAATCAAAATTGTATTGCATTAAAATTAATTTACTAATTTCATTAATTTCATCTAAACTAATATTAAAAATTCGACCTAAATCTCTAATTGCCATTTTGCTAGCAATTGTTTGAAAAGTGATAATATGACTAACATGCTCAATTCCATATTTTTCTGCTAAATATTGAATTACTTCTTCTCTTCTTTCATCTTGAAAATCAATGTCAATGTCAGGCAATGATGCTCTTTCAGCATTTAAAAATCGTTCAAAAATTAAATCATATTTAATTGGATCAACATCAGTAATTTCTAAAACATAAGCAACTAAACTACCAGCAACACTACCTCGTCCAGGACCAACAATAATTTTTTTACTTTTAGCAAATTGAATATAATCTTGAACAATTAAAAAATAATCATTAAAATTCATATTATTAATGATTGTTAATTCTGAAAGAAGTCTTTCAACATAAGATTTTGGCACTGATTTACTATTAAATCTTTTTTCTAAACCTTTTTTACAAAGTAATTTTAGGTATTCAGTATTACTAATATTATTTGGAATTGGGAATATTGGTAATTGTTGTAATTTTTCTTGGTTTGTTAAATTAGGAAAAACTAAATTACATTTATTAATAATGTTATTATTATTCTCTAAAATTCAATTAGGAAAAACTTTTGTTAGTTGTTCTTCATTGTAATAATAGTTATTGCCACTTTTAACTAATTGTTCTTTTGTTAAAGTTTGATTTTCTTTAATTGCTGTTAATATTTGAACAATTTGAGCTTCGTCTTCAGTTAAATAAGTAACAATATTAGTTGCTAAAATGTTTTTTGTAATTTTAGTTAACTCTGAAATAGTCTGAATATTAGTTGCTTTAACACCAAAAAAAATCGTTGTTTGTATTTTTACTGTTAATAACTCTCAGATTTGTTGTAAAAATTCTAGTTTATGATTATCAATTTTAATAATAGTAATTAAATTATCATTATTTAATAAATTTTCTTTAATTTCTTGATTATTTAAGACAAGATTTTTAGTATTAATAATTGTTGAAAGTTTAATTAGTGTTTTATACCCTTGATAATTAATTGCTAATAAAGTTAAATTAATTATTTCATTGCCGTTTTGTCACTGACAATCTAAACCAATGATTGGTTTGATTTTATTATTAAGGCATAATTGGTAAAATTCGTGAGCACCATACATAACATTCTTGTCAGTTAGAACAAGAGCTGGCAAATTGTTAGTTTTGGCAAATGAAACATAGTCTTTTAATTTAATACTTGATGATAAAAATGAATAATTAGAACGAACATTTAAATTAACAAGATATTTCATTTTAGCTCCTAATATTTTTGCTTAATAATATTATAACGAACATTTATTGCATTAAATTAATCAAATTAATTAAAGCTTCTTGATAATTTTGCTCTTTAATATTATTTTCAATATTTTGAAATTGAAACTTTGCTTGTTCATTTTGATTTTGACGATAACGATTAGCATAAACTAAAGTAGAATTTGCTAGTTGATGAAAAGCAATGGCAATTTTAATTTGTTGATATAATTGAAAACTCTGATTTTGTAATAAATTTAATTCATTAATAATTTGATTCAAATCTAAATCAATTTCATTTGATAATTTATTAGTTAAATTTTTAATTTGTGTTTCTAAATTAAGGAAATTTTGATGGTGTTGATTTTCTAAATATTGATAATTAAAGTTTGAAAGAATATTTTCAATTTGTAACATTGTTGAATTTAATTTATTAAGTGAAGTGTTAATAATAATTTTTGGTTTAATTTCTTCAATTAATAGTTGATTGTATTTTGTCAAACTATTAAAAGCAATAATATTGTTTTCAATTAAATCTCTTAATAACATTAAAAGTTGTTGATAAGTTAAATCTTTATCATTTTTATCAATTTCAACGGTAATTTGATTTTCAATATAATTAATAGTTTGGATTTCATCTTCAATGATATTTTTTAATTTATTAATTTTTTGGTCATTAATTAGAGTTTGACCATTCTTAATTAAGATATCAAAGTCTTGCTTTAAATTTTCATAAATTTGATTTAAGTTTAATGATAATTCCGAAAATTCTTGATAGTATTGATTGAAGATTTTAACAAAATTTTCTTCTTCTTTTAAATCAGCATTAAATTTGTTTAGTCAGGATAAAATTTCTAATATTTTATTTTTTGATTTTTTATATTGTAAGTTGTTAATTAACTGTTTTATTGAAATTAATTGGTTATTAATGTTAATTTCTAAAGTATTAAAACTTACTAAAAGATTATGATCGTAAGATTGATATGCTAGTTGTTTTTTAATTAGACTAAGTCGTGCTGGAATTAAATGATAAACTTGATGACTTAAACTTGGTAAATTCATTAAAATTTCAGCTAAAACAGTTGTACCAATTGCAATCTCACTAAGGATGCTAATAACAGCAGAAAATTGTGCTTGGTTAATGAAGTTTTCTAAATCTTTAAATTTAATTTCTAAAACATTAATAATTTCATTTAGTTGTTCTTGATTAATTTCGTTTTGTAGTTTTGTTTTGATAATTTCTGATTGTAAATAATTAAAATTTTGTTTAAAAAATAATTGATATTCACGAATTAATTGATCAATACTAATAAAATAATCAATTTCAATTAATAATTTTCTAATTTGCTCTTTTGTATCAATGCTTTTATGGTAAGTTATTGTAATTAATTTATTACGAAGATGATATTCTTTTTTATTTTCTAAATTAATAATTTTTCAAAAAGATTTTACTAAATCTTGACAATCTTTTTTTAGTAATTTTTGATAACGATTAATTCAAATGTTAAAAATATTAGTATATTGAGTATTGGTTTTGATAATACCATTAATTCGTTTTAAGCGGTCTTTTAAATTAATATTTTGACAATATTCTAAATTTTTTAAAATTTGATTTTTTTTATTTTTAATATTACTAATGACGATTAAAATTATTGTCGCACTAATTAAAATTACAAAAAGTAAGCTGATAAGAATTAATAACGAAATATTAAGTTTATTAAATTCAATTAAACTACTACTATTTAATCAGTGTTTGGACATTTTTTCCTCCAATTTAATTATTAATAAGTTTATTATTTTTTTGATAATTTTGGTAAATAATCATTAAACCATGCATTAAAATATCTTGATCATATTGATATTGAAATTGTAAAAATGGTTTTAGTTCGTGAAAATTGCCACCAGTAATAATAACAGGTAAATTAATTTTTAATTCTTGCTTAATTGCTTTGATTGTACCATCAATCATATAATTAAAACCATTACCATAACCAATACTTAAAGCATGATGGGTTGTATTTCCTAAAAGTGAGGAATAGGGTTTAATAGTAAAAGGTTTAATTAAAGCAGCATTAGTTGTTAATGAACTTTTTGCATCATTAAAACCAGGACTAATAATTACACCAGCTATCATATCATCTTTAATAATTGTATAAGTTGTTGCTGTACCTAAACTAATAACAATACAATCATGATATTTATTATGACTACCAATTGCTAAAGCAATTAAATCAGTGCCAATTTCTTTTGTGTCAGTATTAATTTTCATTGATAAAGATTTGAGTAAGCTTGGATTAATAATTTTTGGTTTAATTTTTAAGGTTGTTCTAATAATTTTGGTAATATCTTTTATTTTTTTCGGAATAACGGTGCTAATAATTGCATCATTGACTTTATTTTTTATTTTTGTGATTAATTGTTTAACATCTTTATTTCAATTTTTATTCTTACTAATAATAGGTTTTAATAAAGTAATTTTTTGATTTTCTAAATCGGCTAACGCAACTTTTGTTAAACTATTACCAATATCAATTAATAAAATCATTTTTCAATCCTATTCTTTATGATAATTATTGCATTTGATTAGTCATTTCCTTAGTTGAAGCCATTTCATCGAATAATGTTCGAACTAAATTATTAAGATTTTCAATTTGCAAAAATTTGCCATCACGAGCAATTGAAACTTGTCCGGTAGTTTCACTAACAATAACTGATACTGAATCAGTTATTTCTGAAATTCCTAAAGCAGCACGATGTCTACTACCATATTGACTAGAAATCTTTTTATTAGTTAAAGGAAAATAAGTTGAAGCACACTGAATCCGTCCTAAGCGAATGATAATTGCTCCGTCATGTAGTGGTGATTCTTTTAAGAATATTGCTTGTAATAATTGTGGACTAACTTCGCTATCAATTTTAATTCCTAAATCAATATATTGCGCTAAAGACATATTTCTTTCAATTGTCACTAAAGCACCAACTTTTGCTTCAGATAGTTTAATAATTGCTTCAGATAGCAAACTAGATAACATTCTTTTTTCTGATGATGTTAAAACTGTAACATGAGATTTACGATTAATTGTTCATCAGGTTTTTCTATTTCTGAAGATAATTATTAATATTACTAAAACCATTAATATTACTAGTAAACCAATTGTTATTCCAAAAAGAATTGAAACTTCATTAATTAATGATTGATTATTATCAGCATTTATTACTAAATTAGTAAGCATTTATTTTCACCATTTCTATTTCTTATTTTAATTAATTATAAAATAAAAATTTAAAAAAATATAAAGAAAGAATAAATTATTATTGCAATAATTTATAAAAATAAAGATTTTTAAATCTTTTAAATTTTTTGTTTTTGATAATAAAAATGATACATGAAAAACTTCATATATCATTTTTATTTATAATATAACTATTTTTACTTATTTGTATCATTAGACGAAAAGCAAGAGCATATTTTGTCTAAAATTAAATTAAAAACATTTGATTATTTAAAAAATAGCAACATAATTTAAATCACGCTTAAGTAATAATTTATAAAATTATTTATTCCTTGAAAGATAGATTAAAATTAATGTATTGATTTTTTACTGTGCCATAATTGAAATTAATTTGAAAGGTAATAGTTTCACCTATTCTTGAATGATTAGCAAGATAATCATCAGTTAATGGTGTATGATTACTATCTTTAAGACAAAATTTGATGAATTGATATTTATTAACATCAGCAAATCTTAAAATTGGATAAGAATTAATATGATTTTTAAGTTGTCCCTTAATGTATCAAAGTGGATCGTTATCTGGATTATATGGATTACCTTGTCCATGAAGAACTGAATTAATAAAATGTTGTAAAGTTTCATTAACTGATTTTACAGCATCAAAAACTATACTAGAATTTATAACTGCATCAACTATATCTTGATCTGTTGGTATTATACCATTAATAGTTATTATAAGAACTCCAGTATATTTGTTTATACCATTAATTACTAGTGAACCATCTCGACCATAATTTGGTCGATTGAATGAGTCAATTTTAACATTGGCTTTTAACTCAGGATATTTTTCTTTATTAGCATTTAAAAATGTTTCTAATGCTATGCTTCCTGAGTTATCATTTATCATTGCGATAGTTCCATTAATGTTTGTTACAAGATCTAATGTTGCTATATTTGTTTGTGTAATTGCCTTGATAGATATTGTAAGAACTCCAGTATATTTATTTATACCATTAATTATTAATGAACCATCTCGACCATAATTTGGTGGATTGAATGACTCAATTTTAACATTAGTTTCTAAGTCAGATACTTGTGAATTTAGCTTAATAAATGCTTGAAATGCTTCTGTTTGCTCTGTGTATGGTTGTGTAAGTGTTTGGTTAAGGTTAAGTTCACTTAGGTTTGTTTGTGTAATTGCCTTGATAGATATTGTAAGAATTCCAGTATATTTGTTTATACCATTAATTACTAGTGAACCATCTCGACCATAATTTGGTCGATTGAATGAGTCAATTTTAACATTGGCTTTTAACTCAGGATATTTTTTATTATTAGCATTTAAAAATGTTTCTAAGGCTGTTTGCCCTGAGTTATCATTTATCATTGCGATAGTTCCAGTAATTTCTTTTATAAGACCTAATGTTGCTATATTTGTTTGTGTAATTGCGTTGATAGATATTGTAATGCTTCCTGTGTATTTAGTATCTGCTTTAGCAATAATAGTTAATGAACCTGTTGTTATATAACTTGGTTTAATAAATGTTAAATCAACATTATCTCTTAAATTAGTAAGATTTTTATTTTTATTATTATCTAAAAAAGCATTAAATGCGTCATCTACTGACATATTTTCACTACCAATAATTGCAGCTTTATTAAAATCACTTAAATTTGTTTTATTTATTTCAGAATGATTTGCATTAATTCCGTAGTAAATTCCTAATCCTGCTCCAATGCCAATTAAAATAATTGCTAACATTAGCATAAAGGTTTCGCTTTTTAGATATTTTTTTCTTTCTTTGTTTTTTTCCTTTGAAAGAAGTTCATTTTTTACATTTGCCATATATTTTCTCCTTTGCAATTATTTTTTATTAAAGGTGTTAATAATACAGCACGACATTATTTAATTTTTATGTAATTTTTTGAAAAGTCTCTTCTTATTTTTATTGTATCACTTGATAAGAAAAAATAGCATTTTTATTAATTTAGTATAATGATTATATTAATAAAATTTTTAATGATACTATAATAAAGGATATTAATTAAGGAAAACAGGAGAAAAATTAATGTTTGGCAATCAAAATAATAGTGATCGAGATAATAATCAATCTACTAATAAATCTAGTTCTAAAGCGGAAAAGTTAAAAATAAAAACTAAAGCTTATGCTCGAGTGCGTAAAATTTTAGGATTTAAATATTTTGTTTTAACTTTTTTTTGATTAATCTTTTTTGGATTATTATTAACTGTTGTCATTTTATTTACCATTGAAAGAACAAACGTTAATAATGCTAATCATGTTAATGATATTTTAAAGCAAATTGCTGTTGCTAGTGCCTCAGAGAAAGTTGATTTGTATCAACAACTATTAAATATTAAATATCCAATTATTGATTTTTCATTATTAACATTTCTTTTGTTTACTAGTTCATGAAATTCAAAACCAATTAGTGGTGATTACTCTACATCTTGAAATCAAAGAGTGACTAATATTAATGTTGCTTATTCTTATGTTTTTATTACTGCTTTAGTAGCTCTAATTGCTCTTATTTTTTATTTTGTTATTATTGTGAAACTTTATCTACGATCAGCATTTGAAAGAAAATATGATTTACAGCGAAAATTTGATAATCATTATGATCTTTTTAATGTCAAAATTTATTTAAATTTTATTAGTAGCTTAGCAATTTTACTTTGTTTCTTTAATTTTTTATCAACATTAGTTGCAATTACTTATGGGATTATCCTTTTAATTGCTTCTGGAATTTTTCGTTATTTTTTTAAACAAAAAAATGTTATTTTATTAAATCATAAATGATGAAAATCACCGAATTTTATTTTATATTTTTCAATTGCTTTAATTCAAAATGGTTATAATATTTTAAAAACTTTATTTGCTAATCAATTTGGAGTTGATTTAGATTTAATTTTAACGATTTTGTTCCCAGTTGGAACAATTACAATTTTTTTAGTTATTTTAATTCGTAATTTATTAAATACTAATATTACTCAAGTTAAAAAGGCAATTAAAAATATTAATACTCGGATTGATTCTTTTCGCATTTTTTTCTATTCTCAAAAAGAAAAATCTTTAGAAGACTTTACTTTTGTTGAAGCATTACCAATTTTAATTAGAACTCCTTTAAAGAAGAATTTAATTTCGGCACAAGAAGCTTATGCTTTGATGATTAAAATTAATAAAGCAGCACTTTTTATTGAAAAGAATTTTGAAAAAAAGAATGAAAGAAATTATATGTTGTATCATTTATTTAATGAAATAACTGATATTGCAGAAATTGATGATATTAAAACTAATGTTTTAAAAGTTCAAGCAGCTAAAAAATCAACATCAAATATAAGATCTATTTTATAATAAAAATCATTTTCATAATTTTGATTTTCATTACTATTTAATATTTAAAAAAATTGAATAGTAAAATCCCATTTATGAATAATTTATAAATGGGATTTAATTTATTATCTAATTTTATAATTATCACTAATTTTTTTATAAATCATCATCTGAGGGTTTTCGTTTTGATAATCTTCAAAGACAAAGACACCAACAAAATGAAATCCGATTCCTTTTGATTTATCATTTATTTTAGCAAAAGTGACAAATTGGATTTTATTTTTATGATATTTTTCTGCTAATACTTTTCTTCTTGCAATTGGTTTTGTACTATCAAATTGATAAATATAATTTCAATCATCTGAAAGAAAATTTCCATAACCATTTTTCATTGCTATTGCTTTTTTATTATTAGGAGTAATATTTGGAAATCAAATTTGTTGTTGGTCATTTATTTTATATCCAACTTTTAATAATGAAACATGATTTTCATCAGTAAAAAGTGAACTTAAAACATCAAAGATTGTTCTAAATTTAATAGGATCATTAAGTGTTATTGCTTTTTTAGTTAAAATTTTTGTTAATACTTCATTGCTCATATTATTTATTTTTATCCGTTCAACGAGACAACTTTGCAATTGCTTTAAAATAAGATTTTCTAAAAAAGAATGCTTTAATTGGATGTTGTTTTTTAAAGAAACTAAATGAAATTTGTTGCATTTCATCACAATTAATATTTGGTTGAGTAAATTGACCATTTTTGTAACAATGTCAACAATATTTAGTACTTAAAGTACCATCTTCATTTGTTCCACGATTTTTATCATTATTAATTGCTAAAGCACAACTTTGACATTTCTTATAATTTTTATTGCCATCACTCATTTTTTTCTCCTTAATTAAATTTATTTCTTATAATTTTATCTTATATTTTATAATTAAAAGGAATTTTTAATTACTTTTGTAATTCCTTTATGATTAGCATCAAGGATTTTAACACCACCAGAATTGTTATGAAAAGCGACTTGAATTTTATTACCAATAGTTTTTACAACAATACCATTGCCAAAAATTTTATGAAATAATAAATCGTTTACTTGTCAATGATTTTTAGAACTATTTGCTTTTTCTAATTCTTTTGTTGCTGGTTTAGTTATTATTTGATTAAATTTATAATTTTTTGGATAGAATTTTTCGTTTGAATTTTGATTTGAAGGATTTAAAGTAATGATTTTTAAATTGTCTGGGTCTAATTCTTGGAAAAATCGTGATGGATAAAGTTGTCTTTTTAAAACATGTGAAAAACCATCGTTGCTTGTTAAAAATAAAAGTTTTTTAGCTCTAGTAATAGCAACATATAATAATCGTCTTTCCTCTTCAAGTTTTTCTTTTTCTTTACTTGTTAAATTATCAATATGATTAATACCAGGTAAAATCCCTTCATTAAGTCCGATTACAAAAACAACTGGGAATTCTAACCCTTTAGCACTATGAATTGTCATAAAACTAACGGCATCAATCCCTTTTTCTTCTTTTAAATCACTATATAAACTTACTTCTTGTAAATAATTAGTTAATAATTCTTCACCTTGAAGTTCTTGATTATTATTATCAAATTCAACTAAATGCCCTAAAAATTGTTGAACATTTTCAACTCTTTCATTTTCATAATTGTCTTTTAATTTTTTAATATAATCAATATCTTGTAATAATTCAACAACTAATTTTTTGATTGAAGTTAATTCTCGAATTTGGTTTTGAAATTTTTCAATTAAATTAATCACAGGTTGCAGTATTAATTTATGGTTTTTTGTTAAGTTATGTTGAAATAAGAAGAGATATTCACTTAAAGTTAAGTTATTTTCATTAGCTTTTTCTAAAAGTGTTTCAATTGTTTTAGCACCAATCTTTGGTGTGGCATTTAAAACTCTAATCATTGATAAATTATCATTTCAAGCAATAACTTTTAAATAAGCTAAAATGTCTTTAATTTCTTTACGATCAAAAAATTTAAAACCGCCAATAATTTTGTAATTTAAATTGTGATTAATAAATGCTTCTTCTAAATCTTTTGATAAATAGTTATTACGATATAAAACAGCAATTTGATTTAGTTTAACATCTTGTAAAACTAATTTATTTTTAATTACATTTGCAATTCAATTTGCTTCTTGATTTGCATTTCAACCATGAAAAATATGAATATCTTCACCAAGTTTATTAGTAGTAAATAAGTTTTTTTCAATTCTTAATTGATTTTGAGCAATTAAACTATTAGCAGTACTAAGAATTTTTGTTGTTGAACGGTAGTTTTGATTTAAAATAAATGTTTTTGCTTCTGGAAATCTTTCAGTAAACTTTAAAATTAAATTAATATTGGCACCTCTTCAAGTGTAAATCGTTTGATCAGGGTCACCAACAACTGTTAGATTTTGATGTTTTTTAGTTAAATTTAATAAAATTTGATATTGTAAATCATTAGTATCTTGAAATTCATCAACTAAAACAAATTTAAAACGATTTTGTCATTTAGCTAAAATATCAGGAAAATCTTTAAAAATTTTAGCAACCATTAATAATAAATCATCAAAATCTAAACAACTATTTAATTTTAAATAATCTTGATATTTTTCATAAGCTTTAGCTCGTAAAACTCAATCTTCTTGTTCATAATAATCAGTAATTACATCATCTTTTGTTAAGTGATGATTTTTTCATTCTGAAATATAACTACTTAATAATCTTAATTCACTTGCTTCAACTTTAGTATCAAAATCACGGTTGTAAATATCTTTTAAAATCTGTCTTTGATCAGCAGCATCAATAATATTAAAGTTTTTATTAATGTTTAAAACTGCAATTTCTTGTCTTAAAATTTGTGCACAAAGCGAATGGTAAGTCGCAATTCTAACTTTTGTTTCGTTATCATTTAATATTTCTTGGACACGACTTTTCATTTCTTTAGCAGCTTTGTTAGTGAAAGTTACAGCTAAAATTTTTTCACTAGGAATTTTTAAAGCAGCAATTAAATAAGCAATTTTATGTGTTAAAACTCTAGTTTTACCAACTCCTGCTCCGGCAACAATAATTGATGGTCCTTCATTATAAAGAATCGCTGCTAATTGTTGATCATTTAAATTTTTTAATAAATTGTTGTCACTCACAATTTGCTCCTTTAAAGAGTTTTAGTAATGTTTATGATAAGTCTTGAATATTATCTAACTCTTCTTGATTAATTTTACCTGGTTGATCTTTACCTAAGTGAACATGAATAATTACTTCTTGTTGCTTTGAACTTGATTCTGAAGTTTTTCTTTTAAGAACTGGATATTTATTAATAACATAAAGTTGATTTTTTCGATCAAAGAAAAGTTGATGTTTTTTATCAATTTTAACAATAATCATAATTCCTAAATATCAAGCAAAAACAAAACTAAAAATCACACGAGTTAAAACACTAATTCAAAATCCTGAACTTGTTTTATCATTAATATTGTTAATATTAGTTTTTAAAACAACAGTAGTAATAAAAATTGCAATCATAGTTAAGATAACAGGAATAAAAACTAAGAATGTTTCTCTGATTAAAATACTTTTAAAAGTTATTGCTTGATTGTTTTCATAAGTTAGTTTGATTAGGCAAATCTTTTTTCCTAAAGTTTGACCATTAAATTTTCATGGAATTATTAAAAAATAAATTCCCAAAATTAAAAAATTAATTAAAATCATGACTAATAAACTAATTCAGTTATTAATCATTTTTTTATCAATAAAATATCAAACTAGCGTGATAATTGCTGGAATTAAACTAACAATTATGATATCAATAAATCTTGCCAGAATTCTTTTTCATGTTCGAGCAAGTGAATAACTTTCAATATTATCAAAATCACCATTCATAATATTTTAATAATACCATATTTTGGCACATTATAAAATGGTGATTTGACTGATATTTTAATTACTTGGTATTGCTTTAGCTGCTTTTTCTTGATTTTTAATTATTTTTTTCTGATTTCATTGGTATTTTCAATTATTGTAGTAATAGTAGATAGTAAATAAAGCTAAAAATAATACTAAAATAATTCCTAAATACATAAAGAATGTTCCAAGGCTTTCTTTAACATTTAAAAAGAAATACGGATAAGAATAATCAATTTCATTTTTATTAACAATTTGACCAACAAAAGTTCCTTTAATCAAAATATAAGTTAAGTAAATAAACAAATAACTAATAGATATTGGCAAAGTTTTAGTTAGTGTTGGTTTAATTGCTCATTTTTTTATTCCTGAAGTTACAAAATAAAAAATAACCATAATTATCGGAGTAAATAAATGTAATAAAAAAGTATTAACAAAATTCATAAGATCAATTGGATTACTAAAATCAGTCGTTGCAATTAATATTTTAAATAAACTTACTCAGAAAATAACAAATGTAATCGTAATATAAATTGTTACAGTAAATTTAAAACGGCCTTGATTAATTGTTGTAAACTTATTTTCCTTAAAGTAATTAATTAATGCTAAAACAAAAAATACTAAAACTAAAATATTACTTTGAATTGTAAATGTTGATAAAGAATTTCAAATATTTGCTCAAAATCCAGTGGGATATCATAAGTGATGAGGATTTTGAATAATAGTTTCTGATGATGCTTTAAGTGCTGCATTAACAATTGTAATGATTAAAGCTATAGTAACAACAACAATCCCTAATCAGATTAAATTTCTTACTAAGGTTGATTTATTTCTTGTTCTTATCTTCATTTTTTCTCACCTCTTATTGTCGATTTTTCTTTTTCAGAAGAAACTTTTTAATATTACTAATTATATCTATGTTATTATACATACATAAAAAGATAAAAGTGAATATTTAAATCTTTATCTATATTACTTTTAAATAAAAACTTATTATTTTTATTTAGGTGGAGGGAAATTAGTGTATAAATTATACTTGGATTGTTCGGGGTCAATTTTAACAACCATTGTTGCAAAAGACAATCAAGTTTTAGCAAGTTTTTCTGGTTCAGCAATTCAAAGGCAAACTGAATTAGCAGTAGAAACAATTAATAATTTATTAATTAAAGTGAAAATTTCACTAAAACAGATTGACCAGGTAATAGTTACAATTGGACCTGGCAGTTATACGGGGATACGAGTGGGAATTAGTTTTGTTAAAACATTAGCAGTTCTTAATCCAAAAGTTAAAATATTTACAATTAATACTTTATTATTACAAGCTGGATTAAAAAAGGTAGTTAGTGTTCTTACAGGTTACAATCAAAAAAGTTATTTAGCAGTTTACAACCAAGGCAAAGAAATAATTGCACCGCAATTAGTAACTGAAGCTGCTAAACAAGGAATTATTAATGATTTAAAAGGATTTGACTTACTAATAGACTTTAAAACAATTAATATCATTGATAATTTTTTGCTATTGACTTCAAAATTAAAGCAAATTAATAAACTTGAAGAATTAAAACCATTATATCTAAGTGATAGCTTTCATTAATTTATTTATCTAAATTAGTATGTTTTTATAATCTAAATTTAAAGGGAGCAAACAAATATGCAGATTAATGATAATTTTTGAGTACGAGTATCAAAAGAGCAAAATAACTTTACAAAAAAAGAAAAAATTATTATTGACTATATTAATAATAATAGTCAAAATATGAATAATTGTACTATTAGTGATTTATCAAAAGCAAACAATGTTGGTTATAGTGTCGTTTATAAATTAATTAAAAAATTAGGTTTTAATGGTTATCGCGATTTCATTATTAATATTGTTGCTCAAGAAACAACTTTTAAAGCACTAAACAATGAATTTTTTGGTTCTCGTAGTATTTTAAAAGAAACTTATCGCAAAGTATTAGATTTAAATGATGCAGCAATTGATTATAATAAATTAAGAGATTTTGTTATTTGATTAAATAACAATCGTCATCAATTAATTTATATTGCAGGAATTGGTCAGTCCGCTTTAGGAGCAAGAGATTTAACATTAAAACTTTATCGTTTTGGTTTTAAAGCAGTTTGTTTAAAACAAGATGATGAAAATTTGTTAATTCATAGTACTTTATTATCAAAAAATGAAATTTTAATTTTATTTTCATTATCAGGTAAGACTGAAGTAATTATTAAGGCAGCTGAATTGGCAAAAGCAAATGGTGCAACAGTTGTTGTTATTACTTCGCAAAATAAATCGCTGTTAAATAATTATTCTGATTGATTTTTTACAATTATTGCACTTGATTTAACTGATGAAAAAGATATTTTAATTTCACCATTATTTTCAATCACTTATTTTAATGATTTAATTACTAGTTATATTTTACAGTTACCAAATAAAGACTTATATTTAGCAAATTATCATAAGAGCAAGCAAAGTAATTAAAAAAAACCACTTAAAAAAGTTTTTTTCCGTTATAATTTAAAGAGAAAAAAATATAAGGAGAAAAAAATGGAAAGTATAAAAATTATCGTGCCCGAACAAGTTATTTTTGATACTGATGCAAGTTCTCAAAAAGAAGTGTTTTCAAAAATTGCTGATCTTGCAAAGCAACTTAACTTTATTCATAAAGAAAAAAAATTAATTAAGGCATTTAAGAAAAGAGAGAAAGAAAGTACTACTGGGTTTGGTGATGGTTTTGCTATTCCTCATGCTCGTACTAAAGATATTCTTAAACCAGGAGTATTTTTTCTTAGATTAAATCAAGGTGTTGAATGAGACGCTCTTGATGGAAATCCAGTAAAGATTGTTATTGCTTTGATTGTACCAACTGATAAAGCTGCTGATACTCATTTAGACTTATTATCAAAAATTGCTCAGAAAATTGTTAAACCTGACATTCAAAAAGTTTTAAGTGATTCAAAAGATCCAAAACAAGTTATTAAAGCATTGATTGGTTAATTTATAATTATTTTAATTATTATTTGTTAAAAACGTCTAGTTATTAGACGTTTTTGATTTAATAGTTTCTGTTTGGTAATTATAGTACTTTAAAGTGGGTACTTGTAAAAAAAATAGCAAATAACTAAAATAATAATATAATAAAATTACTCAAGGAGAAAATCAAAATTATGACTGTCAAAGAAGCAATTCAAAAACGAAAAACTACTAAAAGATATAAAGATGGAAAAGAAATTACTGAAGCACAAATTGCAACTTTAATTGATGCAGGACATTTAGCACCTAGTGCTAATAATTTACAAAACTCAAAAATTATTGTTGTTAAATCAGCAGCAGCACGGAAAGAATATGCTCAAGGCTTTGAAGGATTTAATCAATTAAATATTAATCAATCTCAAGCATTATTTATTTTAGTTGGAACACCATGAAAAATGGAAATGTTAAATAACGGACAAAGAATTTATGATGCTGATATTCATGCTTATGATGTTAGTGAAGCAAAAAAACGAGAATTTATTAATGGCATAATGACTTATTATGCAACATTTTCAGGTTATGCTGATAGTCTTGATATTTATTCGTCAGCAATTCAATTTTCATTTATGGTATTACAAGCAACAGAATTAGGATTTGATTCAACACCAATGTTAGGAATCAAAAAGAATGCTTTAGAAAAATTCTTATTAGATAAAGGTGATATAAAACAAGGCGAAAGAGTTAATATGGCTTTTACAATTGGTTATGCCGATTCTGATGCTCCTGAAAACAAAATGCATGGAAGAATTAGAGTTCCAAAAGAGCAAATCTATAAAATTGTTTAATTTAATCTAAATTAAAAAAATCTAAAGATAAAACTTTAGATTTTTAAATATAATCGGCTAATATTTCTCAAGCTTTACCTTGATTTTCTATTTTTACTAAAAATTTTACAATATCTTTTTCATTTGTTGATAATATTTTATAATTTATTTTATTTTTTTCTAATTCTCCTAAGATGCATGTTAAGTACACTGTTTCAATTAGTATTTCACTTCAATTTTGATTTTCTTTATAATTAATAAATTCTTTTTTTAATTCATAAAAATCATATTGTAATTTTAAATATTCACTTTCTAATAATTTTAGTTTTTCATTTGGTGTTTTTGCATTTGTATATATATTGTTAATTGTTAATATACCTGTATTTTTTATTTTTTTAGTAACAACTGCTGCATCATTATTATTTTGATTTTCATTTTTGTTTAAATCAATGTTTATTTCATTTTTCATATTATTAATATCCATTTTTTCCTCCTTTTTAAAAATATAATAATATTATTTTAATGTCTAAATTAAAAAAATCTATTTAAAATTAGTTATAATATTAAAAATGTTAATTTAGAATTCAGGAGCAAATATGATTGAAATAATTTTTACCGATCTTGATGGTACTTTATTAAATTCGTCAAGTAAGATTAGTAATAATAATCTTGCAGCCTGTATTAAAGCACAAGAACAAGGAATTCCTGTTGTTATTAATACTGGTAGATACGGTGAAAATGCAGTAGAGATGGCAAAAAAAATTAAGGCTTATCAATATCAAGGTTATGCAATTGGTAATGATGGTGCAGAAATTTGGTCATTTAAAGAAAATAAATGAATTTATTTATCACAACTAAACAGTGATGAAACTAATAAGTTAACAAAATGATTACTTGAATATGATTCAGAATTACTTTTAAATTTTGGTTGTAGTGATGGTTTCTATGTTAATAATTTATCGCAAAGATGAGAACAATGATTAGCACAATTACAAATTAAAATCATTGAAATTAAAAATCTTGCTAAATTTGATAATATTGTTTCAAGAATTATGGTAGTTTTAAAAAATCCTTGAGATGATGAAAAAATTAAACAATTCATTAATAATTTTAACCAGCAATTTCCTAATTTAACAATTGTTCAATACCATCAAAATACTTTTTCAATTAGTCAAAAAAATACTAATAAAGGTTCAGCAATTATTTGATTATGTCATCGTTTAGGTCTTAATGTTAAAAAAGCAGTAGGTATTGGTGATAGTGCCAATGATTTGTCAATGTTAAAAATCGTTGGTTATCCTGTAGTAATGACTAATGCTAATGAAAAATATAAAGGTCATGGTAAGCGAATTGCTCCCGATAATAATGATCATGGTGTTGCTGAAACAATTGAATATTATTTATCTAAATAAAAGCAACAAAGATAATAAATTTGTTGCTTTTTTATTAATTAAAAAATAGTATTTTTTGTTGCTTTTAATTTTTTTTCTGTATAATTCTAATTATTATAAAACTAATTGTTTAGAATTAGTAAACGAATTTACGAAAATAAAGGGAATAGATTAAAAATGAAAATTGGGAAAAAGCTAAAGAACTTAAGAGTTAAACATAATTTAACAATGCAAGAATTAGCAAATCGGTGTGATTTAACAAAAGGTTTTATTAGTCAATTAGAGCATGATTTAGCATTGCCAAGTATTGAAACTTTAATTAGTATTTTAGAAGTTTATGATATTGACTTAGCTAACTTTTTCAATGAACAAGAACGAGAAACAAAATTTGTTTTTAAAAGTCATGAAGTGAGTATTTTGGATGAAGATAAATATCAAGTTAAATGATTAATTCCAAAAGCACAAAAATTGAAATTGGAACCAATTATTGTTACTTTAAAACCATTTGGCACCTCACAAATAATTAACCCTTTTCAAGGACAAATGTTTGGTTATGTTTTAAGTGGCAAGGTAATTGTTCACTATGGTAATCAAAGTAACAAAATTGATCAATCTGAAACATTTTATATTGAAGGCAATGCTAAACATTATTTAGAAAATCCAACTAATAAAGATACTGAAATTCTTTGAGTTTCTAATCCACCAATTTTTTAAGAAAATAAAGGAGAATTATTATGGCTAATAATATATTAGAATTACGAAATGTTGCAAAAGAATACGACGGAAAAATTGTTTTACGAGGAATTAGTTTAAATATTCACGAAGGTGAATTTATGACAATCCTTGGACCAAGTGGTTGTGGTAAAACAACTTTATTGCGTTTAATTGCTGGTTTTGAAAAACCAAGTAGTGGCCAAATTCTCTTTCAAGGAAAAGATTTAATTAAAATTCCGATTTATAAAAGACAAATTAATACTATTTTTCAAAGTTATGCCTTATTTCCTCACTTAAATGTTTTTGATAATATTGCTTATGGATTAAAATTGAAAAAAATTAATAAAGATCGAATTAGAAAAGAAGTTTTAAAAGCTTTAAATTTAGTAAAACTTGAGGGTATGGAAGATAAGGATATTAATGATTTATCTGGTGGTCAAAAACAAAGAGTAGCAGTGGCACGAGCATTAGTATTAAATCCAAAAATTTTACTATTAGATGAACCTTTTGCTGCTTTAGATTTAAAATTACGCCAACAAATGCAATTAGAATTAAAAAAAATTCAACGAGAAGTTGAGATTACTTTTATTTTCATTACTCATGATCAAGAAGAAGCCTTCACTATGTCTGATCGGGTTGTTGTTTTAAACAATGGTCAAATGCAACAAATTGGTAGTTCACAAGATATTTATAATGAACCAGAAAATAAATGAACAGCACAATTTGTTGGTAGTTCTAATGTAATTGAAAATGCAACTTTTTTAAAAGATAATTTAGTATTTTTTGATGGACAAAAGTTTAAATGCGTTGATCGTGGTTTTGGAACTAATGAAAAAAATATTGATCTTATTATTCGTCCTGAAGATATTGATTTAGGTAAACCAGATCATGGATTTTTTAATGGTATTGTTAGAAGTGTTATTTTCAAAGGCGTTGTTTGAGAAATTTCTGTCCGGGTTAATCGTAGAAAATGATTAATTCATACAACAGATTTTTTTGCTGTTGGCGATATTGTTAGTTTACGATGAAATGTTGAAGATATTCATGTTATGTGAAAGGAAATTGAAGAATAGTGAAAATTGATAAAAAAGTGAAAACTAGAGAAGTTAAAGTAATTACTAAAGACACTCCTAATAAAGCAATCATCAAGAAAAAGAAACCGAAGAAACACAAAAGACATAGTAAATTTATTCGCTGATTTAAAAAATTTAGAATTAAAACTAAAAATAAATTGGTTAATTTTCGTTTTAAAACTTGAGCTAGTTTAAGTTATCCATACATTGTTTTGATGATTTTATTAATTGTCTTTCCGTTATTAATTGTTTTGTTATATTCAATTGTTATTGCAACTAATAATGCTTTTATTTTTCATTTTACTTTTGAAAACTATGGTGCTTTCTTTAGTGAAAGTAGTTTTGTTATTGTACTACTAACTTCAATTACTTATGGCTTTTTTGCCGCTTTAATTGCTGCTTTTCTAGCATATCCTGTTGCTTATATTATGGCTTTTAAAGTTAGTAAACTAGTATCAAAAAATGTTTGAATTTTAGTAACATTACCAATTTGAATTAATATGCTCTTAAGAACAATTGGTTTATCAATTATCTTTTCCATTCTTGGCGATAATGTTTTAATTGGCACACCAATTGGAATTATTTTAGCAATGACTTATATGTTTTTACCATTTATGATTTTGCCAATTTATAATGCCTTAGAAAAAACTGATCATACTTTACTAGAAGCAAGCCAAGATTTAGGTGCTTCACCAATTAAAACTTTTTGAAAAGTAACTTTTCGTTTTTCTTTGCCTGGAGTTTTCTCTGGTTTTACTTTAACAATGTTAAGTGCTATGACTTCACTAGTTGTTGTTAAATATATTGGTGGTGGTAAAAGTATTTTAATTTCCAATATTATTGAATCTTATTTTTACCGTGGTTCTAACTTTTCACTTGGAGCAGCAATTTCCGTTATTTTAGGAATTATTGTTTTATTAATTATTTTACTTTTAAAATTATTAGGAAAATGAGCCACAGGTAAAAAAATATGAGCATAGTTAGAAGGTATAGCAGCAATGAAAAAATTTCTTCGTAGTAGTTATTTGGCTTTCATCTTTATTCTTCTATATTTACCAATTGGTGTTTTAATGTTATTTTCTTTCAATAACGGGTCATCAGTTCGAAATTTTAGAGGCTGAGGATTTGAAGCTTATGCTGATTTATTTAAACAAGCAGCATTATGACAATCTTTTAGTGTCACTTTAATCGTTGCTTTAATTTCAACAATTATTGCTGTTATTATTGGAACTTTTGCTGCTTTAGGATTAAGTAGTACTAATAAATTAACTCGGAATATGACTTTAACAATTACTAATATTCCTTTGGTTAATGCTGACATTGTTACTGCTGTTTCATTAATGTTGTTATTTATGGCTTTTGCTTTTAATTTTGGAATTATTACTTTGATTTTAGCTCATATTTCTTTTAATATTCCTTATGTTATTATTACAGTCTTACCAAAAGTTAAATCAATTAGTAAAGAACAAATTGAAGCAAGTCAAGATTTAGGTGCTTCTTCTTGATATACTTTAAGAAAAGTTGTTTTACCAACTTTAAAACCAGCAATTCTTGCTGGAGCAGCAATTGCTTTTGCTATGAGCTTTGATGACTTCATTATTTCTTACTTTACCGGTGGTAATACTGCCAATCTTTCAACTTATATTTATTCTTTAAAAAGAATTAAACCTTATATTAATGCTTTTTCAACTTTATTAATTGTTATTATTGCCTTAGTAATCATTGGTTGAAATGGTTATAAAATTATTAAAAAACAAGTTGCCATTCGAAATGAAAGAATTATTAATGAAACTTACCGTGATAAGCGCATTAATCGTTTAGAAAAAAACTTAAATAAAAATTATTTAATATTAAATAATGTTAAAGAAATCAAAAGTACCAAAAGAAGAGCAAAAAAACAAATTTCATTCCGACCAATAACAGAACCTGAAGAATTTTATTATATTAATTTTTTTGAAAATAAAATTATCAAAAATAAAAATATTACTAAGAAAATTATTCATTTAGAAGCAAAATTAAATCAAGAACAAAATTGAGTCTATGATATTAAAAAGAAAATCACTCGTAAAAAGAAAATTAAAGAACGAGTTTCAAGAATTAGACGAGAAAAGTTTCATTTTTTACGCTGACCTTGAAAATTAATTTTTATTTCTGGTTTAGTTGTTGCTGTTTTCGCTGGCTCTCTTGCTTTTTATATTAATAGTAGTAGTTATGATTTATCAGTTGCCAATTGGGGTGAATATATTTCTCCAGAAATTCTAAAAGGATTTGAAAAAGAATACGGTGTTAAAGTAAATTACACAACTTATGAAGATAATGAAACATTATATGCAAAATTATCAACTACTAATTATGATGTTATGGTTCCAAGTGATTATATGGCAGCACAATTAGCTAGTGAAGATCGTTTAGAACTATTAGATAAAGCTAGCATATTAAAAGATTTAGGACTTAATAGTACTTTAGAAGCAATGTTACAAGATTATCAATTTACCATGCTTAATGGTACTGAAAAAGGTAATATTAGAAATTTAAATCAATATGCTGTGCCTTATTTCTGAGGTGATTTAGTTTTAGTTTTTAATACCGTTGCCAATCCGAATTTATTAACAGACTTAGGAATTACTAATCTTAATCAAACTAATTGAGATATTTTGCAAAAAGCAGTTAATTTAAATAAAAAAATTGTTTTAAATAGTGATATGCATAATCTCTTTATGTTAGGTTTAGTCACTTTACATTATCAAAATCAATGAGGCGAAAATAATGGTACTGGTCAATATAATCAGCAAGGTAACAAATTTGGTCATGATACTCCAGAAAAATATGTTAATGCTCATAGTAATAAAGAAATTGATGATGTTGCTAAATGACTAGAACCAATTATTCGTAATTCTAATACAAAAATTCAAAGTGATGAAATCATTGATACTGTTGCTGTTTCACAAGGATGAGATATTGCTTATATGTATAATGGTGATTTATTAGCAGCAATTAGAGAAGATTTTAATCATACTAATTACCAAATTGCTCGGCCATTTCAAGGCATTAATATGTGAAATGATGACTTAGTAATTAGTAAAAAAAGTAAACACAAAGCTTTAGCTTATAATTTTATTAAATATATTATGAAGCCAAAAGTTCAAGTTGCTTTAAGTACAGAGTTTGGTTATACTTCACCAGTTCAATTAGCAATTGATGAAGTAAGTCAACTTAATCCAAATACAATTTGGGCAGATACTTACAATCCTGGTCAAGGTCAAATTGCGCCACCAGATAATTCAGATGCTACTGCAGGATATTATAATGGTTTATATACTCGTACTTTTGATCCTTATATGCAAGATCAATATAATAAACTATTGGCAGGACAAGGTAAAAGTAGTAGTCTTACTAGTTTAATTGTTCAATTAGCTTTTGTTTTAGTTGTTATTATTGGTTTTGTTGTTGTGATGATTTTCATTCGTTAAATATTAATCAATATAAAAAAGAGCAAATGAATTTAATTTGCTCTTTTATTATGAATTAAAATCGGTTTTAATTCGTTCTAAATCAGTTTTATCATCTAAATCTCAGAAATTATGATAATCAATTAAATAAGGTTTTAATAAAATTTGATCTTTAATACTACGATTAATCAAATATTTACCAATCATTGTTGTTTTTAAAACTTCTAATTCATCAGAATTAGTTAAATGATTAACAATTTTCTCTGCTCATTGCTGTGTAATATGCACTCATTCACTAGCTAATAAATAGTCAAAATTATTACTTTCAATAATATCAATAATATTACCTTTAATATTTAATTGATAACTTCAGTCTTTTTTATCTGATGTTCTTTCCATTGCAGCCATAACATTATCATTAATATCATCGGTAAAACAATTACTTTTCATCACAAAATCACCAGAAATTAAAAACAAATCATGATTAAAAATTTCTTTTGGTAATAATGTTAAAGCAAAAGCACTTTGATCTTGTAAATAATTTTCATTATAAATGATTTTTAAATTATCATATTTATCTTGTAAGTATAAAAAGTTTTCGTGTTTATAACCGGTAATAACAATAATTTCTTGTAAATTTTTTAATTGCAATAAATTATTAATTAAATGTTCAATTAATGGTGTGCCATCAATTTTAATTAAAGATTTATGAGTTTTTTTTGTTAAAGAATGTAATCTTTTGCCTTGTCCAGCAGCAAAAATAACTGCAACTTTCATGTTTTTTATCTTTTCTCCAATAATTTACTTGATAACAAAATTGACAATTTTATTAACAACACAAATTTTCTTAATTATTTTTTTATTTGCTAAAATATTTTTGACTTTTTCGTTTTTTTCAACAATTTTTAAAGTTTCTTCACTTGTTAAGTTATTATCTACTGTCAAAATTAATTTTGTTTTACCATTAATTTGAACTGCAAGATTAACTTGTTCAGTAATTAAAGCTTTTTTATCATATTTTGGTCAATCACTATTACTAATACTATTTTTATTACCTAATAAAAATCATAATTCTTCACTCAAATGTGGAGCAAAAGGATTTAACAATTTTAAAAAATTAATCAAATATTCACGATAAATTTTTGTTGCTTTATAGCAATGATTAATAAAAATCATTAATTGCGAAATTGCCGTATTAAAATCTAAATTAGCAATATCACTCGTTACTTTAGCAACAGTTTGATGATAAATATAATCAAGAATATGATCATTTTCTTTAATAACTTTTATTTGATAATCTTTATCAGTATATAAACGATAGATTCGTGTTAAAAATTTATGAATTCCAACTAAACCATTTTCTTGTCAAGGTAATGAAGCAGTAATTGGTCCCATAAACATTTCATAAACTCTTAAAGTATCAGCCCCATATTGGTTAATAATCACATCAGGATTAATAACATTACCTCTTGATTTTGACATTTTTTCATTATTTGGTCCCAAAATCATACCTTGATTAACTAATTTTGCAAATGGTTCTGGCTTAGGTACTAACTTTAAATCATATAATACTAAGTGTCAAAAACGAGCATATAACAAATGTAATACTGCATGCTCTTGACCACCAATATATAAATCAACTGGTAATCAATATTTAAAACGCTTTTTAGCAATAGCACTATCAAAATCATAATAATCGCCCTGATTATTTTTTAATAGATAAGCTAAATAATATCAACAACTACCAGCTCATTGTGGCATTGTATTAATTTCTCTTCGACCTTTAACACCATCTTTTCTTGTTACTTGTAATCACGATTGATTAGCATTAGCAAGTGGTGCTAAACCAGTTTTTGAAGGTTTAATATTATCAATTTTTGGTAATATTAATGGTAGTTCTTTTTCATCTAAAGTAGTAATAGTATTATCGTCTCAATAAATAATTGGAAATGGTTCGCCTCAATAGCGTTGACGCGAAAATAATCAGTCTCGTAATTTATAATTAGTTTTTGGTTGTGCAATATTTAGTTTTTCTAATTTTTCTAAGACAATTTGTTTGGCATTTGCTTCACTTTTTTTATTAAGAAAGTCAGAATTAATATATACTTTTGCTCCAATAAATGCTTTTGTATGATCTTTTGTTGCAAAAATTCATGGAATGGGTAATTTATGATTTTTTGCAAAAAGAAAATCTCTTTGATCACCACAAGGAACAGCCATAATTGCTCCAGTACCATAACTATTTAAAACATAATCACCAATTCAAATTGGAATTTGTGCTTTAGTTAAAGGATGAATTGCATAACTGCCGGTAAAAATACCAGTTTTTAAAGTGTTATCTTCTTGTCGCATTAAGTTAGTTTTACTTTTTGTCTCAAGAATATAGTTTTGGCCAGCATCTCAATATGCTTCTGTTAACAAATGTGGCACTAAATAATGTTCGGGACTAATAACAAGAAAACTAACACCAAAAATTGTATCAATTTGTGATGTAAAAACTTTAATTGTTTGACTTTGATTTGCCACTTGAAAATTAACAACAGCACCTTCACGCTTGCCAATTCAGTTTCTTTGCAATTCTTTCACTGAATTTGGTCAGTCAAGATTATCTAAACCTTGTAATAACTTTTCAGCATAGTGAGTAATTTTTAATACTCATTGTCGCATTGGTTTTTTAATTACAGGATGGTGACCTCGTTCGGAAACCATCTTGCCATTAAGATTTAATACTTCTTCATTTGCTAATACTGTTCCTAGTTCAGGAGCAAAATTTACTTCAACATCTTCTAAACTAGCTAAACCTTGTTGGTATAACTTAATAAAAATTCATTGCGTTCAGCGATAATATTCAGGATCAGTTGTATTAACTTCTTTAGTATAATCAAAAGAAAAACCAATTTTCTTTAATTGTTTACGAAAATTATCAATGTTTTGTTTAGTAAAAGTAGCTGGATTATTACCAGTTTTTAAAGCATATTGTTCTGCTGGTAAACCAAAAGCATCTCAACCAATTGGATGTAATACTTGATAACCTTGCATCATTTTAGTTCGAGCAATAATATCAGTTGCACAATAACCCTTGGGATGACCAACATGTAAACCATCACCCGATGGATATGGAAACATATCTAATAAGTAAGTTTTTGGCTTGTGATGATTATCAAGATTAGTAATAAAAGTCTTTTTATCTTCTCAATATTTTTGTCACTTTTTTTCAATGTCTTTATAGGGATAACTCATTATTACTCCTTAGTTATTTCTATAAAAATCATATCATAAATTATTTTCTTTGGTTTTAAATAAAAAGTAATTTTTACTAAAATTGAAGAATAAGAATAAATTGGTAAAATTTTTAAATTTCCTAAAAAGAGTGTTGAAATGATAAAATTTTCTGATATAATTAAATTATGAATTAACAAATTTAATAATTAATTAAAAGTTCTTAATTTGAACTTTTTTTAATGAAAAACAAATACTTTGTTAATTAAATAAAATTTAAAAATTATTAACCTAATTAGAGGTATGTATTAAAATTATGAAAAAAAATATTACAGAACAAAAAAAGAAAAAACTATACAAAAATTGAAAACTTTACGCTACGGCATTAGCAATCATCTTAATTGGTGCTGCTACAGGATTAGGAATTTATTTTGGAACTGCCAATCACTCTGAGATATCTAAAACAGTTTTAAATGATCTTAACACAGAAGCAATTACTGGAATTGAAAATATGTCAGAAGCAGATGCATTTAATGCTTTTTTAGATAATAATAAAAATAAAAATCTTACTGATTTAAGAGATAATGTTGATTTAACATTTATTAAACCAACTTATACAAGTACAGGTTTATTAACTATTACTGCTAAAACAAATAGTAAATACACAGGAAGCATTGAAGTAACTATTACTCATCTTGAAATAACTAGTCAAGAAATTGTTACAGCAATTAATCAAATTCAATATACAGAAAAAGTTAATTTTAAAAGTTC
>Ga0154003_1000038_pt1 | contig 40583 bp, 38 predicted proteins | sample TSFL087MetaG_FD_104679 | JGI IMG/M metagenome (GOLD analysis project Ga0154003, IMG submission 104679) | Attine ant fungus gardens microbial communities from Florida, USA - TSFL087 MetaG | ecosystem: Host-associated > Fungi > Mycelium > Unclassified | place: USA: Florida, Lake Talquin State...
AATTGTAACACTTCTCGTTCTGATTGCAATTTCCTTTTATCGTTATCTGAAAAGGCCACTGTATTTAAATTAATCAATGTGCGATTCTGTTCAAGCAGCTGACCCTTATCCCACTTTAAATAGATCATCGTTTGATACTTATTCTTCAAACTATAAACAGGAAGATCATCGACCATGATTCGAAAGTCCACTTCAGAAACGCCATTCGCTGGCTTAAGTGTATAACCGTCATAAATATACGGATCCGTCCAACCTTGATAACTATTGATTTTTTCCCAGCTATCATAAATCGAATCCATATCCTGACCCTGAGAAATATTTTGCGATCCTGGGCTTGAATTAAACGTCAATACATCTTGATCTTGTGACAACGTGTTAACTCCATCACTATAAACACCGTTGTGTTCTTGAACCGAACTGAGATCTGGGAATAAAATGCGTTCAAACTTTTCCATTTGCACAGATTCATACAGAAATTTCTTTTGATTAAGTTCAGTAGGATTAATGGGCAAAAAGACTTCCCTATCTCCCCTTAGCATCACTCTCGAATAGGGCACCCAATCTTCTCCCAACTCGCCTGATAATGAACGAATTTTGTTCACACTAAAATTCCGACTGGTTGCATAAAAGATATTTTTACCAGCTTGATCCTTAAATACAATGGTTGTATCATTGCGACCCCTACCCAACCCATCATTGACAAATAACGCCATCCGACTAACAGCAGTAGCTGGAATATTGATGGTATCCTTAGTATTAGTAAAAGAAAACAAACTCTTAATAAGTTCTGCTGTAATGGGGGCTGGAAAGAGCAAATCATATTCTCTAGATGATAGGTTTCTTTCATTAATAGAATTACTGACAGGTACCGTCCATTTAGCATTTAAAAGTGTGTCAAACATTTTATTGATTTCCACTTGATTAACCGTTCCATAAATCGCTTGATTATCTTCAATAAGAAATTGATAAGGCTTGACGATTTCATTTAAATTATAACCCGTATCAATGCTTACTTGATTATTTACGGATGGCGGTTCAACCTCTTCAAAATCGCCTTGGAACGTCCAAATATTCCATGTTAAAAAGAAGCTAAGGAGAACAAATGCTGAGAGTAAGATTGTTTTAATAGATTCACGCATCATAGCTTCCTCCTCTTGAAAGCGGGAGAGTGAAGAAAACCGTTGTGCCTTTCTTCCATTCACTATCTGCCCAGATTTCTCCACCATGAGCCGCAATAATCTCTTTAGCAATGGCAAGCCCTAGACCTGTACCACCCAAATTTCGCGAACGTGCTTTATCAACTCGAAAAAAGCGATCAAAAATTTTCGTTAGATTTTCCTTAGGAATACCAACCCCTTGATCTTTGATTTCTGTCACGAGATGATTGCCCTTTTTAACCACTTTAAAGGTAATCGTGCCACCATTGGGAGAGTATTTAATAGCATTGGAGATGACATTATCAATAACTTGAGTCATCTTATCACGATCCAAATACGTATAGATCGAACCCTTAGGTAATTTAAGCGAAAAATGAATATGCTGTTCCTTACTCATTTCAAAACGATCAATAATACCCTTAAGGAACGCGACATAGTTCGTGGTTTGTTTATTGAAGTTCGGATCCTCCGCATCCAATTTCGACAGGCGGAGAAGATCATTAACAAGCCTGATCATTCGTTCTGTTTCATGTTGAGTGACTCTGAGAAACTTATTTCTCAGGTTCTCATCCTCAGCAGCTCCATCAGATAAAGCCTCAAAATAACTTTTCATTGTTGTAAGTGGCGTCCTCAACTCGTGAGAGACATTAGCAACGAATTCACGTCTTTCCTCATCGATTTGTTCTTGTTCAGTGACATCATGAAGGACAGCAATCAATCCATCGACCGCACCATTTTCTTTAAGAATCACCGAAAAATGCACACGAATTAGCAATTTCTGGTGCTCAGTACTGAAGTCTAGGGTCATAGAATTTTCCATGTCATAAAGATCATCTACATGAACTTCATCTTCAATCTTCAACAAATCGATAATAGACTCACCTAAAATATTCTCGCGGTAAACATGCAAGAGCTCTTCCGAACGGTCATTCATTAAAATAATACAACCGTCACGATCCGTGGCAATCACACCATCGGTCATATAGGTTAAAACCGAACGAAGTCGACGACGTTCAGCTTCTGTCAAAGCATTTGCTTCTTGCAAACGATCAGTCATATTATTAAAAGAGTTTGCTAACTGACCAATTTCATCATCCTCATTGTGATCAACTCGCAGAGAAAAATCTCCTTGAGACACAGCTCCAGCTTGTCGACGCATCTGCCCTAAAGGTCTTGTAATAGTCCGAGCAAGAAAATAGCCAAGGAGCGCTGTTACAATGAGCGCAATGGCAATAGCCGAGGTGAGATAATTATTGGTCGTCCGCAGTTCTTTATAAATACCATTTAAAGAATCCTCCATGTAAAGAAGTCCAAATTTTTCTTTACCTACTGTTATAGGAGTCGTGACAATCATCACACGGCCATTATTCGACTTTGACCTCAAAATGCGAGGTATAGCATCCTCTTCTGTATACAAATCCTTGACAACAAGCTTATCGTTGTCTTGCTTACCAAGCTCATCACTATTATCATTGCTTGAAGCTAAAATAATACGATCCTTAGAAATCACCTTGACATTATCTTCACCAACATCGGAGATTTGATCTTGAACTGTTTTTGAAATAACATCCATATCTCCCTTATCGGTCTCTTCCGCCTTTTTTATCGCTTCACTCACAAAATAAGAAAGCGTTTTCGCTTCCTTTACCATTGAATCCTGTTTGCTATTAATATAGTTTTTTTCAAGGGAAGAGCTAAAATCAACACCAATTAATTGCATTGCTAAGAGGATGAGTAAGGTATAAATTAACACAAATTTAAATTGAATCGATTTAAAGAAACCGACAATACACATAATAACTACTCCCGATCAGGATTTCTTAAATAATAACCAGCACCACGACGCGTCATAATCCAAACGGGACGACTCGGGTTATCCTCGACCTTCTCTCTTAATCGTCGCACCGTGACATCAACGGTTCGGACATCCCCAAAATAATCATAACCCCACACGGTTTGTAACAAATGCTCACGCGTCATGACTTGACCTGTATGCTTAGCTAAGTAATAAAGCAATTCAAATTCCCTATGTGTCAATTCAATCGGCTCACCACGCTTAGTTGCTAGATAAGCATCTGGACGAATGACAAGTCCACTGATGACGATCTCTGTTGTTTCAACTTCTTTGGTAACTATCTGCTGATGACGACGGAGATTCGCCTTCACACGAGCGATCAATTCACGATTACTGAATGGTTTTGTCACATAATCATCCGCACCCATTTCCAACCCAAGCACTTTATCAATCTCTGAATCCTTTGCCGTCAACATAATAATAGGCATAGTATATTTCTTTCTAATCTCTCGACAAACCTCGATGCCATCTCTTTGTGGTAGCATAACATCCAGCAAAACGAGGTCTGGTCCTTCTTCTTCAACCTTCGTTAATGCCTGCTCACCATCATAAGCTACAGCAACACTATATCCTTCTTTTTTTAAATTAAACTCTAATATATCTGCAATCGGCGGCTCATCGTCAACCACCAAAATTTTCTCTTCCATAAAAGTCACTCCTTAAGGATAATACGACTTCATTTAACTTATTCTATCACACTTGTCTCTTTTTGAAAATTATTCGCAAAGGCTCCCTTAGCAACAAGACTTCCCAACTAATCTACCATAAACAGATCAAAATAAAGCTAATAGCTCAGACCACGCCTTCTCAAGAATCCTGCTTTGGCTTTGCCCTTTCAAGTATGGACTTTGACCATTAGATTCTATGAAACATCTGAGCTAAAGAAATCCAGATAGAACTACCTGTAACCACCCTTGCCTTGTTGATAATGAGAGAAACAAAAAAGATGATCTCTGTTCAATACAGAGGTCATCTTCTAAAAATGAGACTTAGGCTTTTTTATACCGTTTCCCTCACACAGGGTAAGGTATTTATGATAGCTTTCAACTCAATTTCATGCAAATACTGGACGAATCAGATGAGTTTGGTTACGATTGGGACCCACTGAAAAAATAGAAACAGGAGCACCTGCAAGCTGTGATACTCTTTCAAGATAATGCCTAGCATTAGCTGGAAGCTCATCCAAGCTTTTAATTTGCGTTAAATCTTCTGTCCAACCTGGCAGCTCTTCATAGATAGGCTCACATTCCGAAAGAATCTTTAAACTCGCCGGATATTCTTCAATTGTTATCCCTTTATATTTATAAGCAACACAGATTTTAATGGTTTCTAATCCCGTCAAGACATCTAAACAGTTCAAAGTAAGGTCAGTAATGCCACTTACGCGCTTGGCATGGCGAACAACCACACTATCAAACCAGCCAACACGGCGAGGCCGTCCTGTTGTCGTTCCATATTCATGACCAACCTCACGAATCATATTTCCAGTGTCATCATGGAGCTCTGTTGGGAAAGGACCATCACCCACCCTCGTGGTATAAGATTTGGTGACCCCCACAACATGATTAATTTTCGTTGGTCCAACACCTGCACCTATGTTCACACCGCCTGCCACAGGATTAGAGGAGGTAACAAACGGGTAAGTCCCCTGATCAATATCGAGCATAACACCTTGAGCACCTTCAAAGAGTACACGCTTACCCTGATCAAGAGCATCATTTAAAACAACTGATGTATCACATACATATGGAGCAATTTCTTTACCATAAGCAATGTATTCATCATAAATTTTTTCTAAAGTAAAACCTTCAGTTTCATAAACCTTTTCAAAAAGCCTATTCTTTTCTTCGAGATTTTTTTGTAGCTTTTCTTTAAAGGTATCTTCCTCAAGCAAATCGGCAATCCTGATGCCAATCCGTGCTGCCTTATCCATATATGTCGGTCCTATGCCCTTTTTCGTCGTCCCAATTTTCCCTGTTCCTTTACGATCTTCTTCCAAGCAATCCTGCTTGACGTGATAAGGCAAAACAACATGTGCACGATTGCTGATGCGAAGGTTTTCTGTGACCACATTACGCTCATGGAGATAACGAAGCTCAGATACCAATGATTTTGGATTAACAACCATGCCATTCCCAATCACACACATTTTATCTTTATAAAAAATACCCGAGGGAATGAGATGCAACTTATACGTCTGTTCATCGAACACAATAGTATGACCAGCATTATCCCCGCCTTGATAACGTGAAATAACTTCTGAATTTCCCGACAAGTAGTCGGTAATTTTTCCTTTCCCCTCATCGCCCCATTGGGCGCCTACAACAACGACAGCTGGCATAAAAATTAGCCCTCCCAGTATATTTTCCGTCAATAAAACGCATCAACAACATAAGCAACAATTCAAGTGTACCAATTCAAGTGTACCAATTCAATGATTGCCCGTCAACGAATTTACGAACATTAAACATTAAAAATATATTTTTTGTTCGTAATTTTTACTATTTATTTCCGCTGTTAAAAATGGAGTAAACCCCAGTCAGTCTAAGTCGTCCCAGCAGGAATCTCATTTTCATTATGCCTTCGTTCTAAATTGACAAATTTATTATATTCCTTGACATAAGCAAGTTCCACAGTACCAATAGGACCATTTCTCTGCTTAGATATAATAATCTCAATGGTATTCTGTTTCTCCGATTCTTTGTCATAATAATCATCTCTGTATAAAAAAGCCACAATATCGGCATCCTGTTCAATACTTCCTGATTCACGAATATCAGACATCATTGGTCGTTTATCCTGCCTCGATTCCACACCACGAGATAATTGTGAAAGTGCGATGACAGGAACCTCCAGTTCCCTAGCGAGCGCCTTAAGCGATCTGGATATCTCCGATACTTCTTGTTGCCTATTCTCATTGCGACCCAAAGATGAAGATCCTTGAACCAATTGCAAATAATCAACGATAATCATGCCCAAGCCTTTTTCTTTTTGCAACCTTCGGCACTTTGCTCGAATCTCATTGACCCGCACGGCGGGTGTATCATCAATATAAATTCCCGCATTAGAAAGACTGCCCATTGCCATCGCAAGCTTTTGCCAATCCTGTTCTTCAAGCGCTCCTGTTCTTAGCTTTTGTGCATCAATGTTGCCTTCAGAACAAAGCATTCTCATAACAAGCTGTCTGGCACCCATCTCTAAACTGAAAATAGCAACATTTTCATCAGTCTTGGTTGCAACATTTTGGGCAATGTTTAAGGCAAAGGCTGTTTTCCCTACCGACGGACGTGCCGCTACAATAATTAAATCATTGCGCTGAAAACCCGCCGTCATCCGATCCAATTCTAAAAAACCTGTAGGGATACCCGTTATATTTCCTTTACGATTATGTAAAAGTTCAATATTATCATAGGTTTCAACCAAAACATCCTTAATAGACTGAAAGGCAGAAACCTTTTTGCGCTGAGCCACCTCAAAAATGGTTTTCTCTGCTTCATCAATAATGACATCAACATCATCTTCTCGCATATAACCATCAGAGACAATCTGCGTCGCAGAACGGATTAATCGCCTCAACAAAGCCTTTTCTTCAACAAGATTGCTATAAAATTGAATATTAGCAGCAGTTGGTGCTGAGTCAGCTAATTCACTTAGATAATCCAACCCACCAACCTCGTCTAAAAGCTTTTGATTTCTAAGCTCAGAAGTGAGCGTAACCACATCCACCGGTTCGCCATGTTCAGACAAGTCAAGCATGATAGAATAGATCCTTTGGTGACTTGCTCGATAAAAATCCTCAGGCAATAAGGACTCAGACGCTGTTACAATAGCTTGAGGCTCTAAAAAAATAGCTCCTAGAACAGCCTGTTCAGCCTCAATATTATGAGGAGGTATACGATCAGCAAATAAATCACTCATTGCTTATGGTCACTCCTTCTCAATCATTTGCAGTAAGAAATAACATGCTATAGAACAACCCATCCTCGAAATTTTTCATACTATTTCTAGATGGATAGACTTAGCAATTATTGTTCTTTTACATGAACTTTCAAGGTAGCCGTTACCTCGTGATGGAGTTTGATTGGAACGTTTGTATAACCTAACGCACGAATCGGATCAGTGAGCTCAACCTTCCGCTTATCAATCTTAAAGCCTTTTTGTTTAAGCTCTTGAGCAATTTGTTTGCTCGTAATAGAGCCAAATAATCTACCGCCATCTCCTGATTTAGCCAATAAGGCGATTTCTGTTTTCTCCAATTGCTCTCTTAGTTGTTTTGCTTCCTCGAGCTCTTCTTGTACTCTTTTTTGATCATTTTTCTTTTTATTTTCAAGTTGCTTCAAATTACCTTTGTTTGCTTCTACTGCCAGCTTTTTAGGTAAAAGATAGTTATGTGCATAACCCTCGGAAACCTCTTTGACCTCACCGTTTTTCCCCTTACCTTTTACATCCTTTAAGAAAATGACTTTCATTCTGCTCCACCTCCTTCAAGATAATCATCAATAACTGCTTTCAACCGTTGCTCCGCTTCACTCAATGACACTTTCAATTGCGTAGCCGCATTGGTTAAATGCCCACCACCCTCAAGCTGTTCCATGATGATTTGAACATTGATTTCTCCTAGCGAACGTGCACTGATACCTATATAGCCATCCTCACGTGGTGCAGCAACAAAAGAAGCCTTAATATCGCTCATTGACAATAACGTATCTGCTGCTTGTGCCATAACAACTTGGTCAAAATGGTCTTCCTCGTTACCAATAGCGATAGCAATGTGGTCCTTATAAAGCTGAGTGCGCTGAATCAATGCAGAGCGACGATTGTATTGAGAAATATCTTCTCTTAAAAGCTTCTGAACTAAAGTGGTATCTGCTCCATGGGATCTTAAATAAGACGCAGCATCAAAGGTTCTAGCTCCTGTTCGCAAAGCAAAGTTTTTGGTATCAACAGTTATTCCAGCAAGCATCGCTGTCGCTTCTAATACATTTAATGTTACTTTATTTGTATGATATTCTAAAAGTTCCGTCACAAGTTCTACTGTAGACGAGGCGTAAGGTTCCATATAAACAAGAACCGGATCATGAACAAAGTCCTCACTACGGCGATGATGATCGATAACAACGATGCGTTCTGTTTTCGATAAAAGTCGTGACTCCATAACCAAAGACGGTTTATGTGTATCCACAATGACAACAAGCGTTTGGGAAGTAATTTGTTCTAAAGCGTCATCACCAGCTATAAATGTCGACCATAACTTTTCTTCCTGTTGAATTTCATTCATTAAATTGATGACACCCGGTCCATATTCTTCAGGTTGAATGACAACACGAGCGATCTTACCATTACTTTCTGCTATTTTCATAATACCAATAGATGCCCCAATAGAGTCCATATCAGGATCCCTATGTCCCATAACAAAGACTTGATCGCTCTCATTAATAAGCTCTGACAAGGCATGAGAAATCACCCTAGCACGGACACGTGTTCTTTTTTCTACTGGATTCGATTTCCCACCATAAAATTCTACTTTTCCTGAAGCCTTTTTTATGGCAACTTGATCACCGCCCCTACCAAGAGCGAGATCAAGAACAGATTGCGCCATTTGCCCTAGCTCAGGAATGCTCTTTACTCCTAGCCCTACCCCAATGCTTAATGTTAAAGGTACGTTGGAGTGGGAGTTGATTTCTCGGATTTTGTCTAAAATATCAAAACGATTGTGTTCCAATTCATGTAAGATACTTTGATTAAAGACGACCATAAATTTTTCAGCGGAAAACCTTTTGACGTAAATTCCATATATGCTACTCCAACCTTGGATTAGGCTAGTGACCTCATTATTAATGCCACTTCTAATCTGATCATCCATACCTTGTGTGATTTCCTCATAATTATCTAGAAAGACAATACCAAGCACCAATTTTTCATCCTCATAACGCCTCTCAAGCTCATTGATTTCAGTAACATCCGTCAAATACAACAGGCGTTCCTCAACGCTAGAGTTCACATGATATTCACGGTTCTTAATCGTCACAAGCCCTGTACCTTCATCGCTATTAATGATCGAAAGAAAAGCATCCGAAATAAGGTTAAGAGGATAAGATATAACAGGCTCTTCCTCAATAAGGGATAACATGTAACGGTTCGTCCATTCAACTTCAAAGTTTTCATTATATAAAATAATGCCAATAGGCATTTCTAATAGCGCTTCTTCTCCTACCTTTTTAACTCGATGAGACAACGTAGCAATGTAATCATCCATTTTTCTCTTATGTTTGATATCCTGTATTTTCAATAGTGTTGCGACAGCTATGGCAACAATAAGTCCTACGAGCCCAAGAAGCCAATAATAAAACGCCAACACAATGATAAAAACAAGACTAATAATGATTGTTAAAGCTACTGTCCCCCTCCATCTAGGGTGTTTCATTTCATTTGACATAAAACCCAGCCTCCACTTGCCTTCTTTATGATTTTCTCCCCTGCTTACGCAGATCAAACCCTAAATCAATTATACCTAATATACGTAGGAGATAAAGAAGCCAAGGTACCATAAATCCCACAATTGTTATTATAATTGGAATAGATATATTTAAATCTTTACTGTAACAAAAGAAAAAGATAAAAGAGATCCCTTGAATCGCTAAAATGATTTCCAATAAATAAAAAACATTATGACTCATAACATAAAGCATAGAGCCTTGCGAATGACCCATAAACACTATAATAATAACAGAAAGTAAATAGTACCAAATAATACTTCTAGGAAAACGCCACTCTCTTAAAGGAGCCCATTTGGGATACGGCACTCTTAGTCTCTTTAAAAAAGGTGTGCTAATTAATTCAATAATAAATGCCCATATTACAGAAATGCTCACAAGTATCGCAGGTGCTAACACCGTCACCATATGCTGTAAATTATTCTTCAAAAGGGCCACGGAATCCTTTTCTTCTTCTGTAATTTTGGATTGCGGCATAAAATGCATATACGTATCTAAATCCTGATTAAATTGATTAACAAAAAAGTTGAGTGGGGAAAAATTAAACACAACTATGAGTATAAAATAGACAACAATAAGCAAAATGAGATTAGACAAAACCCCAAACGCCAAGGTTACAAAAGCTGACCTTTTATGAAACAATGCTGATCCCATCACAATGCCCATGATTAACATATAAATAGCCATCACAGCGGTAATAACACTAGTGAATAGAAAGGCCAAAAGAGCGGATACCACAAATGGAATAATGCTCTTTTGAAAACCGTATTTTGAACAAAAATACATCATTGGTAATGGCCAAATAAAGAACCCAATAATGATGAGCACTGGTATATATACGCTGGCTAATAAGATAACGATAAAAAGTCCAGCTATAAGCGCCCCCTCAATCATGATCTGTGCTTGTTTCATCTAAAAATCTCCTTATACATGTCACTACCCATAGCAAAAGATCACGCAAATAGTGCTATTCTTCACCATAGAAGATCATAAAAGCTATATAACATTGCGCTTCTCCTACCGTTGAATTATACTGTAAAAGAATGCATGTAAGCAACTAACCAATTTATAACTATTCGCTGTCTATTCTTAAAAGTCTCATTTTAAATGATAGTAATCATAACATTTAAATTCAAGATTCCTAGCTTGAAAAGCATACTATAACTTTTTAATGATACAAAATAGAACTATTGATTAGAAAATGGTGATAACTATGCTCACTTATTCATTTATTAAACTTGGACATCATATAAAAATATAAACGACCCTTACATTCAGGGTCGTTTCATTTTTCCCTTACTCAACATTAATTGATGAGGTGAAAGTATTGATTAAACAAAAGGTTTCTGGCTGGTTCATTGCCTGGATAAGCTTGATTTGTAATATAGCTCTCACAGCAATAAAAGTCATCATTGGCTATATTTTCCACAGCACCGCATTATTAGCAGATGGTATACATAATGGCGGAGATGTCATTGCCTCATTCATAACATTGAGCTCTATGAAGGTTGCACATCAACCAGCAGATGATGACCATCCCTATGGTCACGGCAAGGCAGAGGATCTTGCCTCAGCGCTCATCGCTTTAATTCTTGCCCTAGCGGGTTTTTACCTCATATACGAGTCGATTCACGCCTTATTCAAACCGGCTAATCACGCTAGTATCTGGGCATTTTTTGCTGCGCTTATCTCTTTAATCGTCAAATCATTTCTCTATTTTTATACCATACGTTTAGGAAAAAAAGCCAAAAGTAAAAGCCTTATCGCTACTGCTTACGACCATCTTGCTGACGTATGGGCATCACTGGCTGCTACTATAGGTATTGGCACTGCCTTCCTTGGTAATGTTTTTAATATCCCTTATACTATGTATGGAGATCCTATTGCTGGCATCATTGTTTCCCTGCTCATCATTACAGTTAGCATAGAGATAGGCATCAAATCGATCAATGTTCTTATGGAGAGTAGCGTTTCAAGCAAACAGATTGAAACTTATACAAAAATGATTGAATCCTTTCCTGAAGTCAAACACATTGATCGCTTACGAGCGCGTGAGCATGGTAATTATATTTTAATTGATGTTCGCATCAGTGTCCCGGGTACTCTAACGATACAAGAGGGTCATAATATCACGAGACAAATACGTGATACAATCATGACGAAGGATACAAATGTTGAAGAGGTTCTCATCCATCTCAATCCATGGTATGAACACGAAAATATACCTTGAATATCATGTCCCTTTTGTCGATATTATTATTAAGATTATTAGAAAGAGGAATAGGATATGGTCCCAACATCAAAAGATTTCATTATTTTTACATTAGAAAGCTATATAATCGGTGTCGAAGTAAATCATGTCGATGAAGTAGCTCTCCCCACCGCAGTCAAACCTTTGCCCATCAGCTCTAGTGCTCTTCTTGGTCTTTTTAGAATAAGACAAACGGCTTGTCCCCTGATCGACATCACAAAGTTACTGGAGTTACGACCTTCACAAGCAATTAACGAAGATGAAAAGCGCATCTTGATTGTAAATTCAAGAAATCAAACATTTGGCATTGAAGTTGAGCACATCTTAGATATCATCACCACTTCAGAAGAGCATGTGCTCAACCCGAGCGAGGTCACAGACACACCTCCCTTTATTAAACATACGATAATAACTCAGAATAAACAAACAGTACACATCTTAGATATTGAAGCATTAATTAACACTGTGATTAATCAAACTAAAGAGTTATTCATACTCCAAAGCTAAAAGACATTCTAATAAAAAGTACAAAAGCGGAGTGATGATATCACTCCGCTTTTTACTTGATTAATTATTCAGTAGCATATGGTAAAAGCGCCATTTCACGAGCGCGTTTAATTGCGCGTGTAAGTTGACGTTGATACTTCGCACTAGTGCCTGTTACGCGACGAGGCAAAATTTTGCCACGATCAGAAACAAAACGTTTAAGCAAATCAACATCTTTATAATCAATATAAGTAATGTTATTTACTGTAAAATAACAAACTTTACGGCGTTTTCCTCTTCCACGACGTACCATGTTATACCCTCCCCTTTAAACTAAAATGGTAAATCATCATCTGAAATATCAATAGGCTTACTGTCATCTGCAAAAGGATCGTCTCCAAATGGATCATTAGACCCATTATTTGGCGCAGCTGGCTGATAGCTATTGTTATTATTAGAAGGAGGCTGTTGTGAATAATTATTGTTCGGTGATTCATTAGATCGTGCATTACGCGGCTCCAAAAATTGCACACTATCGGCAACAACCTCAGTAATAAATACTCTTCGCCCTTCGTTATTTTCATAACTTCGCGTTTGCAAGCGACCCTCTACTCCGACAAGACTTCCTTTTCCAACAAAATTTGCTGTATTCTCAGCTTGTCTTCTCCAAACAACAATTTGAATAAAATCAGCATCATGGTCACCTTGTTGATTTGTAAAAGGACGATTGATAGCTAATGTAAAATTAGCAACTGCCGCTCCGTTTGGCGTATAACGAAGTTCCGGATCCCGTGTTAAACGGCCAACTAACACCACTCGATTAATCATCAGAACCTCTCCTCATTCAATTTTGAAGACTATTGTTCTCTTTCATCACGAATTGTCATAAAACGAAGCACATTATCATTGATTTTCGTTAAGCGATCAAATTCGCTAATAGCCACTGTTTCAGCAGCTACATAAAGAACAACATAAACCCCAGTACCTAAATCATTGATTTCATATGCTAAGCGACGTTTACCCAATTCCTTAACCTCATTAATTTCCGCACCATTATCTGTTAAAATTTTGGCTATACCTTCTTTTGTCGCCTTTTCAGTATCCTCATCCAAATCTGGACGGATAATATACATGATCTCGTATGCAGTCATTCCCATTCACCTCATTTCATCCAAGCAACCTAGTCACTCTTCATCGACACAAAACTGTTCCTCGCTGGAAACTCCCTTTGGTCATAACGGCTCTTCCATAAGAAGAGCAGAGAGTGTACACATTCACTCACAGCAATTAATTATAAAAGAATTTTATTTAAAATTCAAGGTAAAGCCCGAGATTCTTTTATAATTACTTAAACATTAAAACGAAAATGAATAATGTCACCATCTTGAACGACATAACCCTTGCCTTCTAATCGTAACCTACCCTTTTCCTTAGCTTTACCAAGCGAGCCTGCTTCCATCAAGTCTTCAAACGAAATAACTTCAGCTCGGATAAAACCTCTTTCAAAATCCGTATGAATAATGCCTGCCGCCTGTGGTGCCTTTGTGCCCTTTTTAAAAGTCCAAGCACGCACCTCCGTTTCCCCGGCCGTAAAATACGTGGCAAGCCCCAACAATTTATAACTCTTTTCAATAAGTTGATCGAGACCTGATCTTATAATACCTAAATCTTCAAGGAAATTTTGTTTTTCTTGACTTTCAAGCTCGGAGATTTCTGATTCAATTTTTGCAGAGATCACCACAACCTCCGAACCTTCTTTGCTTGCAAACTCTTTTACTTGTTTTACTAAATCATTGTCTTCACCACTCACCAGATCATCTTCTGAAACATTAGCAACATATAATACTGGTTTACAAGTTAAAAAATGATGTCCCCTTATCACATGGCTTTCATCTTCAGTAAGAGCAACATTTCTCCCCAGTTGTTCATTCTCAAAAGCCTCTTTAAGCTTCACCAAGGCAGAGTGCTCTAAAAGCGCATCCTTATCCTTTTGTTTAATTAATTTTTCTAAACGAGGTAGACGCTTATTTACAGACTCAAGATCAGCTAATATCAATTCTAAATTAATCGTTTCAATATCATCAACAGGATCAACAACCCCTGATACATGGGTAATGTCTTCATCCTCAAAACAACGAACAACATGAGAAATTGCATCAACCTGGCGAATATTTGCCAAAAATTGATTGCCTAACCCCTCTCCTTGACTTGCTCCTTTAACTAGTCCAGCAATATCCGTAAATTCAAAAGTTGTTGGAATAGTTCCCTTTGGATGATACATGTCAGTCAAAGCATCAAGTCGTTCATCTGGAACATTGACAATACCAACATTAGGATCTATTGTGCTAAAGGGATAATTCGCTGACTCTGCTCCAGCTTGTGTAATTGCATTGAATAATGTTGATTTCCCAACATTAGGTAACCCAACAATACCTGTCGTTAACGCCATTTTTCCCACTCCTTAAAAAATCATTTCCATCGTGCAGAACGATTCTGATTAACCTATTGCTACAATCTTGTTCAAGCAGTTGAATAATAAAATCTTAAATTATTAAAATTTATTTCTCGGGAAATAAATTCATCAATAATTATATAGGTTCACCATATGAATGACCTTATTCTTTAGCGTGCTGGAGTACCCGTTTCATTTTTCTTTTAAATTCTGTTCTTGGCAATAAAACACTGTGACCACACTTTGTGCACTTAATGCGAATATCCGCACCCATTCTGATGATTTTCCATTTATTTTCTCCACAAGGATGACGTTTTTTCATCTCAACAATATCATGGAGTTCAAATTGTTTATCATCCATTTGCACAATCCTCCAAACTCTTAGAACTTCATTTTTTCTTTCAAAAATCCGGACACCTCAGAAATAGGCAAACGAACTTGTTCCATAGTATCACGATGTCTAACTGTTACTTGATCATCTTCCTTAGAATCAAAATCATAAGTAATACAATAAGGAGTTCCAATTTCATCTTGACGACGATAGCGTTTGCCAATAGAACCCGTCTCATCATAATCTATCATGAACTCTTCTGAAAGTTGCTCATAAACCTCAATAGCACCATCCTTCAATTTTTTGGACAACGGAAGAATAGCTGCTTTATAGGGGGCAATAGCGGGATGAAAATGTAACACCGATCGTTTTTCATCTCCGCCTATCTGTTCTTCTTCAAAAGCATCAATCAAAAAAGCTAAGACGATACGATCTGCTCCTAATGATGGTTCAATGACATAAGGAATATATCGTTCATTTGTTGCTTGATCAATATATTGTAAATCTTCACCAGAGACCTCCATATGCCGTGATAAATCATAATCAGTCCGAGAGGAAATACTTGAAAGCTCACCCCAACCAAACGGGAATTTATATTCAATATCAGTCGTTCCTTTACTATAGTGAGGCAACTCTTCTTTTTCATGATCACGCAATATGATATGGTCTTCCTTGATATTTAAAGACAATAACCAGTCACGACTATAGGTACGCCAATAATCAAACCATTTCTCTTCTTCACCTGGCTTACAGAAAAACTCAAGCTCAAGCTGTTCAAATTCTCTTGTTCTAAATGTAAAATTCCCAGGAGTGATTTCATTTCTAAAAGATTTACCAATTTGCGCAACACCAAAAGGAATTTTTTTCCTCATCGTACGTTGTACATTTTTAAAATTCAAAAAAATCCCCTGAGCCGTTTCTGGACGTAAAAAAATTTCATCTGAACTTGACTCCGTAACTCCTTGATAAGTTTTAAACATCAAATTAAATTGACGAATAGAGGTAAAATTTTGAGCCCCTCCCCCACATACTGGACACTTGATATCACGCTTTCTGATCAAATCCTCCATTTCAGCAAAGGATAATGCCTCTACAGGACGATCAAGTGTCTCTTCATCCAATTGGTTTTCTAAAAGCTTGTCTGCACGATGCCGTGAGTTACATTCCTTACAATCCATCATTGGATCATTAAAATTATTGATATGCCCAGAAGCTTCCCATGTCTTGGGATTCATTAATATTGATGAATCTAATCCCACATTATATGGTGATTGCTGCACAAATTTTTTCCACCAAGCTCTTTTAACATTATTCTTTAATTCAACACCTAACGAACCATAATCCCATGTATTAGCCAATCCTCCATAAATTTCAGACCCTGGAAATATAAAACCTCTGTTCTTGGAAAGATTCACAATTTGCTCCATTGTTGCCATCACTATATCCCCCCTAATAATAAACCATATGAACACACATCTTTTAAGACAAAAAATTATTTTCGGAACACAAATAACCCTCAATCCTAAGGCAACTCAAACTGCCTAGGGACGAGAGTCTTCTTCTCACGCGGTTCCACCCTATTTGACACAAAATAATTGCGTCCACTTCTTTTAAATATATGGCTCAAGATTGCCGTTCCCTAAACCTCTCTATTGGGCTTCCACCATTCCCAACTCGCTAGAAAAGATCTGCTTAGGTACTCCTTTCTATCATTACCATGTCAATTCATATAGTATGTATTATATACCAAATCAAGTATTCAATCAATTTTTTTATTTTCTATTTATTTATTGTTTAATCAAAATGAGATAATTTATAACAGCAAAAAACAGACTCCCTATTATCCCTATCCCCCTATAATAATTATAAAGCAATTATGGTAAAAAAACCCATAAATAACCCACCTTTTTTAATCGCTAAAGTTTTTCCCTTACTTAATTGAATAAGATACGTATAGAATGAATACTTTGTCTGTATACTAATAATAATATTATTAAGGAGCAGAACCTATGAATCTGAAAAGACCGTTTAATCTTGTTAAAAAACCAAACGAATTCTGTATTTCTTATAATGATCCCTTGTCACAGACAAAGCTCACAAAAGCCATCGAATCTTTCATCCAAGAGGTACCCCTCAACAAACCAATTATCATCATTTGTATTGGCACCGATCGCTCTACAGGAGATTCATTAGGTCCACTCGTAGGCAACTTTCTCAATAGATTTTCTTTTCAGCCATTTACCGTTTACGGAACCATTGATTCACCTGTACACGCTATGAATTTATCTAACATCATTGAATTAATTTACACAAAACATAATAATCCCTTTGTTGTCGCTGTCGATGCTTGTCTTGGAAAACACGAAAGTATTGGTAATATCATATTGGCTAAAGGAGCAATAAAACCTGGCACAGGTGTTAAAAAACAACTTCCTGAGATCGGAGATATTCATATAAAAGGAATGGTCAACGTAAGCAGTTATATGGGATATCTCGTCTTACAAAACACACGCCTTTCTTTGGTAATAAACATATCAAAGGTTATTAGTTCTTCCTTGCACAACGCACTCACCAATCATTCTACCTATCAAATAAAAACAACCGTTAATCAGCTAGAACCAAATACTCAGCCCACTACCGATTCATCGTTTACCATCCAAAATTCTTATAAATGATGAATCACCAAAACATTAAAACATACTAAAGGACACTCACTTCATTCATAGTCAAAATTAAAGAAATCAAAAACTATTTAGTTGTTGACCTTTGTTATTTGAGGATTTTAAATAATGAAGGCAAAACTTTAAATTGACACAAATACTTTTCATCTAGAAACTCTAGCTCTTTTTCTTCTACATAATATTATGCGTTCTAAATATAAAAACAGATTGCTTTTTCAATAGCCTCCTCACCTCATTAATACAATGATATTCATTATTGTCCATCGTTCCAACAACACATGCCATTACAAATAATTGCAGCATTCCTATTGTCTTATTCCTAACCCAAATAACTTTAAAAATAAAAACCAAAACAGTGATAAAAAACAAACAAAAAAAAGAAACCATATCCATGGTTTTTATTAATTCTCTAGAATTTCCAACACTCGATTCAAATCAGCATTTGAATAATATTCTATTTCTATTTTACCTTTTTCCTTATTTTTCGTCTGTTTAATAACAACGGCTGTTCCAAATTTTTGTTTAAGCTCAACCTCTTTTTGTTTTAATATGGGGTCTAAATGGACTTTCTTTTTTTTATTTGTTTCACGTGAAACATCTTCGTTTAATTTTGTGATTAATTTTTCAAGCTCTCGAACATTTAATTGTTCCTTTATGACCTTGTCCACAACATTAGGAAGCAACTTTTTGTTTTTTAATCCAAGCAGAGTTCGTCCATGCCCCATCGATACCTTGCCTTCCGAAATCAATGTTTGCACAGCTTTATCAAGCTGTAATAGCCGTAAATGATTAGCAATATGAGGGCGACTTTTTCCAAGTTTTTTCGCAAGTTCTTCTTGAGTTAATTCAAGCTCACTCATCAATTTTTTATAAGCATTCGCTTCTTCCAAGGGATTTAAATCTTCTCGTTGTAAATTCTCGATCAAAGCAATCTCCATCATTTCTTTATCCGTAAAAGTCTTAATAATCGCCGGCACAGTTTTTAGCTTTGCTTCAATTGCTGCTCGATACCGTCTTTCTCCAGCAACAATATCAAATCCTTTAATGCTTTTTCTCAGTGTCAACGGCTGAATAATACCATATTCTTCTATGGACTGCTTTAATTCCTGTATAGCTTCCGTGTCAAAGTGCTTTCTTGGTTGATAAGGATTAGGCCGCAAATCTTTTATTTTGACCTCTTGAACACTTTCATCCTTCTTCTCCTCCACATCAGGAAAGAAAGCATTAATGCCTTTACCCAAGCCCCTACTCATCCACTCATCACTTCCTTTGCGAGATCAAGATATACTTCAGCCCCACGAGATTTAGCGTCATATGTAATAATCGGCTTACCATAACTAGGAGCCTCACTCAAGCGTATATTTCTTGGAATAATTGTTTGATAGACTTTATCCTGAAAATATTTTTTAACCTCTTCAATAACCTGAATGCCTAAATTAGTTCTAGCATCTAACATTGTCAGGAGTACACCTTCAATCATAAGATCCTGATTTAAATGTTTCTGAACAAGACGAACCGTGTTTAAAAGTTGACTAAGTCCTTCTAAAGCATAGTACTCACATTGAACAGGTATGATGACAGCATGAGACGCAGTAAGGGCATTTATGGTTAACAGCCCTAAAGAAGGTGGACAATCAATAATCATATAATCATAATCATCGTTAAGTTTTTCTAATGCTCGTCCTAATCGAACTTCGCGGGAAATCGTGGGAACCAATTCTATTTCAGCACCAGCTAATTGAATAGTAGACGGGATGACATCCAATCCTTCTACACTAGTTGAATGAATAATATCCTTTGGATCAACATCCTCAACCAGAACATTATATATACATTCATCTACATCTCCTTTATCAATGCCAACACCACTCGTCGCATTACCTTGTGGATCAATATCTATAAGCAAAACCCTGTTTCCCATGTACGCCAAACATGCACTAAGATTAACGGACGTTGTTGTCTTACCTACTCCACCTTTTTGATTAGCAACAGTTAATATTTTTCCCACTTCCACACCACCTTTACAACAAACACAAGTAATATATTCATTCTATCATGAATTATTATCAATTTAATAGAAATGATAAAATTTAATTAAAATGAATTTTTACAGAGAAGCTCCACCACATCTAATTAACCCAATTTTAACCTATAACACGAACAAATTATTGTCTATTCTATTGATTTATCATTCTAATGAAAATAAATATTCATTCAACAAACTTACCCTCTTAAAAACAAGAAAATCTGGCCTCATAAAAAGTGTAATCTCTCGCCGTCAAATCAAGTGCTTTTCAAATGACAGACATAAAAGCTTACAGGAGACCGAACCAATCTTCTGTAAGCTAAGCTTTTCGTCATTTTTACTTTTTAGTAATCTTTATCGTAAATTGATAAGAATCTCCTAAATCTTCTTCATTTGTATCCACTTGTAATCCAGAATCATTAACCATTCCAATAGATTGCCTAATCGTGTTGACTGCAATACGCATGTCTTTACCCAAAGACATTTTTCTCTTTGGAATTTTTGGTTTTTTTGTCTTTTCAAGCAATACTTTAATCTGCATTTCTGTTTGTTTAACATTTAATTCTTTTTCAACAATATCATTAAAAAGCTGCTCTTGTTTGTCTGGCATAGCCTTGAGAAGAATTAAAGCACGTGCATGTCTTTCAGTGATTTTCTTCTCAAGAAGCCCATTTTGAATCACCATCGGTAGCTTCAAAAGTCTCAATTTATTGGCAATGGTCGATTGTCCTTTTCCTAACCTGTGAGCTAATCCTTCTTGAGTCAATCCCTGAATGTCCATTAACTTCGCATAAGCCATCGCTTCTTCAATCACTGTCAACTCTTCACGCTGTAGATTTTCTATCAAAGCAACTGCCGCTGTCTGCGCATCATCATACTCTTTTACGATTGCTGGAACTGCTTCCCACTCTAGAAAGGTAGCTGCTCTCCAGCGTCTTTCTCCAGCAATAATTTCATATCTATCTTCATCATATTGACGAACAACAATAGGTTGAATAAGTCCGTGACTTTGAATTGTTTGAGCTAACTCTTCTATTTTTGCTTCATTAAAAACTGTTCTTGGTTGAAATCTATTGGGAATAATATTCTTTACAGAAAGCTCTATAACTTGTTCTTGCTGCCAATTCTCAATCTCACTTGATTTTTCCCCTTGACCAAAAATTTTGGAAAAAGGACGTTTCATGATAAAAACACCACCCTTTATCATCTTTCCTATTATTAATTCGTTATTAAAAGCGGAAACTCCTACATTTACCAGATAATGTTTCACATGAAACATTATCAAAAGCCTTATTATTATAAAGGTTGCTTAGCAGGAATCCCTGGCTTTCTAGGATATTTCTTAGGTGTTGCTTTATTTTTTTCAATAACAATAAGATGTCGCTTGCTTTCTTCTTCAGGTAGAGAAAATGAAATACTCTGCTTTAATTCCCCTCCCAATACAGCAATAGCGTTATATGCCTCTGCATGCTCTGCTTTATCATAAGCTCCTTTCATAGCAATGAATACACCATCAATCTTTATTAAAGGTAAACAATATTCACTTAATATATTCAAACGAGCAACAGCTCTAGCAGTTACCATATCAAAGGATTCCCTCATTCCTGCTCTCCTGCCAAATGTTTCTGCTCGATCATGATAAAGTGAGACGCCTTCTATGCCCAGTTGATTAACTAAGGCATTTAAAAATCCAATTCTCTTTTTCAATGAGTCAACAATGGTCACCTTTAAATTGGGGAAAATGATCTTCAAAGGAATAGATGGGAAGCCTGCTCCTGCACCCACATCACACAAAGAGCTTATCTTGTAAAAATCGTAAAAAAAACTTGGTGTGATTGAATCATAAAAATGTTTTAAGTAAACGGCTTTTTTATTAGTTATAGCCGTCAAATTCATTTTATCGTTCCACTCTATGAGCGTTTCAAAATATGTATCAAATTGCTTAACTTGGAAAGGAGAAAGACCTATTCCTTTCTCCTCTAATAATTGATTGAAACCTTCCATTTCATATCCTCCAAGTTTGTCTCATTATAGCGTACCACAACTCATTCTACGGCCTTAGCCAACCGACCTTGTTCTAAATATACGAGCAAGATCGATATATCACTTGGATTAACACCTGAGACGCGAGATGCTTGTCCAACAGATAACGGTCGTACTTCAGCTAATTTTTGTTTAGCCTCTGTCGCCAATCCATTGATGACATTATAGTCTAAATCCATAGGGATATTTTTTTCTTCCATGCGTTGCATTTTTTCAACCTGTTGAAGTTGTTTTTTTATATAACCTTCATACTTTATTTGAATATCTACTTGTTCAGCAACATCTTCCGGAATAACACTATCTGCAGGTTCAATTTGTGCAATATCACTATAACAAATTTCAGGTCGCTTTAATAATTGCTCAGCAGATACAGGTTCTTTTAAAACATGCCCCCCAGCTTTCTCCATGATCTCTTGGACATCATCTGTTGGCTTAATAGCTACCTTAACTAACCGTTCTTTTTCTTTAGAAATGAGTTCTTTTTTCTCAATAAACTTATTATAGCGTACCTCTGGAATTAACCCAATAGAGTAACCCACTTCTGTTAAACGTAAATCCGCATTGTCATGACGGAGTAATAAACGATATTCTGCTCTCGAAGTTAATAAACGATAAGGTTCATTGGTTCCCTTTGTCACTAAATCATCAATAAGTACACCAATATACGCCTGTGAGCGATCAAGTATGACCGACTTTCTTCCAAAAACAGCTTGTGCAGCATTGATACCCGCCATGATTCCTTGTGCAGCAGCTTCTTCATACCCAGACGTACCATTAATTTGTCCGGCAGTAAATAACCCTTTTACTCTCTTTGTTTCAAGTGTTGGCCATAACTGAGTCGGTACTATGGCATCATATTCAATCGCATAGCCTGCTCTCATCATTGAAACATTTTCTAGACCAGGTACAGTTCTAAGCATCTCCACTTGAACATCCTCAGGCAAGCTCGTCGACAACCCTTGAACATAAACCTCTTCTGTATCTCTACCTTCAGGTTCCAAAAATATTTGATGTTTAGGTTTATCATTGAATCGAACAATTTTATCTTCAATAGAAGGACAATAACGTGGTCCAGTTCCTTTAACCATTCCAGAATACATGGGAGAACGATTTAAGTTACGTTCAATAATTTCATGTGTTACTCCACTTGTATATGTTAACCAACAAGGAATTTGATCCGTAATAAATTTCGTTGTTTCATATGAAAAGGCTCGTGGCTCAGGATCACCCGGTTGAATTTCTGCCTTGCTATAATCAATCGTCTTACTATTCACACGCGGCGGAGTCCCCGTTTTAAAACGTACTAAATCAAATCCTAACTCTTGTAAATGATAGGAAAGATTAATGGAGGGCTGCATGTTATTTGGACCACTGTCATAAGAAAGATCACCCATAATAATCTTTCCGCGTAAAAAGGTTCCTGTTGTAATAATAACAGCTTTTGCTCTATATTCAGCATTTGTCTTTGTTATAACACCTTTACAGACACCTTCTTCAACAATTAAATGCTCAACCATACCCTGTTGTAAGGTTAAATTTTCAGTTTCTTCAAGCATTCGCTTCATTTCGCGAATATACATAAATTTATCTGCTTGCGCTCTTAATGCTCTAACCGCTGGTCCCTTTCCCGTATTTAACATCCGCATTTGAATATGCGTTTTATCAATATTTTTCCCCATTTCTCCACCTAGAGCATCTATTTCACGGACAACAACCCCTTTAGCCGGTCCTCCTACAGATGGATTACAAGGCATAAAAGCAATGGTATCTAAATTAAGTGTCAATACTAAGGTTTTTGCCCCCATCCGTGCAGATGCCAAAGCTGCTTCAACACCGGCATGACCCGCACCAACCACAATAACATCAAACTCTCCGGCACTATACCCCATCGCTGTTTCCTCCTAATTAATTTGTATCATTATATAACAGCATCTATTTTCCAAGACAAAATTGCGAAAACAACTGATCAACCAAACTATCAGAAACCGTATCACCAACAATTTCACCGAGAATCTCCCACGTCCTACGAATATCGATCTGTGCCATATCAATGGGCAAACCTTCTTCTATAGAAGCTATTGCATCTATGATCGCTTGCTTGGCTTGCTTTAATAATGAAATGTGGCGAACATTTGACACATAGGTGAGATCATTTACTTCAATACCGGTTTCATAAAAAAGTGAAGCAATCGCTTCCTCTAATTGATCGATTCCCTGCTCTTTTACTAAAGATGTTGTAATAACAGGACGTCCATTCGCATACTGTTTGATCTCGTTCAAATCAATTTGTTGCTCCAGATCGGTTTTATTGACGATAATAATAGCATTCATGCCCTTAATCATGTCAAACAAACGATGATCCTCATCTGTTAACGTTTCGTTATTATTAAGTAAAAATAAAATAAGATCCGCTGACTTTAATGCTTTACGTGAACGCTCAACGCCAATTCTTTCGACAATATCCTCTGTTTCTCGAATCCCTGCGGTATCTACAAGCTGTAAAGGCACACCTCTCACATTAACATACTCTTCGATAGTATCGCGGGTTGTTCCAGGGATGTCAGTGACAATTGCTTTATTTTCATGTACCAAATTATTTAACAGAGAAGACTTACCAACATTTGGCCGTCCGATGATTGCTGTGGCAATACCTTCTCTAAGTATTTTTCCTTGTTTAGAGGTTAATAGTAGCTTCTCTATCTCACCTTTAATCGTCTCGGATTGCTCAACGAGTAGCCGATGTGTTATTTCCTCAGCATCATATTCTGGATAGTCTATATTTACCTCTACATGAGCAATCATTTCTAAAAGCGTTTGTCTAAGTTTTTGAACAAGCTGAGAAAGTCTTCCCTCCATTTGTCCCATGGCAACATTCATTGCCTTATCAGTTTTGGCACGAATCATGTCCATAACCGCTTCTGCTTGCAACAAATCAATCCGTCCATTGAGGAATGCCCGCTTAGTAAATTCCCCTGGCTCTGCTATTCTCGCTCCCCTGCTTAAAATCATCTCCAATACTCTATTCACAGATACCATGCCACCGTGACAGTTAATCTCAACAACATTTTCACGAGTAAATGTTGTTGGTCCACGCATAACAGATACCATGACTTCTTCAACATTTCTTGCTTTCTCTTCATCATAAATCTTTCCGTAGTGAATCGTATGAGAATCCACCTGAGTAAGTGACTTTCTGCCTCTGTATACGGAATCAGCAATCTCAATTGCTTCTTCCCCACTTAATCGGACAATTGCAATAGCTCCTTCTCCAATTGGCGTCGATATTGCTACAATCGTATCCCGTTCCATCGTTCTCACCTTCATTCAATTACAAATAATCAATAGGCTACCTTTCATTTATAACAAGAATACCCTGTCTATCTTCTTTCTCTTTTGAAACATATATGATTAAATTGAGTTTTATCATCCCATGAATTTATCCACAAAAAGCTTCCCTAAGGTAATAGAATACCACATTTTAACTTGTGGATAAAGTGATTCATCCACTGATGTACAATTGGAATAAAAATTATCCACAAAAATTTGATCTTATCTTCTTCAGAAGGCTCAACTTTTATTTCCTTAAAACGATGTTTTGATTCATTTTTTTAATACCACGTCAAAATTTTATACATTCCTGTCGTTTCTGCGATAAATCCCGCTATCCTTCTACAAATTAGATAGTGTCTATACACAACAAAAAAAGAACCCAGATACCCTGGATTCTTCTAACTTTCTACTTAAATTATAAAGGATGAATCACAATATAACGATGAGGTTCTACGCCTTCAGAAACTGTATTAACATGACTATTTTTTTGCAAAGTAGCATGAATGATTCTTCTCTCAAAAGATGGCATCGGATCGAGCTTAATTTGCTGATGAATCTTCATTGCCTGCTCAGCATTTCTCTGAGCTAACACAACTAAGACTTCTTCCCTCTTTTTACGATAACCTTCAGCATCAAGAATAATCTTTATGCCTTGATCAGCACGCTGATTGGCAACAATATTTACCAAATATTGTAAAGAATTAAGTGTCTGACCTCTTTTACCAATAATAATCCCCATTTTCTCTCCAGACAACTGAATATGATAATTCCTACTGTCTATTTGGGTTGTTTTTATATCAACAGCACTATTCATTTCTTCAATAATTTGCTTTATATAAGCGGATGCTACCTTAATAATACTATCTTGTTCACCAGATAGTGCTTCCGTTACTTTTTCCTCTTCAACAACAGGCGCTTTTGTTTCTTCAATAAGTGTGACTCGAATCGTTGCCGGTTTCGAACCTATTAATCCCAGAAAACCTTTTTTTGGTTCTTCTATGACTTCTACATTCACCTTATCCTTACTAGTATTAAGTGTTTGTAAAGCAGATTGCAGAGCATCTACAATGGATTTTCCACTTATCGTAACATCCTTCACTTTTTAGCAGCTCCTCCTGTATCCGATTGAATATTTACCTTCTTTCTCATTGGAGCAATAACAAAGTAGGTTTGAAAAATCATAAAGATATTACCAACTACCCAATACAATGCAAGTGCAGCTGGAAATCTGACAGCAAGAAATAGAATCATGATTGGCATAATATATGTCATTATTGCCAATTGTGGATTGGCATTTCCTGAAGCACCCATCGTAATTTTTTGCGAAATAAAGGTCGTAATAGCTGCTAGAATAGGTAGAATATAGTAAGGATCATGTTGTCCTAATTTGAACCAAAGAAAAACATGTTCTCTAATTTCATGTGTTCGATAAATCGCATGATAAAAAGCAATAAGAATCGGCATTTGAATCACTAAAGGTAAACAACCTGCTAAGGGATTCACGTTATGTTGTTGAAAAAGTTTCATCGTCTCCTGTTGAAGCTTTTTTTGTGTTTCCTGATCCTTTGAACTATATTTTTCTTTTAATTTTTTTATTTCAGGTTGGACAAGTTGCATATTAAGAGAACCTTTTGTTTGTTTGATCATCAATGGCAATAAAACAAGACGAACTAAAATGGTACAAATAATAATGGATATGCCATAGCTTCCACCAAAGAGATTCGCAATATATGTAATAAATTGAGAAAGTGGCCAAACAAACCATTCATTCCATATCCCAGTGCTATTTGCATTAATCGGTTGATTATATTGGCTACAACCACTCAATAAACCCACAAGAACTATTAAGACAATGACGAAAAATAATCTTTTTCGCAAAGGATTGACCTCCCTATTTCATGAAAATCTTCGTTATTTATTTAAACATGTTTATGATGATGACAGTGGCTATGCTCATCCTTTTCAGGTACTGGATCAAATCCACCAGGATGAAAGGGATGACATTTTAACAGTCTTTTAACCGTTAAATAACTTCCCTTAAAAAATCCAAACTTCTGAAAAGATTCTATAGAATACTGCGAGCATGTTGGATAAAAGCGACATGTCGGCTGTTTTAATGGGGAAATACATTTACGATAGATAACAAGAAGGCCAATAGCGATATATTTCATATTAAATCATCCTTGTCCATATTTAAGAGATCGCTTTTTTTTAAAATGTGCCTAAAATTCCTCAACGTCTCCCAATAAGTAAGTTCAGATGTAGGTTTCCTAGCAATAATAACACAATCGATGCCTGTAGAGAAACGGTTCTCATAATGACGAAGTCCTTCGCGAATATAACGCTTAATCCTATTCCTAGTGACAGCATTACCTATTTTCCTACTCACCGAAAGTCCTACTCTAGCGTACGATTGCTCCCCCTGTTTTAGAACATAAATCACAAACTGCCGATTAGCTGTTGCCCGCCCCTTTTTAAAAACATACTGGAAATCTTGATTTTTTTTTAAAGGTTGGATTCTATTCATCTCTTCACTCCAAATCGCAAACCTTCTAAAATTCAGTCATGTGACTTTATCATCTATGATAAATGATATTACATCCTTTAATTTTAGTTTCAAGAAAGGTTAATTTACTTACTGCTTTAGTGAAAAAAGACCACTGCATCCACAGTGGTCTTAAGCGGATAATACTTTTCTTCCTTTTTTGCGACGACGAGCTAGAACTTTACGTCCATTTTTCGTACTCATTCGCGCACGGAATCCATGCACTTTTTTACGTTTACGTGTATTTGGTTGATACGTGCGTTTCATTTATTTCCACCTCCTAGAGGTTATCATCCATACTATTTAAGAACATCTTCGGCATGAAGGTACCCAATTAATCCAAAGTAAATTATAAAGTAGCTTTCATCCATATACATTCTGATTAATTATAATGAGAAACCTGCTGATTGTCAACTTCCCTTTCTCCCTCTCCATATCTCTAAAAATACAATTACAACATAATATCCTGTCCGCATTTTATGAAAATCTGACTTGATACTTAATGAGATTGATCTTTTTTGCTTTGTAAGCCATCACATTATTTTTCTTCTTTGATCTTTATTAACAATTCAACACGCTTTTGATCTCGTCCTAAACCTCCACAATTATTCCCTATATCAAATCAAGAACACTTTTATTTTCGAATAAGCTGTGGATAATTTTTTAATTTTTTTTTGTTTTCCACCGATTTATAAACATTTTTTTCACATATCCACTCCCTGTTTATACATGGTTCTGTTAATATCGTTACTATTGTGGATAACATTTTATTCCCGTTGCTAGACAACCCTTTTTTTGATATGATATTTGTGTTTTAAAACTAAAAATTCCTATAGCATATTAAGTTTTTCCACAGGTTGTGGGTAACTCTGTGGATTTTTTCAACATTATGTGCAGAAAATTATCCACAAAACATGAGTGATGTTGATAAACGCTAAAATTGTTGGTATATTATTTAATCTATCTGTGGATAATTTGGCAACGGTTTTCTTAATTAGGGAGGGATAGCATCTGGTATGGAAAATATCGAACAACTATGGACTGAAACTTTAAAAGTAATTGAAGATAAGCTTAGCAAACCAAGCTTTGAAACTTGGCTTAAATCAACCTCCGCAGATTCCTATTCTGATAATGTTCTTATCATATCAGCGCCTAATGAATTTGCTAGAGACTGGTTAGAAACACATTATTCCGATTTGATTATAGATACGATCAAAGATCTAACGGGTTCAGGGATTGATGTTAATTTCATCATCCCCCAAAAACTAAATGATAATGACAATGAAACTTTTAATCAAAAGAAAAATGTTCAAAAAAAACAATCTATAAAGGTTGAACAAAACAAAGAACACAAGCATATGCTTAATCCTAAATACACATTTGATACATTTGTAATAGGAGCAGGAAATCGCTTTGCTCATGCTGCTTCTCTTGCGGTAGCAGAAGCACCAGCAAAGGCTTATAATCCATTATTCATTTATGGTGTTGTCGGTTTAGGTAAGACCCACCTAATGCATGCCATTGGACATTATGTCATTGAGCATAATCCCAATGCTGAAGTCGCCTATCTTTCATCTGAAAAATTTACAAATGAATTCATCAATTCTGTCAGAGATAATCAGCAGGTAAACTTTCGCAATAAATATCGCAATGTCGATGTTCTGTTAATTGACGATATTCAATTTTTGGCAGGTAAAGAAGGAACACAAGAGGAATTTTTTCATACGTTTAATACGCTACATGAGGAATTAAAACAAATCGTCATCTCTAGTGATCGACCTCCAAAGGAAATTCCAACATTAGAGGATCGTTTAAGATCACGCTTTGAATGGGGACTCATCACTGACATCACTCCTCCTGATCTAGAAACACGTATTGCTATTTTACGTAAAAAGGCAAGAGCAGAAGGATTAGACATTCCAAATGACGTTATGATGTATATTGCCAATCAAATTTATACCAATATTCGCGAGCTTGAAGGAGCGCTAATACGTGTTGTCGCTTATTCCTCGTTAATCAACCAAGACATCAATGTTGATTTGGCTTCTGAAGCCCTCAAAGACATCGTGCCCTCATCTAAACCCAAGGTGATAACAATAAAGGATATTCAAACAGTTATTGGGGAGCATTATCATATCAAACTAGAGGATTTTTCAGCTAAAAAACGAACAAAATCAATTGTTTTTCCTAGACAAATCGCAATGTACTTATCCCGTGAGCTTACCAATTACTCACTTCCTAAAATAGGAGAAGAATTTGGTGGTAGAGACCATACAACTGTCATTCATGCTCATGAAAAAATTTCAAAGCTTTTAGATATAGATAAAGAGTTGCAACAAAAGCTAAAAGAAGTCAAGGAACAGCTACATTCACCTATTTAATTTTCCACAACACTGTGTATAACTTAGTCATTATCCAACTATTTATACACAGACTATCCACATAGAGATGATTAGTAGCTTCAGCCATTACATAAGTTATACACATATTCACAGGCCCTACTACTATTACTACTATAAATTATTAATTAAATAATATATAAGGAGGTCCCATCATGGAAGAACTTGTTGACTCAAAAACTACAGATTCTGATCTAATTATGCAGATAACAGTTTTAAGAGAACAACTTATAGAACATGTTAATCATGTTTTTAAAGCAGTATCATCAAGAACAACCATTCCCATACTAACTGGCATTAAACTTGTTGCAAGCAAAGAAGGTATTGAATTAACAGGTAGTGATTCAGATGTAACCATTCAATCCTTTATTCCTAACAAAGAAAACGATATAGAAAATACATCTATTCATGTTCCAGGTAGCATTGTACTTCCAGCTCGATTTTTTGCAGATATCGTAAGAAAATTGCCTAGTGATCCTGTCAGTATCGAGGTAGATTCTAGATTAATGATCAGAATTACTTCAGGAGCCAGTGAATTTAATCTCAATGGACTTGATGCAGAGGAATATCCTCATCTTCCAACCATTTGGGAAGAACAATCCTTCAATATTCGAACGGATGTTCTTAAACATCTTATTAGACAAACAGTTTTTGCAGTGTCGACTTCAGAAACACGGCCAGTGCTAACTGGTGTAAATTGGTCTATTCAAAATGGTAAATTAAAATGTGTTGCAACTGACAGTCACCGCTTAGCGATGAGAACAATTGATATTGGAACAAATGAACAATTGGACGAGCATAGTGTCATCATTCCAGGGAAAAGTTTGAACTATCTAGCGAAAATTTTTGATGATATTGGTTCAGAATCGGTGCAAATTATCGTTACGGACAATCAAATTCTCTTTAAAGCAAACAACTTACAATTTTACTCTAGGTTACTTGAAGGGAATTACCCTAATACTGATGGTTTAATTCCACAAGAGACAAAAACAGAGGTTGTTTTAGACACCAAGATATTTTTACAAGCGATTGACCGGGCTTCATTATTGGCTAGAGAAGAGAAGAATAATGTTGTGAAGTTAAAAACGATTGATAATAAATCTTTAGAAATTCTCTCGCAGTCAACAGAAATTGGACGTGTACATGAAAATGTTGATGCTCAAGAAATCAGCGGTGAAGAAGTTCGTATTTCATTTAGTGCGAAATACATGATGGATGCTTTAAGACAAATTGATTCAGATGATATAAAAGTTAGTTTTACCGGAGCTATGCGTCCCTTCTTGATTCGTCCTAATGAAGAACAAGATATTCTCATGCTAATTTTACCTGTTCGCACAAACTAACCTTAACTTTTTGAATATGTTATAATTCTTTCATACCCATAAGTAAAAGGTCTCTAAAAGTAAGAGACCTTTTACTTATTCATCGAGATGTTTTTTAGATAGCTTTTATAAAAGCTAATTAAATAAAGCATAAAACGTTATAATTTAAGAAAAAATGTTAACAGATAGTCATTTTATATTAAATTTTTGCATTTATATCTTGATACCATTCGTTTATAAAAAAAGATTAAAGGATGTTCTGCAAGTGAAAATAGTACAGCTCAAACCTAACCAAACCTTCATCACTTTGGGTCAACTGCTTAAGTCAGAAGGCATTGTTAGTACGGGGGGACAAATTAAATGGTTTCTTGAGGAAAATCCAGTAATGATTAATGATGAACTAGAGGTTAGGCGTGGGAAAAAGCTTTGGGTTAATGATAAAATTATTATTCAAAACCACGGAGAATACATCATTGCAGAGTAAAGACTATAGAGGGGGAACCCCTTTTGTATTTAGAAGCCCTTAATGTGCACTATTTTCGTAATTATGAAAACACTTCTATCGAACTTTCTAAATCTATTAATGTCTTCATTGGGGAAAATGCACAGGGAAAAACAAATCTTTTAGAAGCTATCTTTGTTTTAGCCATGGCTAAATCACATCGTACCTCCCTTGTTAAAGAATTAATTCAATGGGGTCAAGAATATGCTAGAATAGAAGGTAGAGTAAAAAAGAAAAGCGGAACCATACCATTGGAATTGATCATTAGTCATAAGGGGAAAAAGGCAAAATCCAATCATATTGAGCGAAAAAAGCTGAGCCAATACGTAGGTTTGTGTAATGTTGTCCTATTTGCTCCCGAAGATCTGAGAATTGTTAAAGACAGTCCAAGTCATCGGCGACGATTTATCGATATGGAGATTGGACAAATTCAACCTGTATATATGCATGAATTATCTGAATTTCAAAAATTTTTGCAGCAACGTAATGCTTTATTAAAGAAACTTTCGCGTGAATCTAAACCATCGACGACCGTGCTTGGTATTTTAACAGAGCAAATGATTGAATTAGCAGCTAATATTGTTTATCGACGTTTCCACTTCATTCGCTTGTTAAGGGAATGGGCAAGACCAATCCACAAGAGCATCAGCAATGGTCGAGAAGTGTTGGATATTCACTATGTATCAAGCACAAATGAGGTATCAGAAGATCTAGATTTGTCAAGGATAAAGAGAGGGTATGAAAAGGCTTTTGAGTATAATCAAAAGAAAGAGATCGATCGTGGAACAACTTTAATTGGTCCACATCGGGATGATCTTCAATTTATCGTTAACGATAAAAATATTCAAACCTTTGGCTCTCAAGGTCAACAGCGGACAACAGCTTTATCATTAAAATTAGCCGAAATTGAGTTGATTCATAATGAGGTTGGAGAGTACCCCATTTTACTTCTTGATGATGTTTTGAGTGAGTTAGATGATCAGCGTCAAACGAAATTATTATCAACTTTTAAAGAACGCGTTCAAACTATAGTAACGACAACCAATGTCAGTGCTATTGATCATGACATGATAAAATTTGCAAGATCTTTTGATGTTCGTAAAGGGCAAATTGATTTGGAACAAAAATAAGGGGTGAAGCCTATGCTTCTTGACTTAGGTGAAGACATAATTATTCAAATGGATGAAGTGATTGCTATTTTTGATTATGATCTTTTTGATGATGACGTGAACAATCAGACATTTATAGAAAAGTCACTTCAAAATAAATTAGTGGTCGATGTGGGTGAACAAGTAACAAAGTCTGTTGTGTTGACCAATGACACCATTTATTATTCCCTCTTTTCAACGACGACATTAAGGAAACGATCTCAAAAAGCCATTAATTTTTCATAGAAGACTATCTTTTGTGCTATTAACTGTCGGTGATTATTTGATAAAGAAGAGGGTGGATTAATTTGTCTGAAGAACTTAATGTGAAGGCTTACGACGAAAGTCAAATACAGGTGTTAGAAGGACTTGAGGCTGTACGTAAACGCCCGGGAATGTATATCGGTTCAACCAGTGGAAAAGGTCTACATCATCTTGTGTGGGAAATTGTTGATAATAGTATAGATGAAGCACTTGCTGGATATTGTAATGAAATTAAGGTGTCCATCAATACTGATGGTGGCATAACAGTTGAGGATAATGGAAGAGGTATTCCTGTTGGTATACAGGAAAAAATGAAACGCCCGGCCGTCGAGGTTATCATGACCGTTCTACATGCTGGTGGTAAGTTTGGCGGAGGAGGTTATAAGGTATCTGGTGGTCTTCACGGAGTAGGTGCTTCTGTTGTTAATGCGCTATCTGAAGTGATGTGGGTGAAGGTTTATCTTAACGGTAAAATCCATTACCAGGAGTATCATCGTGGTGTACCGAAGGAAGACTTAGCAGTCATCGGTGATACGCATAAAACGGGTACAGTGATTCATTTTGTCCCTGATAAAGAAATTTTCAAAGAGACGACCGACTTTGAATACAGTGTGCTGGCCAATCGTTTAAAAGAGCTTGCTTTTTTAAATAAAGGTATTCAGATCACAGTCGAGGATGAAAGAGAAGACGGAAAAAAAACAGAGTATCATTATGAAGGTGGCATAAAATCTTTTGTCGAATACTTAAACAGGACAAAAAATGTTTTACATGAAGAACCAATCTATATTGAAGGCGAAAAAGACGATATTTCTGTTGAAATTGCTATGCAGTATAATGATAGCTATACATGCCAGCTTTATTCTTTTGCTAATAATATTCACACGCATGAAGGTGGCACGCATGAATATGGTTTTAAAGTCGCTTTGACCCGAGTGATCAATGATTATGCAAGGAAAAATCAAATTTTTAAAGAAAACGACCCTAATTTAACAGGGGATGATGTAAGAGAAGGATTAACGGCTATTATCTCTATTAAGCATCCCGATCCACAATTTGAAGGACAGACAAAGACAAAGCTTGGTAACTCAGAAGCTCGTACCATCACTGAATCCTTGTTTTCAGAGGCTTTTTCTCGTTTTCTATTTGAAAATCCTGATACTGCTAGGCTTATTGTTGAAAAAGGGTTAATGGCATCTCGTGCAAGAGCAGCAGCGAAAAAGGCAAGGGAATTAACGCGTCGCAAATCAGCTCTTGAAGTCTCTTCATTACCTGGTAAGCTTGCCGATTGTTCTTCGAAAGATGCTAAGATTTCAGAGCTTTATATTGTGGAAGGTGATTCTGCTGGTGGATCTGCTAAACAAGGCAGAGATCGTCATTTTCAAGCTATTTTACCTTTAAGAGGTAAAATATTAAATGTAGAGAAATCACGAATAGATAAGATATTGTCTAATGCTGAGGTACGAGCTATTATCACAGCTATTGGCACGGGTGTTGGAGCAGACTTCGATATAGAAAAAGCTCGTTATCATAAGATAATTATTATGACTGATGCTGATGTTGATGGCGCACATATTCGAACGCTGTTACTCACCTTTTTTTATCGTTATATGCGTCAATTGCTTGAAAAGGGCTATATTTATATCGCTCAGCCACCGTTATATAAGGTTTCCCAAGGTAAAAAAATAGCGTATGCGTATAATGAGCGAGAGCTTGAAAAAATAATGACTAGCCTTCCAGCAATTCCTAAACCGAGCATTCAACGTTATAAAGGTCTAGGAGAAATGAACCCTGAGCAATTATGGGAAACAACGATGGATCCTGATAATCGAATGGTTTTACAAGTGAGTCTAGAAGATGCTTTAGAAGCTGACGAAGTATTTGAGATTTTGATGGGAGAAAAGGTAGAACCTCGCCGAGCTTTCATTGAGGACAATGCTAAATACGTCGAAAATCTTGATATATAAGTGTTAAGAGAAGTTTTATATATTTTTTAAGCTAGATACGTAGCTTTAATGCTGTGTTTAGGATTGTTTGCTGTTGATAAAAGTCTAAAGCGCTTATCAGCACATTAAGGTAGGAGGATTTTTCATGTCTGAAGATCAACCATCACGTGTGATACCGATTAATATTAGTAAGGAGATGCGGACATCCTTTCTGGATTATTCGATGAGTGTTATCGTTAGTCGAGCTCTTCCAGATGTGCGTGACGGCCTAAAGCCTGTTCATCGTCGTATTTTGCATGCTATGAATGAATTGGGAATGACATCCGACAAGGCTTATAAAAAGTCTGCAAGGATCGTCGGAGAGGTCATTGGTAAGTATCACCCCCATGGTGATTCTGCTGTCTATGAAACCATGGTGCGAATGGCTCAAAATTTTAGTTACCGATATGAGCTTATAGACGGTCACGGCAATTTTGGATCAATTGATGGAGATGCGGCTGCTGCTATGCGTTATACAGAGGCACGTATGTCAAAAATATCAATGGAGCTTGTTCGAGATATTCGTAAAGATACCATTGATTTTAAGGATAACTATGATGGTTCGGAGCAGGAACCAGCGGTTTTACCAGCTCGTTTTCCTAATTTGCTAGTCAATGGGGCATCAGGTATTGCCGTCGGTATGGCTACGAATATTCCACCTCATCAACTCGGTGAAGTCATCAATGGGTTATTGGCATTAAGTCATAATCCTGATTTGGAAATCAATGATTTGATGGAATATATCCCTGGACCAGATTTTCCAACAGCAGGCCTTATTTTAGGACGTGAAGGAATTAGAAAAGCCTATCGTACAGGCAAGGGTTCTATTCTTTTACGTGCTAAGGTTGAAATTGAGCAGGAATCTAATGGCAAAGAAACTATTTTGGTGACAGAGCTTCCTTATCAGGTCAATAAAGCTAAGCTTATTGAGAAGATTGCTGAGCTTGTAAGGGAAAAGCGGATTGAGGGGATTACGGATCTTCGTGATGAATCTGATCGCAATGGTATGCGTATTGTCATAGAGGTTCGTCGTGATATGAATGCAAATGTCTTGTTAAATAATTTATATAAGCACACCGCTTTACAGACAAGCTTTGGAATCAATCTCCTAGCGTTGGTTGATGGACAACCTCGAGTATTGAATTTAAAAGAATGCTTGGTTTATTATCTTGATCATCAAAAAGTAGTTGTTAGAAGAAGAACGCAATATGATTTGAGTAAGGCGGAATCGCGTGCACATATTCTAGAAGGATTGCGAATTGCTTTAGATCACATCGATGAGATCATTGAGCTTATCAGGGGCTCAGCGACAGCGGATACGGCACGTGCTGGACTTATGGAGCAATTTACATTGTCTAACGAGCAGGCTCAGGCGATTTTAGACATGCGTTTGCAACGGTTAACAGGCTTAGAAAGGGATAAGATCGAAAATGAATATGCAGAGCTTGTAGGTGTCATTGCAGAGCTCAAAGCGATTCTTGCGGACGAAGAAAAGTTATTGGAAATCATTCGTGAAGAATTGACAGAGATAAAAGAGAAGTACGATGATGAACGTCGTACGGAAATTACTATTGGTCTGGATATGATTGAAGATGAAGATCTCATTCCCAGAGAAAATATTGTTATCACCCTTACTCATAATGGCTATATTAAGCGTATGCCGATTGATACATATAAGAGTCAACATCGTGGGGGTCGGGGTATACAAGGAATGGGAACCAATGAAAATGATTTTGTTGAACAATTATTTCCTACCAACACCCATCACTATATTCTCTTTTTCACAAATAAGGGGAAGGTTTATCGTCTTAAAGGCTATGAAATTCCTGACTTGGGTCGAACAGCAAAAGGAATCCCGATTATTAATCTGATTCAGATTGAAAAGGATGAGTACATTACTACCATATTTCCAATAGAGGAATTTGTGGAGGATTCTTATCTGCTTTTTGTGACAAAAAAAGGTATTGCAAAACGCTCATCATTATCTTCTTTTTCTAATATTCGTAAAGTCGGCCTCATTGCTTTGGGTTTGCGAGAAGAAGATGAACTTATTTCTGTTCGCTTAACAAATGGTAAAAAAGAGGTTTTCGTAGGGACAAAAAAAGGCTTGTCCATTCGTTTTAAGGAAGATGATGTGAGAGCGATGGGACGGATGGCAGCTGGAGTAAAGGCCTTGACTCTTGCTGAAGATGATCGTGTTGTAGGTGTAGGAATCATCGAAGAAGATGAGAAGGTACTTATCGTTACTGAAAAAGGTTATGGAAAGCGGACATCTATTAATGAATATCGTTTGCAGACTCGTGGTGGTAAAGGCATCAAGACATGTAACATTACAGAAAAAACGGGAGACATGATTTCTCTTAGAATGGTCAAAAACAATGAGGATTTGATGATTATTACAACGAGTGGCATTGTCATTCGGACTGCCGTATCTGGTATTTCACAGTTAGGAAGAAATACCATGGGTGTTAGACTCATTAAAATTTCTGAAGGAGATGGTGTGGCAACCGTTGCACGTATTCAGGAAGATGAAGTGGACGATGACATTTTACAGAGCGACTCTGTAGAAGAACAATCATCTGAGCAAGACTTTGAAGAATAGGGTAATACATTTAGGGAATCGAGCGGACTTATTACTTGATTCCTTCTTTGACGTTTAATCCTCACATCATTTACTCAGATAGGTTCTTTTAAGGAACATCTCTTTTTTATCTAAAAAACTATATGAACAGCGGGTCAAATAATAGTGCGGCAAGTCTATCAGGGAAGCTTGTCTGTGTAAAGTCTAAGAAAGCGTGAATCATAGGGAGATCATTTGATGTTTGGTGTAGATGTAGTTCATTCCACCATTCTGTCTCATAACGAGCAATCATACTTAAGTTGTATAGAAGCATTAAATGCACAAGAATTTCGGGTAAAGATTTATAACTTTTTTTGATACTTGGTAGATAATATCTATTTTCACTATCTATGAGTGTGCAGGTTAATTGTGAAAGACGACTCTTTTTTAATTGGAACATGAAGATGCCCTGTTTCTTTTTTTGATTATCTAGAGGCGTGATTTCATCTTTTAAACATTGAAAGTATTGAGATACATTTATCTGAAGATCGTCTAGTAATTGTTCGGAGACACCATAAACATCTTGAGTTATTTTTATTATGGGGTAACAAGTGTTTATTTGATAAAGTTGTTTGATTAATTCTCTTAAATCAACAAGTTGTACTAGGAGATCCATCATTTTAAATTTCTGACCTTCAAGCGTTGGTAAGTGAAAGAGCTGGTGAGTAGCATATGAAAACAAGCCGCGCTTTTGTATAAGCACTGTGTCTTGAGAAAATGTATATTGTTGACTTTTCCTTTTACGTGAGGAGAGACCATGTGCTAATACCTCGCTATTTTGAGGATAGTTTTCATCAATGGTGAGCAGAGCAGCTTTACAAAGTTGAATGGCACCGTAAAATAAGAAAATGGGTTTGAGTTCATAAGGAGCACTGAATGCTTGCTCATAAAATTTTCTGCCATGTTCAATATAATAGCAAAATGGGTAGCTGTTCTTGTAGCTAAAAGAAAGAGGCTCTTTTACACTTCTTTTTTCGTAAATAGTATGTAAAAATTGTCGGGTATAGCTAACAGATTTAAAAGGTAAATAATGAGGTAAAATATCTTTGGATCGTTTCATGATATCCTCCTAGTGTTTTGAAAAATAGAACAATTAAGTGTCATCTTGACAGTTATATAAGCGATTGATAAGCTATCAATAATATTTTCCGGGAATGAATGATTCAAGCTTTTTAAAGATAACTAAAAAATTGAGGTGAAATCCATGTGGGAAGATAAATTCAAAAAAGAATCACTGACCTTTGATGATGTCTTGTTAATCCCTGCTAAATCAGAAGTATTGCCAAAAGATGTCTCCATTAAAACAGAGCTTACCAAGACATTAAAGTTAAATATCCCGATCATTAGTGCAGGAATGGACACGGTCACTGAAGCTGAAATGGCGATTGCGATAGCTCGTCAAGGTGGGTTTGGTGTTATTCATAAAAATATGTCAATTGAAGAACAGGCGGAGCAAGTTGATAGAGTCAAACGGTCTGAAAGTGGTGTTATAACTAATCCTTTCTTTCTAACCCCTAAAAACCAAGTCTTTGATGCCGAACATTTAATGGGAAAATACAGAATCTCTGGTGTCCCAATTGTTGATGATAAACAAACACTTGTCGGCATTATTACTAACCGCGATCTTCGTTTCGTCCAAAATTACGATACACTCATAGAAAATGTCATGACCAAAGAAAATTTAATCACTGCACCTGTTGGTACAACATTAGAACAAGCTGAGAAAATATTAGAGAAACATAAGATAGAAAAACTTCCACTTGTTGATGAACAAGGTATTTTAAAGGGTCTTATTACGATTAAAGATATTGAAAAGGTCATTGAGTTTCCAAATGCGGCCAAGGATGAACATGGGAGGCTTTTGGTTGCGGCAGCGGTGGGAGTTACTAAGGATTGTGCAATCCGAGTTGAAAAGCTCGTCCAAGCGGGTGTTGATGCTGTTGTCATTGATACAGCCCATGGTCATTCTCAAGGAGTTTTAGAGAAAGTTGCTGAAATTCGCTCTGCCTATCCTGATCTGAACATTATAGCTGGTAATGTGGCAACACGTGAAGCTACTCGAGAGCTTATTGAAGCTGGGGCAGATGTTGTTAAAGTAGGAATTGGTCCAGGTTCTATTTGTACAACTCGAGTGGTTGCGGGCGTTGGTGTTCCACAAATTACGGCCATTTATGATTGTGTGACAGAGGCGAGTAAGCATGGCATTAGCATAATCGCTGATGGAGGTATTAAGTTTTCTGGAGATATAGTAAAAGCGCTCGCTGCTGGTGGACATGCTGTTATGTTAGGAAGTTTACTAGCGGGGGTTGAAGAAAGCCCGGGGCAAAAAGAAATCTATCAGGGTAGACAATATAAGGTTTACCGAGGTATGGGTTCAGTAGGAGCGATGGAAAACGGAAGTAAAGATCGCTACTTTCAAGAAGATCAGAAGAAGTTAGTTCCAGAAGGCATCGAAAGTCGAGTAGCCTATAAAGGGCTTTTGACTGATACTGTTCATCAATTAGTTGGAGGGTTGCGTTCGGGCATGGGTTATTGTGGCACATCAACGATTGAGGAGTTACGCATCAATGCGATGTTTACTAAAATTACCAGTGCAGGATTGGTAGAAAGCCACCCACATGATGTACAAATAACGAAGGAAGCACCTAACTATTCACGTTGATCTTTCGTACCAAAGGAATTTGTGAATGTTTTA